>OAUV01000298.1_pt1 | contig 57898 bp, 49 predicted proteins | sample 1516841 | NCBI WGS metagenome assembly OAUV01 (sample SAMEA2580044, study PRJEB22360) | human gut metagenome | biome: human gut; feature: human-associated habitat; material: faeces | place: Denmark | collected 2008/2010 | reverse complement strand
CGCAGCAACGATATGCCTGCCTAAAGGTTCGACTGCTGCTGACAATGCTCCACCATATCCCCAGACCGAAAGGTCTGGGGATTTTTTGTTGCGGCGGCGCGTATACGCACGCACGCAGAAAAATGGCAATATTTCACTCTATCGGGGCTGTTCTTTCGGCGGTAGTATGGTATACTCGGTTTAGTTCAACAAATCGGAAGTAATATAAATTGACGATAGCATCTAATAATGAGATGGTTACTATTAAGAATAAATCTTCATTAAGAAGCAGAATATACATGTAAATGAGGAAATATGATTAACAGAGAGAAAAATGTAAGCAAGCAAAATGTAATAGATGTCATGCAAAGCGTTCTGATACTTTCTATTGTGATGCTTGTTGTAATGATGATGATACAGATTTATGATTTACAAGGGACTGCGCGTGTCATAAATTATGCAGGACTGGTGCGTGGATCTACACAGCGCGAGATTAAACTGGAGATTACAGGAACGCAAAATGACGAATTGATCCAATATTTAGATGATATTATAAGTGGATTGCGATACCAGGACGGACATTACGATTTAATCCGATTAAAAGATGAGGTATACCAGGAAAAGCTTGATGTACAAAGTGCTTATTGGGAACAATTAAAAGAAGAAATTGCCGTTGTCAGGCAAAAAGGATATGAGAATACAAATATCGTTGCTATGAGTGAAACATATTTTGAGATGGCAGATGAAACGGTGTTTGCGGCAGAGGATTATTCACAACAGATTGCGGAGAAGATTCGCACGATTGAGCTTTTTTCTGTGATTGATATATTAGGTCTTGTCACTTTGGTTATTATACAAATGGTTGATGCAATGAAAATGGCAAGAATTAGTCAGGCGTTAGAGAAAAAGGCATATATAGATGCTCATACAGGACTTCAAAACAAAAGTCGTTGCGAAGAAATTCTCAATGACACAGAAGTTATACGTGAGACGACAGCGTGCATGATGTTTGATTTAAATAATCTGAAGATTGTGAATGATACAAAGGGACATTCAGCTGGAGATCAACTGATTTTTGAGTTTGCGAAGTTATTACGCAAGGTGATTCCGGAAGATGATTTTGTTGGAAGATATGGTGGCGATGAATTTATGGCGGTCATCTATGATACAAACAAACAGGAAATCGAGGAAATACTTGAAAAATTATGTAGCGAAATAGATCAGCACAATCATAACGACAATACGGATGTAATTAGTTATGCACAAGGATGGGCGCTCTCAAATGCGTATGAGAATTGTACGATGCAGTTGTTATTTGACCGAGCGGATTGTTCTATGTATGAAAACAAGCAATTATTCAGAAAAATAGAACGGCAGGCAGCCAGGGAAGGCGAAAAAGACAATGGATGCCCGGTATGTAATCATCCGCAGAGCTATTTTGAAGTGCACGAAGAGAATTATTAAGAATTGAAAATTTGTGGCCACGGGACGGTTCTTGCCTGCTATGTTTTCCATCGGCATTCTTGAAAATTTTCCGCAGTTTCGTTATACTATATAAAAGCGGATAACGCTGCACTTGCCCTATTTAACACATATCTTTCCTGAAAGGTGGCCTTGTTATGGATATTGAAGTCAAACGAATGTCCCCTACTGCTATTGAAATGCTTGACCAACTCAGCGCAGTCTGCAAACGGTTCGGCGTTGATTACTATGCAGCTTCCCAAAATCAGCGTGATCTGCTGGACAGCATTGCCCTGCACGAATATCAACTGAAAAAAGCACACGAGCAAGGGCTGAAGCGTTCCGAAGTGCCTCCGTTTCTCGGTTTGAAGCGCTCTGACCGCAGCAACGATATGCCTGCCTAAAGGTTCAACTGATGTGGACAATGCTCCACCATACAGTTTGTACCCGAACCCGATTCTTTGTGAAAAAGGGTTCGGGTATTTTTATTTTGTGCAGCAATTTGCAGGAAGAGGAAATTCTCCATGATACAAAAACATGATCTTCCCATTCTTGAATACGATTTTGATTCGATTGAGGTCATCAGGCCCAATCATGGCGCAGAGCAGCTAATCCTTCCGGAAAAATGTGTGTTTGGTTTTCTGGGCGATGTGATTGATGATTACGCATTTGAAATGGATGCAGTCATTGCCGAACACTTTGAAACCATTACAAAAAGCTATCCTGTTTATATCGTCCAGCAAAATGGGCTGGAATTTTGCCTGTGTCAGGCACCGCTGGGAGCTGCTGCGGCTGCACAGCTTCTGGATTTTTTAATCTCCTGCGGATGCAAAAAAAATATTTCAGCCGGTTCCTGCGGAGTGCTGACCGATTTGGACGAAAACGAATTCCTGATTCCAATCAGGGCGATGCGCGATGAAGGCACTTCGTATCATTATCTTCCAGCCGCTCGGTTTGTTGATTTGGAGCCTTCCGCAATAAAAGCCATTGAGCAGACTTTTTGTGCGTTGAATATTCCGTTTCAAAAATGTATCACATGGACAACGGATGGTTTTTTCCGAGAAACACGAGATATGGTAGAATATCGCAAATCCGAGGGCTGTGCCACAGTTGAAATGGAGTGTGCTGCACTGGCCGCCTGTGCCCAGAAGCGTGGTGCAGTCTTTGGCCAGATTCTCTATACTGCCGATTCCCTTGCGAATGTTTATGCTCATGATGAGAGAGATTGGGGAAAGGGCTCTTTGCGGAAAGCGCTGGAGCTTTGCATCAATGTTCTTATAACCATGTGACGATTCACCACCATACAGTTTGTACCTGAACCCGATTCTTTGTGAAAAAGGGTTCGGGTACTTTTTTGTTTATTGGAGGTTTGCGTTTGCGCCAGTAACAAACACCCCAGTGGGGTGTTTGAGCAACAGAACGGTCTGTGTTAGCAGATGGAGGGGCTTTGCCCCAACAAGTTCTGAAAAGAGACTACTCAGAGCGACAAACAAGCAAAGGCAGGGTATCACCATGATGGTGGTATCCTGCCTTTTGTTTTGATATGTTTTATCAGTAGATCACAGCATCCGTTGCAGTATAGCCTTCGAGAGAATTCTCCTTGACCTGAATACAAATATAAGTGATCTCAGAATTGCTTGCAGCAAAGAACTGACGTTTTGCCACGGGAGAAATCTTCAGCCAGTCGCCTGCTGCAAGACTGATTTCTTCGCCATCGATAACGACCTTGCCTTTGCCGGAAAGAATACCGTAGATTTCCTCATTTGCCTTGTGGGAGTGGACAAACGGAACATTTGCTCCCGCAGGAAGCGTATTCAAGCTGATCTCCGCACCAGTCAGGGCGAGCTTTTCATGAAGCTCCGTCCGATTTTCCTTTCCAACTGTCATTTTTGTGTAGCTTGCCATTGTAAGCACCTCCATTTTGATTCGCAATCTTTCATTGCCTGAGCTAAGTATAGAAGCTCGCACATTCAAAAACAAGTACGCACTTTTTTGTAACTGTACACTCAAAAATGAATGTGATATACTATATACAGAGGTGACTGATATGCGTACAAAAGAAGAACTGCCGGAATGTCCGGTTGCAACAGCAGTATCCCTGATTGGCGGAAAATGGAAACTCTTGCTTCTGCGCAATCTGAAAGAGCGTCCCTGGAGATTCAATGAGTTGCAAAGAAGCATCGACGGGATCTCGCAGAAAGTTTTGACCGAGAGCTTAAGACAGATGATTGATGATGGGCTTGCCTACCGCCGTGATTATCACGAGAATCCTCCCAAAGTAGAATATGGGTTGACCGATCTCGGAACGGAAATGTTACCAATCGTCAATGCACTTGCAGACTTTGGCAATTACTATAAATCAGTCGTTGATCGGTCATGATCGATATTATGAAGTAGGGTTTGGGGCAGGCACGCCCCAACAAAACCGCGTTTGTGAAGCAACAAACGCCCCAGTGGGGATTTCAAGCAACAGAACGGTCTTGCGCAGCAAGATGGAGGGGCCTCGCCCCGGCAAGTTCCTGCGGAAGGACTACTCGGAACGGTAAACAAGCAAAGGCAGGGTATCACCATCACGGTGACACCCTGCCTTTGCTATTATAAGTTCAGTAGATTGAAAGTTATAACGGAAGCCTCCGAGCGTTCGAGGTTCTTACGAACCATCAGTCCTTCTTCTCTGCGGTGCGGGCAAAGAAGTTGGCAAGGAGGGCACCGGAAATGTTATGCCACACAGAGAACACAGCACCGGGGATGGTTGCCAGCGGATACTGTGCAAAGTGGGCAGCGGCCAGAGAGGTGGCCAGACCGGAGTTCTGCATACCGACCTCGATGGAAATTGCACGGCACTTGGTGGAATCCAGCTTCAGCAGCTTGCCCACGCCAAAGCCGGTGAGGTAGCCCAGCAGGTTGTGCAGGATGACCACGGCCAGGATCAGCAGGCCGCTGGTCATGATCTTAGCGGAGTTTGCGGACACAACGGCGCAGATGATGAGCACGATGGCAGTGGTGGAGATCAGCGGCAGCACACGGACGGCATTCTGGGTGAAGGCGTGGAAGAAGTGATTGACCACAAAGCCCAGTGCGATGGGAACCAGCACCACCTTGACGATGGACAGGAACATATTCACGGGGTTCACCTCCACGCGCTGACCGGCATACAGCAGAGTGAGCAGCGGGGTGAGGAACGGAGCCAGCACGGTGGAAACAGCAGTCATGCCAACGGACAGTGCAACGTCGCCCTTGGACAGATAGGTCATCACGTTAGAGGAGGTGCCGCCGGGGCAGGTGCCCACAAGGATGACACCGATGGCCAGCTCAGTGGGCAGATGGAACACCTGCGTCAGCGCCCATGCAAGGAAGGGCATCAGCGTGAACTGTGCAATGCAGCCGATGATCACGTCCTTCGGGCGGCTGAACACCACCTTGAAATCCTCCGGCTTCAGGGTAAGGCCCATGCCGAACATAACGATGCCCAGCAGGGTGTTGACCCACGCGGTCTTTACCACGCTGAATGTGCCGGGGAAGAACAGGGCCAGTGCCGCTACCACAATGACGATGGCAGCCATATACTTGCCTACAAAATCGCTTACTTTTTCCAGTGTTTTCATGTTAAACTCTCCTTTTCCAGGTCCTGATTTTTGCGGATGCAAAGGCAATGAAACATCCGGAAAATGGCTTTCCCGCAAACAAAAAAACGCCTTTGTCCCTTACGGTTTGTAAGAGACAAAGGCGTAGATCCTCTGCGGTACCACTCTTATTGCCGGTGCAAAGCCCGGCCCCTCAGTGCGCATCCAACAATGCGCGGCCCGTGATAACGGGGGCCTGCCGTTCCCGCTTACTGGGGCGCAGATGCCGCCCATTCAGCCGGAAAGCTCGGAGAGGATCTTCCCACGGACACCCTGCACTGCCTTGCACCATCCGGCAGCTCTCTGCAGCATTCTTTCCGGGTACTCTTTCTCGTCATAGCCGAATATTTCACTGCCCCGGAGTATACTCCCCTGCAAGGGGAAAGTCAAGTGATACGGCCCGTCGGATTTTTCATCTGGTTTGCATCCGGAGTGAAAGCATTTCAGACAAGGGCAGTGCCGGGGTCTGCGGCAGACGATCTTGTGGCAAAGCAGAATGAGCCGCCTTATCCGCACAGCGAACAAGTGATATACCAGAAAGCTCGATCTTACGGCCGATTTCGCAACTTTTTCTGTCAAAAAGTGGTTAAGCTACGGCAAAGATTTTTCTTTTATGCTTTCGGCTTTCTGTGGAACATTCTTTCATCTGTTGCTGCGTGAAGTTGATTTTTTCTCATTTTTACACGATATTCCGTAAAATTGTTCGTTCCCGTTTTCCAGTTCGTCTTTTTACTGCACCACCGGTTTCACCGGACATGCAAAACACGCCGCCAAATTTCGAAATTTTGGCTGTTTATTTTGAAGCCAAGAGATGGTATATAAATTTTGTCAGAACATTTTGCGGGCAGCGAGCCTGCATTCATGCGGCCGTTTCAAAGCGGCGTGACAATTTTGATAGAGAGGTGATTGGTGTGTTTTGGTATCATTGTGTTATGGAACGACTTTATCATCCCGCGTGTGGTGCGTATACATCCTTTGGCATCGCCGCGTATTCTACATCTCACGGGCGACACCGAAAACTGCGGTTTATCTCAGATGTCTCCGTTGACCCGGTGCGGCTCCTTCGCCTGGCCGCGCGCTGTACCGCGTTCCAGCTCGATCCGTCTCAGCTGATGGATGTGGTGGAGGATCTGCTGGCGGAATAAGGCCGCTTTTTGCGGGAGGAGTTTTTTCTGTCACAATTCTATGGTATACTGGTAGAAAAAACGCCGGAGGATACTACCATGGCAGAAACGAACCAGGCCCAGCGGGAGGAAGAGCTGGCCCGCCGTGAGGCACTGCTTGCCCAGCGGGAGGCCCAGCTGGAAAAAGAGCAGGCAGAACTTGCTGCCGCCAAAGCCCAGAGCGCGGAGAGAAAAAAGACTCTGCTGGACAACAACGACCCGAATTTCGTCAACCCCAAGGAAAAGCTCTACGACAAATTCCCCCTTACGGTCCATCAGATGGACATCATCATTGGGGTGCTGTTTGCCCTCATTCTTCTGTTTCTGGTGCTGGGCATGACGCACACCAGCTTTTTCGGGCTGTTCGGCGGCTGAACCCTGCCCGCCCCACCCGCGCAGGAACCAATAAACGCACGAAAGCCCCGGCCGGAGCCGGGGCTTTCTGTTTGCTGCAAATGCCTGTTACAGCAGGACGTATTTCAGGATGAACAGAACGGTCAGCACATACATCAGGGGGCTGATCTTCTTCTCCTTGGCCTTGCCGGTGATGACATTCAGCAGGGTCCAGGAGATGACACCGATGGCGATGCCCTCAGAGATGCTGTATGCAGTGGGCATTGCCAGGATGGTCAGGAATGCGGGGATGCCCTCAGCAGGATCGTCGAACTCGATTTTCAGGGCAGAACCCATCATGTAGAAGCCAACGATGATCAGGGCCGGAGCGGTCGCAAAGCTGGGGATGGTCAGGAACAGGGGGCTGAACACCACGGCCAGCAGGAACAGCACACCGGTGGTCATGGAGGTCAGGCCGGTGCGGCCGCCCTCGGTCACGCCGGAAGCGCTCTCGACGAAGGTGGTGGTGGTGGAGGTACCCAGCACGGCACCGGCGCAGGTGGCGATGGAGTCGGCCATCAGCGCGCCCTTGATGTTGGGCAGCTTGCCCTCCTCATCCAGCATGTCGGCCTTGGAAGCAACACCGATCAGGGTGCCCAGGGTATCAAACAGGTCAACGAAGAGGAAGGAGAACATCACGGCGAAGAAGTTCAGGATGCCCACGCCGGAGAAATCGGTCTTGAACACCTGACCAAAGGTCTTGCCCAGAGCAGAGAAATCGAAGCTGATGAAGCTGGTGGGGATGACGCTGTACATACCGGCATCGGGGTTGGGGATGTAGATGCCGGTCAGCTCGCAGAGGATGCCCAGCACCCAGGTGATGAGGATGCCGTACAGGATGCCGCCCTTGACCTTCTTGACCAGCAGGATGGCGGTGATGAGCACGCCCACCAGCGCGAGGATCGCACCCACGCCGATGCTGTGGAAGGTCTCGCCCTTGAAGTGCTGATAGGTGACGAGGGTAGAATCGCTGTTCACGATCAGCTTTGCGTTCTGCAGGCCAACGAAAGCAACGAACAGGCCGATGCCCACGCTGACAGCGCTCTTCAGGGTCATGGGGATGGCGTTGAAGATGGCCTCACGCACATTGGTCAGGCTCAGCACGATGAAGATGATGCCTTCCACAAAAACGGCCATCAGGGCCAGCTGCCAGCTGTAACCCATGGTCAGGACGACCGTGTAGGAGAAGTAGGCGTTCAGGCCCATGCCGGGAGCCAAAGCGAACGGATAGTTGGCCAGCAGAGCCATCAGGGCAGTGCCAACGAACGATGCCAGCGAGGTGGCGATCAGGACCGCATTGGCATCCATGCCCGAAGCGGATAGGATGCTGGGGTTGACCGCAAGGATGTAGGCCATCGTCATAAAGGTGGTGACACCCGCCATGAGTTCGGTCTTGACATCGGTGTGGTTTTCTTTCAGGTGAAAGATCTTTTCTAACATGAAAGTTCCTCCTGTGTTATAGTAAAAATAAAAACCGCCGCGTGGGAACCGGCGGAAAGAACAGCTCCCATTGTAGCAGAACTGTTCCCACCTGTCCATGGTCGAAACACAGAAAATTCACGAAAAGTTCAAACTTTCTTGTATAGGTATGACTTATTCGAGGTTTTTTTGGCGTTTTATGGAAATTTTCTTTCCGGTTATGGAGTTTATGCCGCTCCGTATATCCCCATAGTCTGTATTTGCGATAAAATCCACCTCCTATTCACAAGAAAGCGCCCCCGCTCACTGCGATCTTACAGTGAACGGGGGCGCTGTGCTTTTTCATAGAAAAGAGCGGATTTTGCAAGAAAAAATCTCCGTAGACCCGGGAGGCTTACACCTGATGCTCTGCGATCCACTGGCCCATCTGCTGGGCGATGGCCTTGATCGAGCCATCCTCAAAGGGAACCTTCAGCCCGGCGGTCTGCATCAGCTCTGTGTAGCTGGCCAGACCGGCACGGCGCACCAGCTTGAGGTAGCGCTCCCAGGCATCCTTGTGGTCCTTGAGGCTCAGCAGGAAGAACTGCAGCGCGGCCATGGTGGACAGGCAGTAATCAATATAGTAGAAGGGGCACTCATAGATGTGGAGCTGACGCTGCCAGCCGGCACCGCGGCCATAGAAGGGCAGGTTGTCGAAATCGATCCAGGGGCGGTACTTGTGCTCCAGTTCCAGCCAGACGGCGTTGCGCTCGTCCGGGGTGAGGTCGGGGTTCTGGTACATCCTGTGCTGGAACTCGTCCACGATGCAGCCATAGGCCAGGAAGAGGAAGCTGTCCTCGGCGTGGAGCAGGGCGTATTTCTCAGTGTCCTTGCCAAAGAGCAGATGGTGCCAGGGAGCCGTCAGGAACTCCATGGCCATGGAGTGGATCTCGGCGCTCTCCATGCCGGGGCACTCGAGGTCTGCGGGGACCTTGGGGTCACGCTCGGCCACATAGCCCTCAAAGGCGTGGCCGCACTCGTGGGTCAGCACGTCCACATCGGCAGAGGTGTTGTTCCAGTTGGCAAAGATAAAGGGGGCCTTGTAGGTGGGCAGACTGGTCATATAGCCGCCGGACATCTTGCCGGGGCGGCTCTCCACGTCGAACAGCTCATTGTCCTGCATGAAGTCAATGAATTCTGCGGTCTCTGGGCTCAGCTCGTGGTACATGGTGCGGGCGGCGGCCATCCGGGCATCGTAGCCGGGGATGGGAGAGGGGTTGCCGTCCTGAAACGCCACAGGCAGGTCGGAGAAGGTCAGGTGGGAGATGCCGGTGCGCTTGCAGCGCAGCTCGATCACCTTTTTCAGCTCGGGCACCACATCGTTGGCCACCTGGTCGCGGAACTTCCGGATCTCGGCAGGGCCGTAGCCGATGCGGTTCATCCGTACATAGGAAAGCTCGCTGTAATCGTGGTAGCCCAGGATCTGCGCCTGTGCGTTCAGGTTCTTGACGATCTTGGTGTACAGGCCGTCCAGCTCGTCACGGTGGGCATCGAAATACGCTGCCTCGGCCTCGTAGGCGGCGCGGCGGACGGCAGGGTCCAGATTCTCCTTATAGGGGCCCAGCTGGGGAATGGTCAGCTGCTTGCCGTCAAACTCGACCAGCGCGCCGCCGTACACCTGCTGGTACTGGCTGACAAGGGCGTTGTACTCCTTCTGCAGCTCCACGGTACGGTCATCCATGCCCAGCACGGCATTCTTCATACCGGCCACGCAGGTGGTGCCAAAGGCTTCGGTCAGCGCATCCACATGGGCGTTGGCCAGAAATGCCCGGCTGATCTCCACCCGTGCGTTCTCCACGGCGGGACCGTTGGCATCAAAGAAGTCCTGCTCGGCCTTCCAATAAGCGTCACGGGTGTCGCAGGTGTAGTGGATGCTTGCCAGCTGTGCGGCGGTGCTGTAATCGGCAAAGGCGCGGCTCTGCTCGTAGTAAACATTCACCAGCTCCTCGCCGCTGGCTGCCCCGGCGGCCTTGGCGGCCAGCGCCTTGCACTGGCCCAGCAGGGCATCAATATCCGGGCGGGTATAACTCATTTCGCTGAATTTCATGGGATCCATCCTTTCGTTCCTTCTTGTCTGAGTGCTGAACCCATATTAGCACGTTTGGGGAAAAAGGGCAATGGAAAAGAGGAACTGCCCCTGTGGAGGAAAGTGTGTCAGAATTGTAAAAGTTAAAATATTTTAGCTATTATTCTTGACTTATCCGACGATTCAGATATAATGGTCGTGTTCGCAAGAAACCTCAAACTTTTTAGATAATAAAAATACAAGTCAATCAAAGGAGAATATTACCATGACGTTTGAAGAAATGAAGAAGATCGTTGTTGACACCCTGAACTGCGAGGAGGACAAGGTGACCATGGAGGCCAGCCTGACCGAGGATCTGGAGGCCGACAGCCTGGATGCCGTGGAGCTGAACATGGCGCTGGAGGATGCCTGCGGTGTGTCCATCCCGGACGAGGAGCTGGCAAAGCTCAAGACCGTGGGTGACATCTACAACTACATCACCGCACATATCTGAGGAAACATGCGATGAATGATATCCGAGATCTGCTCCCCAACCGGATGCGGGAGCGCACTTTCCAGCTGAAGGCCAAGCGGGATGCCGGAGCTGTCTGGCACGAACCGCAGTTTGTGGAGTGCAAGCAGTGCGGCCGCCGCGCTGCCCGCACCCTGTGGGGCAAAAGCCTGTATGTCTGCCCCAACTGCGGCTATCACATGCCCATTGGCGGGTATTACCGGCTCAGTCTGGTGCTGGATCACGGCAGCTTCCGGGAACTGGACGCTGACCTTGATCCGCAGGATGTGCTGAACTTCCCCGGATACGGGGAAAAACTTGCCGCCGCCCAGAACAAGACCGGCCTGCACGAGGCTGCTGTCACCGCCGTCGGCCGCACTGCGTGGGGGGGTGGGCCTGTGTGCCAGCCGTGTTGGACAGCCGGTTCTTTATGGGCAGCATGAGCACGGCTGTGGGCGAGAAGATCACCCGCGCCGTGGAGTACGCCACTGCCAAGCGCCTGCCTCTGGTCATCTTTTCGGCCAGCGGCGGCGCGCGGATGCAGGAGGGCATTTTCAGCCTGATGCAGATGGCCAAGACCAGCGCCGCCATCCAGCGCTTTTCGGCAAAGGGCGGGCTGTACGTCAGCGTGCTGACCCACCCCACCACCGGCGGCGTGACCGCCAGCTTTGCAAGCCTGGGCGATATCATGCTGGCCGAACCGGGGGCACTCATCGGCTTTGCCGGCCCCCGTGTCATTGAGCAGACCATCGGTGAAAAACTGCCCGCCGGGTTCCAGCGCAGCGAATTCCAGATGGAACACGGCTTTGTGGATCAGGTGGTGCCCCGCAGTCAGCTGCGGGATACGCTGATCCAGGTCCTGCAGCTTCATGCCGGAGGGAAACACGAATGATAAAAGATATTTTGGAGCAGCTGGCCCCGCTGGACGCACAGATCGCCGCGCTGAAGGGCAACGGCAGTGACATGGAGGCCATTACCGCCCATGCGTCCGAACTGGCAGAGCTGGCGGTGGAAGAGGACGAGATCCTGCGCTCCTGCGGCCCGCTGACTGCCGAGGATCGGGTCTTTCTGGCCCGTCACCCGGAGCGTCCGCACATCGACGAGACGATCTCTGCCCTGTTCACGGATTTCTTTGAGCAGCGCGGCGACCGGCAGTGCAAGGAGGACGCGGCCATTCTGGGCGGCGTGGCCCGTTTCCACGGGATGCCGGTGACGGTTATCGGCCACCGCAAGGGCTCCACGCTGGAGGAAAATCTGGCCTGCAACTTTGGAATGCCGGGGCCGGAGGGTTACCGCAAGGCTCTGCGCCTGATGAAACAGGCTGAAAAATTCGGCCGTCCCATCATCACCTTTATCGACACGCCGGGCGCTTACCCCGGCAAGGATGCCGAGGAGCGGGGGCAGGGCGAGGCCATTGCCCGGAATCTGATGGAGATGAGCGGCCTGACGGTGCCGGTCATCGCCGTGGTCACCGGCGAAGGTTCCTCCGGCGGCGCGCTGGCACTGGGTGTGGCAAACCACATCCTCATGCTGGAAAACGCGGTCTACTCGGTGCTGAGCCCCGAGGGCTTTGCCAGCATCCTGTGGAAGGACTCCTCCCGCAGCGGCGAGGCCTGTGAGATGATGAAGCTGACGGCGCAGGATCTGTACCGCGGCGGCATCGTGGAAGAAGTGATCCCGGAGCCGGTGGGCGGTGCCCAGCGCTGCCACGCGGCCCTGTTTGAGCGCATGGATGCCGCTCTGCGCGCCCACCTGAAAGAATTGTGCCGCATGAGCGACCGGCAGCTGGCCGATCAGCGCTATAAAAAGTACCGCCAGATCGGAGAAACGAGGAACGCATGAATGGTTTACAGCTGATCGCCACTGGCGGGGCACTTCCCGGACGGACGATCACCAATGACGCGCTGAGCCGCATGGTGGATACCAGTGACGCATGGATCACCAGCCGCACCGGCATCCGCACCCGGCACTGGTGCACCGAGGACGAATCTGCCGCCACGCTGGCCATTGCGGCCGCGCGGCAGGCCCTTGACCGCAGCGGCCTTGCCCCGGCGGACATTGCCTGCTGTGTCTGCGCGACCCTTTCTGCCCCGGATGCCACCCCCAGCGTGGCCTGTCAGGTACAGGCGGCGCTGGGCCTGCCCGAAAACCGGCCCGCGCTGGACATCAACGCGGCCTGTTCCGGTTTTCTCTATGGCATGGCCGTGGCGCGGGGAATGCTGACGACTCTGGGCGGGCAGTATGCCCTTGTCATCGGGTGCGAAGCGCTTTCCCGCCTGATGGACCCCACCGACCGCTCCACCTGCGTGCTGTTCGGCGACGGGGCCGGAGCCGCTATTTTCCGGCTGGCAGATACCCCCTTTGCGTTGACGCTGGGAGCACGCGGCAGTGATGTCCTCCATGCGGGCGGGCCGAGCCGGGAAGGCTCTGCCCCCATCACCATGGACGGCAAGGCAGTGTTCCGCTTTGCGGTGGATGCCCTGCCCAAGTGCCTGCACACGGTGCTGGACGAGACCCGGCTGACCCTCGAGGATCTGTCGTGGGTGGTCTGCCATCAGGCCAACAGCCGCATCATCGACCACTGCATCAAGGCCCTGCAGGCCGACCCGGCAAAATTTTATAAGAACATGGATCGCCACGGCAACACCAGCGCCGCCAGCATTCCGGTCGCCCTCAACGAGCTGGCCGAGAGCGGGCAGCTGACCCCGGGCAGACCGCTGGCCTGCATCGGCTTTGGCGGCGGCCTGACCTGGGGCGGCGCGATCCTGCAATACAAAGAGTGAATACGTCAGCGTTCCGGCAGCTTTCTCAAAACGGGCCATCCCAACGGCCAACCCACAGAGAAGCCCCGGCCCGCCGACTGGAAACATCATATGAAATTACTGAACGAGATCTTAGGAACGAAATACCCCATCATCCAGGGCGGCATGGCAAACATTGCCACCGGTGAGTTTGCCGCAGCCTGCTCCAATGCAGGTGCACTGGGCATCATCGGTGCGGGCGGCATGAATGCCGACACCCTGCGCGAAAATATCCGCCGGTGCAAACAGCTCACAGACAAGCCCTTTGGCGTGAACATCATGCTGATGCACCCGCAGGCAGATGAGTTTGCCCAGATCGTTGTAGAAGAAGGCGTGCAGGTGGTCACCACCGGCGCAGGCAACCCGGGCAAATATGTTCCCATGTGGAAAGCGGCGGGCATCAAGGTGATTCCCGTGGTGGCTGCCGCTGTGCTGGCAAAGCATCTGGAGAAGCTGGGCATCGATGCCGTGATCGCCGAAGGGACCGAGAGCGGCGGCCATGTGGGCGAGATGGCCACCATGGCGCTGGTGCCGCAGGTGGTGGACGCAGTGGATCTGCCCGTCATTGCGGCGGGCGGCATTGCCGATGGCCGTCAGCTGGCAGCAGCCCTTGCGCTGGGTGCCTGCGGCGTGCAGGTGGGCACCTGCCTGCTGGTGAGCGAGGAGTGCCCCATCCACGAAAACTACAAGGCTGCCCTGCTCAATGCCAAGGACAGCGACACCATCGTGACCGGACGCATCGGCGGTTCCCCGGTCCGGGTGCTGAAAAACCGGATGAGCCGTGAATATGTCCGGCAGGAAAAGGCCGGTGCCGATAAGATGGAGCTGGAAAAGTACACCCTGGGCAGTCTGCGCCGGGCCGTGTTTGAAGGTGACACCTCCACCGGCAGTCTGATGGCCGGTCAGGTGGCCGGAATGCTCCACGAGGTGCGCCCTGTGGCGGACATTCTGGATGACCTGTGGAACGGCGGGAGGCAGCGTATCCACGCGCTGAGCGAGGAATGCTGACGCTCGGAAAGAAAGCTCTGTCTGTGCCCATCCTGCAGGGCGGCATGGGCGTGGGCGTTTCTCTGGGCGGGCTGGCCGGTGCCGTGGCGGCCTGCGGCGGCATGGGGTGCATCTCCACCGCCGATGCAGGCTACCGGGAGCCGGACTTTGCCCGTGACCCGGCCAGCGCCAACCACCGCGCCCTGACCGCTGAGATCCGGAAAGCAAAGCAAATCGCAAACGGTGCCGGTATGGTGGCCATCAATGCAATGGTGGCCACGCAGGACTATGCCGCCGCCATCCGCACCGCTGTGGAAGCGGGCGTGGACGCTGTGGTGTCCGGCGCTGGTCTGCCGCTGGAGCTGCCCGGCCTTGTGAACACGATGGAGGTCGCCATCGCGCCCATCGTTTCCAGCGGGCGGGCGGCAAAGCTCATCCTGCGCCGCTGGGCCAAGGAGTTCGGCCGTACCGCCGATTTTGTGGTCATTGAAGGCTGCAAGGCAGGCGGTCATCTCGGCTTTGCGGAGCAGGACCTGTTCTCCGGAAGCTGCCAGACGCTGGACGAGATCCTGCCGGAGGTGCTGGCCGAGGTAAAGCCCTATGAGGCGCAGTTCGGCCACAGCATCCCCGTGTTTGTGGCGGGCGGCGTGTACACCGGGGCCGATATGGCTCACTTTACCAGACTGGGTGCCGCAGGCGTTCAGCTTGCCACCCGCTTTATCACCACCTACGAGTGCGATGCATCCCAGGGGTACAAGGACGTTCTGCTGAACGCAGGTTCTGAGGATGTGCGCATCATCCACAGCCCGGTCGGAATGCCGGGCCGGGCGCTGAACACGCCGCTGGTGCAGGCCATGGCGGAGGGCAGACGCTTCCCGCCCCGGCACTGTGCCCGCTGCCTGAAGACCTGCGACCCTGTCAAGGTGCCCTACTGCATCACCCATGCACTGATCGAAGCGGTCAAGGGCAACCTGGAGGAAGGACTTTTCTTCTGCGGGGCCAATGTGGGCAGGCTGGACCGGATGTACACTGTCCGTGAGCTGATGGATGAACTTGTGACCGAATGGAGGCAAAACCGATGAAGCTTGCTGTTTTGTATGCCGGCCAGGGTGCCCAGCACCCCGGCATGGGCAAAGAATTTTACGAAGCATCTTCCGCTTTCCGTGCCGCGTTCGACGCTGCAGACCTTCCGTTTGATCTGCACCGCGTCTGCTTCGACGACCCGGACGGCGTTCTGAATCAGACCGAATATACCCAGCCCTGCATGGTGGCCTTTGCCTGCGGCGTATCCGCCGTTCTGGTCGAGCAGGGGGTCAAGCCCGCTTATGTGGCCGGTCTCTCTCTGGGCGAATATTCCGCGCTGGAAGCCGCCGGTGTATTCACCGCCAAGCAGGCCATTGAGCTGGCAGCCTACCGCGGCAAAGCCATGGCCGACGCGGCCAGCGGCATCGACTGCGGCATGACCGCAGTGCTGAACCTCGACCGGGTCCCCCTTGCAGAATGCTGTGAGCAGGCATCCGCGCTGGGCTGTGTGCAGATCTGCAACTACAATTGCCCGGGCCAGCTGGTCATTGGCGGCGAAAAGGCCGCAGTGGACAAGGCTGCAGAGCTTGCAAAGCAGGCCGGTGCCCGCCGGTGCATCCCGCTCAAGGTGAGCGGACCGTTCCACACCCGTCTGATGGCTCCTGCCGGGGATGCCCTGGCAAAGCGCTTTGCCGCCGAACCCTTTGGCGAAATGCAGGTGCCAGTGCTGTTCAACTGCCTGGGCCGCGAAAAAGCCGAGAGCGACAGCATCCCGGCCCTGCTGGTGCGGCAGGTGCAGAGCAGTGTCTACATGGAGGACACCCTGCACCGTCTGGGTGAGCTGGGTGTGGATCACATTCTGGAGGTCGGCCCCGGCAATGCGCTCTCTGGCTTTGTGAAAAAGACCCTGCCCGGTGTGACTTGTGTGTCGGTGGAGACCCCGGCGCAGCTGGACACCGTTCTGAACGCATGGAAGGAAGAACAATGAACGAAGAAACCATCATCCGTACCGCCGTTGTGACCGGCGGAAGCCGGGGAATCGGCCGGGCCGTGTGCGTACAGCTTGCCCGGCAGGGCTGCCATGTGGTGGTCAACTACTGCCACGGCGAAGCGGCCGCCGCCGAGACCGTGTCTCTCTGCAGGGCCGAGGGCGCGCAGGCTGTGGCCGTGCAGGCCGATGTTTCCACCGCTGAGGGCTGCAAAAAGCTCTTTGAGGAGGCGGTGAACGCCTTTGGCCGGGTGGATATCCTTGTGAACAATGCAGGCATCACCCGGGACAACCTGATCCTGCGCATGTCCGAAGCAGACTTTGATGCTGTGCTGGACGCAAACCTCAAGGGTGCGTTCCTCTGCTGCAAGGAAGCGGCCCGCCGGATGGTGCGCCAGCGCTGGGGCCGGATCATCAATCTGAGCAGCGTCGTTGCCCTGCGGGGCAATGCAGGCCAGACGAATTACGCCGCCAGCAAGGCCGGGCTCATCGGCCTGACCAAAAGCCTGGCCCGGGAGCTGGCCAGCCGCAATGTGACAGTAAACGCTGTTGCGCCCGGCTTTATTGAAACTGATATGACCGCCGCCCTACCGGAAGCTGTCCGCACCGAAATGGCAAAGGACATCCCGGCAGGCCGCGCAGGCCAGCCGGAGGACGTGGCAAACGCGGTGGCGTTTTTTGCCGCAGAACAAAGCAGCTATCTCACCGGGCAGGTGCTCTGTGTGGACGGCGGCATGGCAATGTAAAAGGAGAAATTCTCTATGGAAAAACGCAGAGTCGTGATCACCGGTCTGGGCACCGTGAACCCCCTGGGCAACACTGCTGCCGACAGCTGGGCTGCCGCAAAGGCAGGCCGGTGCGGCATTGGCCCCATCACCCAGTTTGACACCACCGATTTCAAGTGCAAGCTGGCCGGTGAAGTGAAAAACTTTGACCCCGAGACCGTTGTGGACAAAAAGGAAGCCCGCAAGATGGCACGCTTCACCCTGCTGGCACTGGCTGCTGCAGCCGAGGCCATTGCCGACAGCGGCCTGAACACGGAAGCAGAGGCCAAAAACATCGGTGTGGTCCTTTCCAGCGGCATTGGCGGCCTGCCCACCATCGAGGAGCAGCACACCCGCGGGGAAGAAAAAGGCATGGAGAAGGTCAGCCCCTACTTTGTGCCCATGTCCATTGCCAACATGGCGGCGGCACAGGTGGCCATCCGCTTTGGCCTGAAGGGCATGTGCACCTGCCCGGTCACGGCCTGCGCCGGCGGCACCAATGCTGTGGGCGATGCCTTCCACCGCATCCGGGACGGTTACGAGACTGCCATGGTCTGCGGCGGTGCCGAAAGCTGCATCAGCCCGCTGGGCATCGGCGGTTTTACCAGCATGAAGGCGCTTTCCACCGCCACCGACCCGGATGCCGCCAGCCTGCCCTTTGATGCCCGCCGCGGCGGCTTCGTGATGGGCGAGGGCAGCGGTGTGCTGGTTCTGGAAGAGCTGGAGCACGCCCGGGCACGCGGTGCGCATATCTACGCTGAGGTGGTGGGCTATGGTGCCAACTGCGATGCTTACCACTTTACCGCACCGGCTCCCGGCGGCACAGGTGCCATCGACTGCATGAAGCTGACACTGGCCGATGCAGGCATTGCCCCGGAGCAGGTGGATCACATCAACGCCCACGGCACCGGCACCCACATGAACGATGCCTGCGAGACGGCTGCCATCCATGCCGTGTTCGGTGAACACGCAAAGCAGCTGACCGTGGTCAGCACCAAGAGCATGACCGGCCACCTGCTGGGCGGTGCGGGCGGCATCGAGGCCGTGTTCACGGCACTGGCCCTGCGAGACCAGTTTGCCCCGCCCACCATCCACTACAAGCAGCCTGACCCGGAATGCGATCTGGACTATGTACCCAATGCAGGCCGTGCACAGGCCATGACCTACGCACTGAGCAACAGCCTGGGCTTTGGCGGGCACAACGCCTGCATCGCCCTGCGCAGATGGGAGGGCTGAGCCATGGCAGAACCGCGCACCGTGCGGGAGAACGCAAACGCTCTGAACAGTGAGCAGATCGCAGCCCTTCTGCCCCACCGCTACCCCTTTGCCCTCGTGGACCGCATCCTGGACTACGAGCCGGGTCAGTGGGCCATTGGCCGCAAGTGCGTATCCCGCAATGAGGAATTCTTCTGCGGTCACTTTCCGGGCCAGCCGGTCATGCCGGGGGTGCTGATCCTGGAAGCACTGGCCCAGACCGGAGCCGTGGCGGCGCTGAGCGTTCCCGAAAACAAAGGAAAACTGGCCCTCTTCGGCGGCATCAAAAATGCCCGCTTCCGCAAACAGGTCACCCCGGGGGATGTTCTTACGCTCCATTGTGAGCTGGTGGAACAGCGCGGCCCTGTGGGCATCGGGAAGGCATCTGCTTATGTGGATGGCAAGTGCGCCGCCACAGCGGAGTTGACCTTTGTGCTGACCGAAGCAAACACAGGGGCTTAAGGCGCTTTGTGCGCAGCAATCGCCCCCAATACCATATCGTATATAAAAGGCAGGATACCATCGCCATGATGATATCCTGCCTTTGTTCGTTCTTGTTTACCGTTCTGCATACTCTCGGCATAGAGAACATCTTGTGAAACAAAAAAGTACCCGAACCCTTTTTCGTAAAGAATCGGGTTCGGGTACGAACTGTATGGTGGACGGTACAGGACTCGAACCTGTGACCTCCTGCACGTCAAGCAGATGCTCTACCAGCTGAGCTAACCGTCCAGATGTCGTATCGACTTGAGTATGATACCACATTTTTCGCGCAATTGCAAGGGCTTTTTTGAAAAAAGTCTGCCTTTTCCGTTTTTTGCCCCGGAGGATTGGCGCAAAGGCACCTTTGCGGGGGCTGGCAGGGGAGAGGTGCGCTCAGAGCGCCCGGCGGATGATGTCGTAGAGGATGGGCTTCATGTTGTCGATGTTGTCGGGCTTGCCCTCCAACACGGAGGTATAGCACACCGACATGCACATGCTGCCCAGGGCGGTGATGCGCTGGTAGATCTCCCGCTCGGTGCGGCCCGCCATCTCGGGGCTGCACATCACGATCTGGAGGACCTTGCGCATCAGCGGCTCTGCCTCCCCGCTGGCTTCGATTTGATCCAGCCCGGGCCAGACAAAGCTGCGCTCCAGGAAGCGGAGCATCAGGGTGTCCGCGCGCAGGGCTTCGATGATATGGTCAATGACAAAGATCATCTGGTCGGGGAAGCTGGTAAGCTCGGCGGCGTGCTGCTCGGCGGCGGCACAGGCGTTGTCCAGCAGCTGGTAGCTCACCCGGGCCAGCAGGGCCTGCGTGACCGAACCCTTATCGGCAAAATAGAGGTAGAATGTGCCCTTGCCCACCTTGGCGCGGGAGGTGATATCCTCCACGCTGGTCTTGGAGGTGCCCCGCTCCAGAAACAGCTCGTAAGCTGCATCCAGAAGCGCGCGGCGCTTTTCCTGTTTCTTTCCTTCCACGGTGCTCATAGCTTGCTGCATCCTCTTTTCTGACGTTGTTTTGTCGTGTAAACAATATTTTAGCAGGGAGAAGGGAAGAGCGCAAGAGCAAAAGCCCCCGGACAAGCTATACAATTTTTGCTTTGTGATAAGAAAACTGACTTTTGGTCATTTTTTGTCTTGACACCTTGCGTCGATTGGTTATAATAGTGCTTGCTCAGAAATGACCACGGGTCATTTTTGGGGCAGATCCAATCAACTTTCGTATGGAGGGTTCCCATGAAAAAGATCGCACAGAGCATCGTGCGTCTGCGCAAGCTGATCTTAACAGTAGCGGTCCTGCTGTTGATCCCTTCCGCAATCGGCGCGGTTGCTACCCGCATCAATTATGATGTCCTGACCTATCTGCCGCAGGAGCTTGACTCCATGATCGGCGAGGTAGCGCTTGAGGACGACTTCCATCTGGCCTCCACCGGTATGATCACGGTGGAAGGCCTGCCTACCAATGAACTGATCGCCATGAAGAAGGACATTGATGCGGTGCCCGGTGTCACACAGACCTTCTGGCTCAGCGATGTCATCGACCCCAGCATCCCCACCGAGATGCTGCCCGCGGATGTCCAGCAGTTCATGTTCGGCAAAAACGATTCCACCATGCTCATCGTCCGGTTTGATGCGCCCAGCGCCAGCGACGAGACGATGAACGCCGTCCAGCAGATCAAACAGGTGCTGCGGCACGACTGCTACTTTGGCGGCATGAGCGTCATCTTGCAGGATACCAAGGCACTGATCAATGAAGAGATGCCGCTGTACATCCTGTGCGCTGTGGGTGCCAGTATGCTGGTGCTGTTCCTCTCGCTGGAGAGCACCATCACGCCTGTGCTGTTCATGCTGGGCCTGCTGTTCCCCATTGCGTACAACTTTGGCACCAACATCTTCCTGGGTCAGATCAGCTACATCACCCAGGCGCTTTCCACGGTGCTGCAGTTGGGCGTGACGATGGACTTCTCCATCTTCCTGCTCCACCGTTATCAGGAGGAAAAGGAACTTCGCTCCTCCAACGAGGAAGCCATGGTGACCGCCATCTGCAAGACCATGACCTCCATCACCGCTTCCTCCCTGACCACCATTGCGGGCTTCCTGGCACTGTGCGCCATGCGCCTGACGCTGGGCCGCGATATCGGTGTTGTTATGGCAAAGGGTGTGGCACTGGGTGTCATCTGCACCATCGTCATTCTGCCTGCTTTGATCCTGACCTTTGATCAGCAGGTCGAAAAGTACAAGCACCGCACCATCGTGCCCAAGCTGACCAAGCTCAGCTACTTTGTTTCCAAGCACGCAATGCCCATCGTGGTCGTCTTTCTTGTGCTGCTGGTGCCCTTTGTGGTGGCCCAGCAAAAGACCGAGGTCTACTACACCCTGTTCGACTCGCTGCCCCAGGACCTGACCGGTATCGTTGGCACCAACAAGCTGGGCGAGGACTTTGGCATGACCACCTCCCACTTTATTCTGGTGGATGAGGACCTGACCGCAACGCAGGTGTCTGACCTCTGCGATGAGCTCAAGGATGTGGACGGCATCACCCAGGTGGTGAGCCTGGATTCCATCACCGGCCCGGGCTTCCAGACCGAACTGCTGCCCGACAGCGTGACCGAGATCCTGCAGTCCGGCGGCTACAAGCTCATTCTGGCCAACAGCTCCTATAAGACCGGCACCGATGCCATCAATAACCAGCTGACCGAGATGAACGACCTTATCAAGGCGGTTGACCCCAACGGTGTCATCACCGGCGAGGGTGCCATGACCAAGGACCTGATCGAGGTTGCGGACGTGGATTTCAAGAACGTCAACGTCTGGTCGATCATGGCAGTCGCTGCCATCATCCTGATCTCCTTCCGGAGCCTGTCCATCCCTGTGCTGCTGGTTGCCAGCATCGAGGCCGCCATCTCCATCAATATGGGCATCCCGTACTTCACCGGTACCCAGCTGCCCTTCATCGCCAGCATCGTCATCGGCACCATCCAGCTGGGCGCGACTGTGGACTACTCCATCCTGATGACCACCCGTTATCACGAGGAGCGCAGCTATGGCCGCACCCCGCGGGAAGCTGCCCAGCAGTCGCTGGAGCACTGCAGCCAGTCCATCCTGACCAGCGGCCTGACCTTCTTTGCCGCAACCGTCGGCGTGGCCGCCATCAGTAAGATGGAGCTGCTGCAGAGCATCTGCCGGCTCATCTCCCGCGGCGCACTGATCAGTATGGCTGTCATTCTGGTCGTTCTGCCCGCCGCCCTGATGCTGCTGGACTGGGTCATCCGCCACACCACCATGCACTGGCTGGTCCCTGAATCTTCCAACGCCAAGAAGTCTGATAAGGAGTAACTACCATGAAAAAATCGCTTCGTTTCGCCAGTGCGGCGCTGGCGCTGACTCTCGCCGCAGGCATGACCCTGCCCGCCTTTGCAGCCGCCAAGGCCGATTATTCCAAGGATGAGACGGTCTACGCCGTGATGAACGCCGACGGCTCCATCAAGTCCACCACCGTCAGCGAGCACCTGTACAGCGCTTCCGGCCTGTCCAATGTCACCGATGAGAGCACTCTGACCGATATCCAGAACACCGAGAGCGATGCCGCGTTCACCCAGGACGGCGAAAAGCTGGTCTGGAACACCGACGACACCGACGTGTACTATAAGGGCAATACCGACAAGCCCCTGCCCATCACCGCAAATGTCACCTATACGCTGGACGGCGTGACAGACAGCCTTGAGAACCTGATCGGCAAGAGCGGCCACCTGACCGTGACCGTCGACCTGACCAACAACGAGACCGGCACCGCGACCGTCAACGGCAAGGAGCGTACCGTTGTCACCCCGCTCATCACTGCTGTGGGCGTGATCTTTGGTCAGGATGCCACCAACCTGAGCGCCGAGCACGGAATGCTGGAATCCGCCGCCAAGAGCAGCGTGGCCGCTTTCGTCTGCCTGCCCGGCGTGAAGGATTCTCTGGACGGCCTGCTGCCCGATGACCTGTCCACTGTGGAGGATTATCTGCAGGACAGCGTCACTGTGGAAGCCGATGTTGAGAACCTGACCGCGCCGCAGGTCATGCTGGCCTGTGCCACCAACGCCGATGCGCTGGGCACCAATGCCTTTGACCTGAGCAGCCTCAACGAGCTGACCGATGGCATCAGCCAGCTGAACGATGCCATGAACCAGCTGATGGATGGTGCCGCCCAACTGGTGGACGGTGCTTCCCAGCTGGCCAACGGTACCCTGGCCCTGCTGGACGGCGCTTCTCAGCTGAACAGCGGTGCTTCTGCCCTGGACGATGGTCTGGGCCAGCTGACCAACGGTCTGGATACCCTGAGCTCCAATAACGCCGCCCTGCAGGCCGGTGCCCAGCAGGTGGCCGATGGTGTTCTGGCCTCCGCCAACAGCACCCTGATGGAGGGCGGCCTGATCGACACCCCTATGACCTGGGACAACTACGCTTCCGTCATTGACGAAGTGCTGACCATGAACGAAAAGACACTGGCCGCTGCCCGCAAGAAGATGGTGCGCACCGTCTGGGAGCAGGAGCCCAGCTTCAAGGACAGCCAGCTGGACATTGCCCTGTATCTCTCCGCAACCAAGACCAACCACGACCTGGAAGCTGCTCTGCGGCTGATGCAGAGCTACGACCCCTCCATGTTCAGCGCCATGCTTGATCTGAACACTGCCAGCGCAAAACAGACCGTGCATGACGAGCTGAAGTATCAGGCTGAGAACAGCCAGGATATCGCAGATGTCCGTGCCCTGAAGAACAGCCTGGCGCAGATCCAGTATTTCGTGTCCAGTGTCAACCAGTACACCAATGGTGTCGCCACCGCCGCTGACGGTGCCCACTCCGCAAAGGACGGTGCCGCCCAGCTGGCCGATGGCACCAAGACCCTGTATGACGGCGTGACCACCCTGAATGATGGCGCAGGTCAGCTCAGCGATGGTACGGTCCGGCTGAACGATGGCCTGAACCAGTTCAATGAGGAGGGCATCTCCAAGCTGACCGGCGCTCTGGACGAGGAGCAGATCCATGGCCTGAAGACCGTGCTGGACGAGATGACCAGCCGTCTGGAGGACTACACCAGCTTTGCCGGTAAGTCCGAGGATGCTTCCGGCAGCGTGAAGTTCGTCTATAAGACCGGTGAGACGGTCGCCGCTGCGGATGTTACCGCCGAGACCACTGCCGATGTGCAGGAAGGCAACTTCTTCACCCGCCTGTGGCAGCGGATCGTGAACCTGTTCAAGTTCTGAAAAAACGGCGTGCCTGCTTGACAAGCCGCCGGAGATTGACTATACTACAAATAGATTCGTCAAGAGAAATGACCGCTCAGGCACTGAAACGTTGAGGCGGTCATTTTTTATGCCAATTTTAAGGAGACCACAGCATGGCAGAGAGGGGATTGTATCCGGACGGGGAACAGCGCCGCCGCATCATGGATTTTATTATGGCGGCCGGTCAGACCCTTTTGGAGAACGGGGCAGAGGTGTTCCGGGTGGAGCAGACCATGGAGATCATGGCGGCCAGCTTCCACCTGCGGGAGTTCCATGTCTATGTGCTGACCAACGGCATTTTTGCCAGCGCAGGCACGGCGGAGATGAGCGAGGTGCGCAACGTGCCCACCCGTACCACCCACCTGGGGCGGGTGGCGGCGGTGAATCAGCTTTCCCGCCAGATCGCGTCCGGGGAAGTGGACACCATCGATGAGGCCGAGACCCGGCTGGCTCAGGCCAGGTGCATCCCTTTTCCGAAGGACTGGGTGCAGATTGCGGCGGGCATGGGCGGCGCGTTCTGCTTTGCGCTGATTTTTGGCGGCGACCTGAAAGCAGGGCTTGCCGCCGCTGCGGCCGGTGTTGCGGCCAACGCCTACCTGCTGTTCTGCGGGCGGCACGGCGTTGGGGGCGGGTTCCGAACCATCTCCACCGCCGCCCTCATCACCCTGTGCTGTATTCTGGGCTGCAGCCTGCTGGGCACTGAAGCCAGTCACGCCATCATCGGCACCCTGATGATCCTGACCCCCGGCATTGCCTTTACCATGGGCATCCGGGACTTTGTGCAGGGCGATTACCTGTCCGGCACCATCCGGATGATCGACGCGCTGCTCATTGCGGCCAGCATCGCCATCGGCGCCGGCCTTGTGCTGAGTCTCTATGCCTTTTTGAAGGGGGTGGCCGTGGTATGACAGAGCTTCTTTTCACCGGGGAGCAGCTGGGCCGTCTGGCCCTGCAGTTCCTGCTGGCCGGGGCGGGCACCCTGAGTTTTGCCATCCTCTTTGCCTGCCCCAGGCGCACCCTGCCCTACTGCGGGCTGGTGGGCGCAGTGGGGTGGCTGGTATATGAGATCGCGGAGCTGTTCGGGATGGAAGCCTTTGCAGCCTCGCTGCTGGCGGTCATTCCGCTGACGCTGCTGGCCCGCATCCTTGCGATAACCCTCAGAGCACCGGTGACGGTGTTCCTGCTCACCGGCATCTTTCCGCTGGTGCCCGGTGCGGGCATCTATTACAGCGCCTACTACTTCATTCAGGGCGACAACGCTCTGGCGCTGGCAAACGGCATCTCCACCTTCAAGATCGCCGTGGCGCTGGCCGTGGGTATTGCCCTGGTGCTGGGCATCCCCCTGCCACAGAAACGCCGATAAAACAAAAACGAGACCGCCCGGTGGGCGGTCTCGTTGGTTATGCGGGAGCATTCAACGGCAGAACGCAATGGAAAGGCAAAAATACCGAGCCAAAATGTATATATACATTGAGAATGGGCCGCTGTATGTATAAATGTTTTCAAAAGGGTTTCATTTGTTCCGATTTTTTGCACAACACTTGACTTTTTTATTTGTACAACATATACTAATCCTGTTCCTTGATGACACGATGAAGCGCATCGTGCCGGGAAAGTGAAAAATTATACAATCAACAGAGGAGTGTTTGAATATGAAAAAGATCAATCGCCGCAGCTTTCTGGCTGCCGCTGGTCTGACCGCTGCCGCTCTGGCTCTGACTGCCTGCGGCGGTTCTGCCTCCAGCACCGCTTCTTCCACTGCAAGCAGTGCAGCTTCTTCCGAGGCTGCTTCCACCAGCGCTGCCGCTGAGCTGACCACCGTTGAGGCTGGCAAGCTGACCATGGCCACCAACGCTGCCTTTCCTCCGTACGAGATGACCACCGATGCCGGTGAGTTTGAGGGCATCGACATCGACACCGCCAAGGCCATTGCTGAGAAGCTGGGCCTGGAGCTGCAGATCGATGATATGGACTTCGACGCAGCACTGCTGAGCGTGCAGCAGGGCAAGGCCGATATCGTTATGGCTGGCGTTACCGTGACCGACGAGCGCAAGGCTGTGATGGACTTCTCCGACAGCTACGCTACCGGCATCCAGTCCATCATCGTTCCCGAGGGCTCTGATATCACCTCTCCCGATGATCTGGCAGGCAAGAAGATCGGCACCCAGCGCGGCACCACCGGCTACATCTACTGCTCTGATGACTTCGGCGATGACGCTGTGGTCGCATACGACGACGGCCTGACCGCTGTGCAGGCTCTGAACAATGGCCAGGTCGATGCAGTTGTCATCGACAATGCCCCTGCAAAGGAGTTCGTTGCTGCCAACCCCGGTCTGGTCATTCTGGACACCAGCTACGCCGAGGAGGATTACGCCATCGGTCTGGCAAAGGGTTCCGCTCTGGAGGATGCTGTCAATGCCGCTCTGGAAGAGCTGAAGGCTGACGGTACCCTGCAGTCCATCGTGGACAAGTACATCACCGCTGAATAATTCAGCTGTACCTTGTATCACGGGGAGGCGGCCCCATCTGGGGCACCTCCCCTTTTTTGGAAAGAACAGGTTACAAAATTCTAACAATTTTAGAAAGCGAGGATGCGAATGGCCGCACAATACGAACTGCTGAAAGAGCTGCTCAACAGCGGCACGAAGCTGGACTTCGGGCAGGAAATGTTCTTCAAATTCTATCAGGCGTTCATCCTGAACGACCGCTGGGTGCAGTACATCCAGGGCGTGGGCACCACGCTGTTGGTCACCGCCATTGCGCTGGCACTGGGCGTGGTGCTGGGCAGTGTGGTGGCACTGGTGCGTGTTGCGCACGACCAGCAGCGTCCCGGCCGCAGGAACCCGGTGCTGGGCTTCTTCAATGCCGTCTGTCAGGTGTACACCACCATCATCCGCGGCACCCCCATGATGGTCCAGCTGCTCATTATGAGCATGGTCATCTTTTCCAACAGCCGCAACTTTACCATGGTCGGTGCGCTGGCACTGGGCATCAACTCGGGCGCTTACGTCTCGGAGATCATCCGCGGCGGCCTGATGGCGGTGGACCCCGGCCAGATGGAAGCCGGCCGCAGCCTGGGCTTGAACTACATGACCACCATGGTGGTCATTGTCATTCCGCAGGCCATCCGCGCGGTGCTGCCTGCACTGGGCAACGAGTTTATCGTTCTGCTCAAGGATACCTCGCTCATCACCGTTATCGGCGGCAAGGAGCTGCTGTATGCGGCGCAGGGCATTATGAACCGTACCTACGAGGCCATGTTCCCCCTGTTGGGCGTTGCAGTGGTCTATCTGGTATTAGTCATGCTCTTTACATGGCTGCTGTCGAAGTTTGAGAGGAGGATGGCGCAAGGTGACCGCTAATCATGCTGAAAAGATCCTGGAAGTCCGTGGTCTGACCAAGACCTACGGCGGTGAGGCCAAAAAGGGCGCAAAGCAGCCCACCCCCACCCTGGATGTCCTGAAGGGCATCGACATCGACATCTACCGCGGCGACGTGGTCTGCCTGATCGGCCCATCCGGCTGCGGCAAGTCTACCTTCCTGCGCTGCCTGAACCGGCTGGAGATCCCCACCGGCGGCTCCATCAAGTTTGAGGGCATCGAGGTGGATGATGCCCACATCGATGCCGTGCGCCAGAAGATGGGCATGGTGTTCCAGCACTTCAACCTCTTCCCCCACCTGACCGTCAAGCAGAACCTCTGCCTGGCCCCGGAGCTGCTCAAGCTCAAGAGCAAGGAGGAGACTTCCAAGCGCGCCGAGGAGCTGTTGGCCCGTGTCGGCCTGTCCGATAAAGCCAATGTGTTCCCCAAGAGCCTTTCCGGCGGCCAGCAGCAGCGCATTGCCATTGCCCGCGCTCTGGCCATGGACCCGGATGTCATCCTGTTCGACGAGCCCACCTCCGCCCTTGACCCTGAGATGGTCGGCGAGGTGCTGGAGCTGATGAAGGAGCTGGCCCACACCGGCATCACCATGCTGGTGGTCACCCACGAGATGGGCTTCGCCCGCGAGGTGTCCAACCGCGTTATCTTCATCGATGAGGGCAGGATCCAGGAAGATGAGCCCCCGCAGGAGCTCTTCTCGAACCCCAAGCATCCTCGTCTGAAGGCTTTCCTTTCCAGGATGCTGTAATTGAAGCTGAAAATGCCGTCGCACAAATTCGTGCGGCGGCATTTTTTGAATGGTTTAAAACTTCCAGAGACTTTGTGCCTGTTTATAAAGCCAGAGGGCACGGGTCTGAATCTCACTCTCGTTCCAGTCCGTTTTTGTCAGGGCATCCTGAAGCGTGGAAAGGCCCGATGCGCAGAGCGTAAGACCGGGCTTTTCCTGGCCCTTTCCGGCTTTCTTTGTGCTCCAGTCACTGTCCCGGATGGAGGCGTTCAAAGACTGCGGGATGATTGCAAGATTTCCCAGAGTCAGAAGGATAGAATCTCTTTTTTCTGCGTCCAGCGGGGTAGGGCAGGCGGGCCAGTTGTTGCGCCATTTTTTGGGCATCAGATGCTCAAGACTGTAATTGTTGAAACCATGCAGCACAACAGCACTCTGAGCAGGGCGGATGTGGCTTTCAATCAGATAAAGAACACCTTTAGAATAAAGATTCATCAGTTTAGAGTGTTCAAAACCATCCCGAAGTTCAGTGTCATCAGGAATCGAGGAGTTGGTGCCGCCAAGCACTTGCAAACGGTCTCGTAAATCCTGTGGAGTAAGTATTTCGTTGGCGATAAAGGAGAGAAATAACTTTGTATAATTTGTTGTGGAAGCACGAGTGACAATACGACGCATAACGTAGCTTTCCAGAATGCCATACATCTTGTTCAAAGCAGTCGTATCAGAAATATTTTTGGCAAGATAGAGAACGTACGGAATCAACGTTGTTGTTTTTAGACCGAAGATAACCACATTCAGCCGCTCGATACCAAATGTGGATGGAATTGTAGTGTCGCAGATATCCGGCTGAAATGTCTTACGGAACAACTTGGCATACTCCCTCAGAGAGGAAAGGATGATCTGCTTGCTTCCGCCGCAGTAGTTGTCCACAAAGCTCTGATAGGAATTTGACAGTCGATCTGTGCGGGCATAAATCAACTTGTCCTCTGTGCTGATACTGTATTTTTTATTTTGGATGAACAATTGAAAATAAGCATCAAAAAAGATGTCGATCAGAGGACGGCGAATGCGGCCGGTCTCTATAATGGTATCCCAGTATTCTTTTGTTGCGACGCTATTATCAAAGACAGGCTCCCAGATCGTCTGATAATCTGTCAGGTTATTACGACTGAAAAAATAATTCTTGAGCAGTTCAGAGGTGGTCAGGCTGACTCCAAGAGAGTTTAGAGAATCGAATATTTGCTGTTCATCATCATTCGCATCTAGGTCGATCCGAACAAAGTGAGTTTTTCCAACGATCGTGGTGTAATTTAATTTGGATGTATCCAATGATTCTACAAAAAAATTGTAAGCCTGAACGACACGGGATTTTGAAAAGTCATCTGTAATAGAAACTGGTGCGGTCATACCCATTACCTTTTCAAAGGCGGGACGATCGTTTTTTCCATGCTGAAGGCTCAAATCATTCGTGTCTGGAAATCGATAATGAGAATCAAATGTAAGAGACTGCCCTAACTTTAGACAGAGAACTTTCAAGAAGATGAGATATGTTGTCAATCGCTGCTGACCATCGATCAGAAGCAACTGCGTGGAATAAGGCTCGGACGATTTTGGCGTTCCGTTGTCTTTGAAAATCAGGGTACCAAGAAAATGTGGGGACTTTGTTTTGACCGTGAATTCCATATCATTTAGGAAGCGCTCCCAAAGATATTTGTCCCAGACGTAGGAACGTTGAAAAAATGGAATCTCAATCAATGTGGTTCCATCAAAAATGCTGGTGATTGTCGCTTTATGCGCATTCATAGAAAATCCTCCCGCTGCTTTTCAGATTTATTAGTAGAATAGCACGAATCCACTGTGAATTCAATGAATCACAAACAAAAGCTCCCGCTTCTCAGAAAAAGCTGAAAAACGGGAGCTTTACAATTCTACAAAACAGAAGCTATGCGCCTAGCCCATGGTCACGACAACTTCCACACCTTCACCGGCCTTTGCCAGCGGCAGGAGGGTGCCTGCAATAGGAGCACCGTTCACGGTGACGCTCTGCACGCCCTTCTGCACGGCGTGGGGGTTCTCCACCCGGATGTGGTACACGGCACCCCGGTAACGGCGGGTGACGGTGTAGCCTGCCAGCGTGTGGGGGATGCAGGGGTCAACGCGCAGGCCATCCAGAGTGGGCTGGATGCCCAGAATGTACTGGCTCACGTTCACGAAGGTCCATGCCGCCGTGCCGGTCAGCCAGCTGTTCTTGGCCTCGCCGAAGGTGGGGGCATCGCGGCCTGCCACCATCTGGCTGTAAACGTAGGGTTCGGTGCGGTGGATCTCGCTGATGTCCTCGATATAGGCCGGGCAGGTCTTTTTGTAGACAGCAAAGGCCCGGTCACCGTGGCCCAGCACGGTCTCAGCACAGCTGATCCAGGGGTTGTTGTGGCAGAAGATACCGGCGTTCTCCTTGTAGCCCGGGGGATAGCTGGAGATCTCGCCCAGATTGAGCCGGTAGGTGGTGTAGGCGGGCTGGAGCAGTACCACGCCGTACGGGGTGTCCAGCCGCTCCTCCACGCTCTTCAGTGCGGCTTCGGCCTGACCGGTCTCCCGGCCGATCCCGGCCATCACGCACATGCCCTGGGGTTCGATGAAGATCTGCCCCTCGTCGCATTCCCTGCTGCCTACGGGGGCACCAAAGGCATCGTAGGCACGGCGGAACCATGCGCCGTCCCAGCCGGCGGTCAGGGTGGCCTGTTCTACTGCGTCAATGGCGGTGCGGGCACTGGCGGCCTCCTCGGTGAGGTGCAGGTGGTCACAGAGTTCGGCGTACTCGCGGCCATATTTCACGAACATGCCCGCAATGAACACGCTCTCAGCCACGGGACCCTCGCTGGGGCCGGTGATCTGGAAGCTCTCGCCCGGGTGCTCCGAGAAGCAGTTCAGGTTCAGGCAGTCGTTCCAGTCGGCCCGGCCGATCAGCGGCAGGCCGTGGGGGCCCAGATGGGTATGGGTGTAGCGGAAGCTCCGGCGCAGATGTTCCATCAGGGGCTGTGCTCTGGTCACGTCGTTGTCAAAGGCAACCGGCTCGTCTAGGATCGACCAGTCACCGGTCTCCCGCAGATAGGCGGCGGTGCACGCAATGAGCCAGAGCGGGTCATCGTTGAAGCCGCTGCCCACGTCGCTGTTGCCCTTTTTGGTCAGGGGCTGGTACTGGTGGTAGGCACTGCCGTCCTCAAACTGGGTGGCAGCAATGTCCAGAATGCGCTCCCGTGCGCGGGAGGGGATCATGTGGACGAAGCCCAGCAGATCCTGACAGGAATCCCGGAACCCCATGCCGCGGCCGATGCCGCTCTCGTAATAGCTGGCACTGCGGCTCATGTTGAAGGTGACCATGCACTGATACTGGTTCCACAGGCTCACCATCCGGTCCAGCTTTTCCTCGCCGGAGGTCAGCTGCCAGCCCGAGAGCAGCTCCTGCCAGTAGTCGGCCAGTGCCCTGCGGGCGGCATCCACCTGTGCGTCGGTGGCATAGCGGGCCATCATGGCCTCGGCCCGGGCTTTGTTGATGATGCCGGGAGCGCTGAATTTTTCCCCGACCGGGTTTTCAATGTAGCCCAGCCCGAAGATGATGCTCTTTTTCTCGCCCGGTGCCAGCGTGAGATGGAAATGGTGGGCACCCACCGGAGCCCAGCCGTGGGCAATGCTGTTCGAGCAGTGACCGGCTTTGACCGCTTCCGGTGCGGCGGGGCCGCCGTATACGCCGCAGAAGGCATCCCGGCTGGTGTCGAAGCTGGTAACGGGGGCGTTGGCCCAGAACACGGCGTAGTGATCCCGGCGCTCCCGGTACTCTGTCTTATGATAGATGGCACTTTCCACCACTTCCACCTCGCCGGTGGAAAAGTTGCGCTGGAAATTGGAGCTGTCGTCCATGGCATCCCACAGGCAGAACTCCACATAGCTGAACACGTCCAGCGTGCGGGGGGCAGCGGTCTTGTTTTCCAGCGTCAGCCGGTCGATCTCACAGGCATCGCCCCGGGGCACGAACAACTCCTGAGCGGCCGCAATGCCGTTTTTTTCGCCCTGCAGGATCGTGTAGCCCAGACCGTGGCGGCAGGTGTAACTGTCCAGTTCCGTCTTGGCGGGCTGCCAGCCCGGGTTCCAGATGGTGCCGCCATCGTTGATGTAGATGCGGTGGCCGTCCATGTCCAGCGGGGAATTGTTGTAGCGGTAGCGGGTCAGCCGCCGCAGCCGGGCATCCCGGTAAAAGCTGTAACCGCCGCCGGTGTTGGACACCAGACTGAAAAAGTCCTCGCTGCCCAGATAGTTGATCCAGGGCAGGGGAGTGCGGGGCGTGTCGATCACATATTCCCGGCGCGCATCATCAAAATGTCCGAATCTCATAGCCTTGTTCCTCCTTATAGGGTAAACCGGAAATGCTGAAATCATTTGATGGCGAAAACGATTTAGAATTTGCGGCCCAAGGGTGGGAAAGGCGCTTGTCACCCTAAGAATAGTCTATCCTGCGGGAAAAATCAAGAGCGGACCTGAAATATACAACAAGGGTGCAGCGGGCTGGTTCGGGGGTGGAAACCGGTATGGGAACGAAAAAATTATCGAACGGTAACGAAATGTAACGAAAACGATACAGACTGCATAATTCTGAGGAAATGAAATCTCGCAACCTGCTGAAATGCAGACTTTTAGGATAAAACTTTTCTTCTTTTGCTTGATTTTTAGTGCAAAGTGCGCTATATTGAAATTGCGAAAACGATTTAGGATTCGCTCGGGAGCCCTGAGCGGGTCCCTGTGAGGGAGGGCGGCGAAATGTCATCCTTGAAAGATCTGGCGCGTGAATGCGGTGTCTCGGTGGCAACGGTGAGCAAAGCGCTCAATGGCCAGTCGGACATCTCTGCTGCGACCCGCGACCGTGTCCGCGAGGCGGCCCGCCGGATGGGCTATGTGCCCAATATGGCGGCCCGCGCAATGAAGACCAACCGTACCTACAACCTTGGTGTTCTATTTGTGGACGAGCGGCAGAGCGGTCTGGCCCACGAGTACTTTTCGGCGGTGCTGGACAGCTTCAAGGTGCAGGTGGAAAAGCTGGGCTACGATATCACCTTTGTCAACCGGAACCTCGGCGGCAGAACAATGACCTATCTGGAGCACTGCCACTACCGGGGCGTGGACGGAGCGGTGATCGCCTGCGTGGATTTCAACGATCCGCAGGTGGTGGAGCTGGTCAACAGTGATGTGCCGGTGGTGACCATCGACCATGTGTTCAACAACCGGATGGCGGTCCTTTCCGATAATGTCAACGGGCTTTCGGCGCTGGTGCGGTACGCCTACTCCAACGGCCACCGCCGCATCGCCTTTATCCATGGCGAGCGCACGGCGGTGACGGAGAACCGGCTGGCGGGCTTCTACAAGAGCTGCGCGGAGCTGGGGCTGCAGGTCCCCGAAGAATATGTGCGCTGCGGTGTGTATCACGATCCCGACCGCTGTGCCGAGGAGACCCGGGCCCTGCTGGCACTACCCCAGCGGCCCACCTGCATCCTCTTCCCTGATGACTTCTCGGCCATGGGCGGCTGCATCGCTCTGCAGGAAGCGGGCCTGAGCATCCCGGAGGATATTTCCGTGATGGGATATGACGGCATTTACCTCTCCCGCGTGATGAAACCCCAGCTGGTGACCTGGCAGCAGAACACCAGAATGCTGGGCCGGATGGCAGCGGATAAGCTGGTGCAGATGATCGAGCACCCCCGTGTGACGCTGGCCGAGCAGATCCCGGTGACAGGAAAACTGCTGGAGGGCGGCTCGGTGCGCAGCATCGAATGAATGGGTTGGATTTGGTTCCGGGCGAACCGGAGCCTTGAATTTGAAACGCTTTTTCACGAAAACCATTGAAGGAGGTTTTTCATTATGAGAAAGATTTCGCGTCGTAATTTCCTGCTGGCTTCCGGTGCAGTTACCATCAGTGCAGCGCTGAGCGCATGCGGCGGCTCCTCTTCTTCTACCGGCGCGGCATCCTCTGCCGCAGTTTCTTCCGCCGCTTCCGATGCTCCGGCAGCTCAGGGCAAGGTGCTGAATATCTGGTGCTGGAACGACGAGTTCCAGGGCCGCTTCAATAACTATTACCCCGAGGTCGCCTCCATCGCTGAGGATAAATCCACCACCACCCTGAAAGATGGCACCGTTGTCAAGTGGACCATCAACGCCAACGAGAACAACAACTACCAGAATAAGCTGGATGAGGCCCTGCTGAATCAGGACTCCGCCGCCGATGATGACAAGGTAGATATCTTCCTGATCGAGGCCGACTACGCACTGAAGTATGTGGATTCCGATTACGCGCTGGATGTCAAGGCAGACATCGGCCTGACCGATGCCGATCTGGCTGGTCAGTACCAGTACACCAAGGACATCGTTAGCGTGGATGGCAGCCAGCGCGGCACCACCTGGCAGGCGACCCCCGGTCTGTTCGCATACCGCCGCAGCATCGCCAAGGAAGTGCTGGGCACCGATGATCCCACCGAGGTGCAGAGCCATCTGTCCGATTGGGATAAGTTCAACGAGGTGGCTGCACAGGCCTATGCAAAGGGCTACAAGATGCTGTCCGGCTTCGATGATGCCTACCGCACCTTCTCCAACAACGTGGACGCTCCCTGGGTGGACGGCACGACCGTCAAGGTAGATCCCAACATTATGAAGTGGGTCGATCAGACCAAGGAGTACACCGATAAGGGTTACAATAATAAGTCCAGCCTGTGGGACAGCCAGTGGGCAGCTGATCAGGGCCCGAGCGGCAAGGTGTTTGGCTTCTTCTATTCCACCTGGGGCATCAATTTCACCCTGCTGGGCAACTCTCTGGAGACCCCTGTGGCCGAGGGCGGCAAGGAAGAAGTGGGCAACGGCATCTACGGCGATTACGCAGTCTGCGAAGGCCCTCAGCCCTATTACTGGGGCGGCACCTGGATCTGCGCGGCAGCCGGTACCGATAATACCGATATCATCCGCGACGTGATGCAGAAGCTGACCTGCGACGAAGCCATTATGAAGCAGATCACCCTGGATACGCAGGATTACACCAACAACGAGAAGGCCATGGAAGAGATCGCAAACAGCGATTATGCCTCCGACTTCCTGGGCGGCCAGAACCATATTGCCCTGTTTGCAGAAGCTGCAAAGAAGATCGATATGTCCAACGCAGGCCCGTACGATCAGGGCCTGAACGAGAGCTTCCAGAATGCCTTCAAGGATTACTTTACCGGCACGGTGGACGAGGATACCGCAAAGGCAAACTTCGAGACCGCCATCAAGGAAAAGTACCCCGAGCTGACCGATGTGGTCTGGCCCGCATAAGCGCAGCCGGAACCTGAAAACCTTTTGAACCGAATCTGAATGGGGCGGGCCGGACGCTGATCCCGCCCGCCCCGTTTTGCTTTGGGCAGTGTACGTCAGGAGGGCAGTTACTATGGGAGCAAAACCAAAGAAGAACGGCTCGATCAGCTATGCAAAGTGGGGCTATATCTTCATTGCACCGTTCTTCCTCATCTTTGCGCTGTTCCAGCTCATTCCACTGGGGTCTACGATCTATTACAGCTTTTTTGAATATTACCGCAGCGGCCTGAAGATCATCGGCCCCACCTTTGTGGGCCTGAAGAACTACATCACCCTGTTTGCAACCGACCTGCCCAAATACTTTGGCAACACGCTGCTGCTCTGGATCATCGGCTTCATCCCGCAGATCGCCATCTCGCTGCTGCTGGCGGCCTGGTTCACCGACCTGCGCCTGAAGCTGAAGGGCCAGACCTTCTTCAAGACAGTCATCTACATGCCCAACCTCATTATGGCTTCGGCGTTCGCCATGCTGTTCTTTGCCCTGTTCTCGGATAACGGCCCCGTGAACGCTGCACTGGTGGGCATGGGCATCCTCAAGGAGCCCTTCAGCTTCCTGAACAGTGTCTGGGGCAACCGCGGCCTCATCGGCCTGATGAACTTCCTGATGTGGTTCGGCAATACGACCATCATGCTGATGGCGGCCATTATGGGCGTGGACCCCACCCTGTATGAGGCAGCGGAGCTGGACGGCTGCACCCCGAACCAGATGTTCTGGAAGATCACCATCCCGCTCATCCGGCCGATTTTGGTCTATGTGATGATCACTTCGATGATCGGTGGCCTGCAGATGTTCGATGTACCGCAGATCCTGACCAACGGCAAGGGCGGCCCCGACCGCACCTCCACCACCATGATCATGTACCTGAACAACCACCTGTTCAGCAAGAACTACGGCATGGCCGGCGCGGTCTCGGTGGTGCTGTTCCTGGTGTGCGCAGTGCTCTGCGTGATCGTTTACATGGCCCTGACCAAGGAGGACGACGGCCTGAGCAAGACCGAGCGCAAGGCCCGCAGGCAGGCGGCCAAACAGGTGAAGGGAGGAAAAGCATAATGTCACACGCAGTCAAGACAAGATCCGAAAAAGCGACCCTTGCGGCCCGCCGCACGGTGTGCTATGCGGCGCTGGTGCTGCTGAGCTTTTTATGCCTGTTCTTCTTCTATGTGCTGGTCATCAATTCCACCCGTACCCATTTTGAGATCCAGAAGGGCTTTTCCTTTCTGCCGGGCAGATCCCTGATGACCAACCTGAAAAACGTGCTGTCGGATGCCAATATCCCGGTGCTGACCGGTGTGCGGAACAGCCTGATCGTGTCCGGCTGCTCGGCTGCCCTCAGCGTCTATTTTTCGGCCCTGACAGCCTACGGCATCTACGCCTATAACTTCCGGTTCAAAAAGGCGGCGTTTGCCATCATCCTGCTCATTATGACCATGCCGACCCAGGTCTCGGCGCTGGGTTTCCTGCAGCTCATCACGAAGATGGGGCTGAAGAACAGCTTCATTCCCCTCATCATCCCCAGCATTGCGGCCCCGGCGGTGTTCTTCTTTATGAAGCAGTATCTGGATGCCAGCCTGCCCATGGAGATCGTGGAAGCCGCCCGCATTGATGGCGCAGGGGAGTTCTACACCTTCAACCATATCGTGCTTCCCATTATGAAGCCCGCTCTGGCGGTGCAGGCCATCTTCTCCTTTGTGTCCAGCTGGAACAACTACTTCATCCCCGCACTGGTGCTGGATACGGCAGACAAAAAGACCCTGCCCATCCTCATTGCACAGCTCCGCAGTGCCGACTTCCTCAAGTTCGATATGGGCAAGGTCTATATGCTGGTGGCCATTGCCATCCTGCCCGTGATCATTGTTTATCTGCTGCTGTCCAAGTTCATTGTCCGTGGTGTTGCACTGGGCGGTGTCAAGGGCTGAGCATTCCGTTCTTTCCTTTGGAAAAAGCACCCGCAGCCAGCAGGCCGCGGGTGCTTTTCTATCCTCTCGTGCTCAGTCGGCTTTGGCAATGCGCTGCATTGCGGTGGAAGCGACGTGCTTCTCCTTGATGGCGCGGAGCTGGGCCATGTGGTCGGTGTTTACGTGGGCCTGCTGCTGGGCTTCGGAGTCCCACTCCTCAACGATGAGCAGCTCGTCCGGGTCGGCGGCGCTCAGGTAGTAATCGTAGCGCTCAAAACCGTCCTCCTGCTGGACCTTTGCCAGAATGCCGGCAGCGGCGACCTCCTGCAGAAAAGCGTCCCGCTGGCCGGGGAGCATACGGTAGGTGACCAGAAGCATCATGTGTTCCATGGTGAAATCTCCCTTATCATGTTCCAATGTGTGTTCTCTTAGACAAAAGCCGCCGGAAATCGCTTCCCGGCGGCTTTTGCTTATTAGGAGGATCAAAAGATGATCCCTGGAGAACTTAGTTCAGGATGGTCTGCTCGGTCTCGACATCAAAGACGTGGACCTTGTGCGGATCGAATGCAACGCGGACGGTGTCTCCGTTGCGTGCCTTGGAGGTGGGAGCAACACGGGCGGTCATCTTGTTGCCCTTGTACTCCAGGTACAGGTAGATCTCAGCGCCCATCATTTCGGACACATCGACCTGAGCCTCCAGGTGGCAGTCGGGGTGCTTTGCCATAAACTCGGGCTCGTCGTCGATATCCTCAGGACGGATGCCCATCTTGACCTTCTTGCCAACGTAGGAATCCAGCTTGCCGTCAGCGGTCTTTTCCTTGGGCAGGGGGATGGTGTCGCCGCCCAGGTCAATGGCGTACTGATCGCCGTTCTTGGTCACGGTGCCGTCCAGGAAGTTCATCTGGGGGCTGCCGATGAAGCCGGCAACGAACATGTTGCAGGGCATGTCGTACAGGTTCTGCGGGGTATCGACCTGCTGGATGATGCCATCCTTCATAACAACGATGCGGTCGCCCATGGTCATAGCCTCGGTCTGGTCATGGGTAACGTAGATGAAGGTGGTAGCCAGCTTCTTGTGCAGCTTGATGATCTCGGTGCGCATGCTGGTACGCAGCTTTGCATCCAGGTTGGACAGGGGCTCGTCCAGCAGGAAGACTGCCGGGTTACGAACCATTGCACGGCCCAGAGCAACACGCTGACGCTGGCCGCCGGACAGCGCCTTGGGCTTGCGGTCCAGCAGGTGCTCGATCTCCAGGATCTTGGCAGCCTCGTGAACGCGGCGGTCGATCTCGTCCTTCGGGGTCTTGCGCAGCTCCAGACCGAAAGCGATGTTCTTGTAAACGGTCATGTGGGGGTACAGAGCGTAGCTCTGGAACACCATGGCGATATCACGATCCTTGGGAGGAACGTCGTTGATCAGGCGGCCGCCGATGTACATTTCGCCCTTGGAGATCTCCTCCAGACCGGCGATCATGCGCAGGGTGGTGGACTTGCCGCAGCCAGAGGGGCCGACGAAGATGATGAACTCCTTATCCTGGATCTCCAGGTTGAAGTCGGTAACAGCAGGAGCAGTAGCGCCCGGATAGATCTTGTAGATGTGCTGGCAGCTAATCGAAGCCATAGGTCATTGCCTCCATTAAAATTTTTCTATGTTACGGCACCTTGACGGTGCACGCTCTCGTTGGTATTATAATAGCAGATAACTTTGTGATATAAAATAGCATTTTATTGATTTGAGGTGTCAGATATTGCTTTATGATTGGACAAGCACCGCAGCCCTTGGCGTGGTGCGGGATATCCAGCCCAAAGAACCCCTGACCCTGACCGGCGAGGGGCTGTGGGTCTGCCTGATCTCCAGCGGCAGATGCACTGCCAGCCTGACCGATGCCTCGCCCTCCCCGGCGGGCAGCGCACTGATCCTGCCGCCCCAGAGCGCGGCGGCGGGCCATCTGGTGCTGAGCCGCGCCCCGTTGACCCTGACCCCGGAAGGGGAGAGCCACCTGCTCTGCATCCAGCTGACCGGGCAGGCGGCGGTGCAGTTCCTTGCCGGGCTGACGGAGCTGCCGTTCCTGGCCCGGGGCGAGACCTGCCCCGCCGCCGCAGAGCTGCTGGGCCGCCTTGCCGCCGAGGCCGACACGCCCCGCAGCCGGGCTGCCAGCCAGCTGGCCTTTGCCCTGCTCTGTGAGCTTGCGGGGGCCGACAGCGCCGCCCCGCCCCTGCCGCCGCTGGTAGAGGCTGCCATTGAGGATATCCGCCAGAACTACGCTGGCCTGTACGGCGTGGAGGAGCTCAGTGAGCGGCTGGGAGTCTCCAAGAGCCACCTTGTCCGCACCTTCACTGCCGCTGTGGGGGTGCCCCCGGGGCGCTACCTGACCACCGTGCGGGTGGAAGCCGCCATGCGGCTGCTCCTGCACCGGGAATACACGCTGGATGTCATTGCCAGCCTGTGCGGTTTCTCAGGGGCCAACTACCTGTGCCGGGTGTTCAAAAAAGAGACCGGCCAATCTCCCGCACAGTGGCGGGCCTTGGCCGGTCAGACAGCGCGGCCCCTCAGCCCGGCGGAAAGCCAGCGGGAGCAGGCACTGTATATTTAAAATGTTCAGGAGCCGGGGCAGCACCCGGCTCTTTTCCGTGGAGGCGCTCAGCCGCACACAGAATGCGGGCGCTTGAGCAGGAACACCGTCAGGGCCAGCGTGATGGCCTCGGCGGCGGGGAAGGCTGACCACACACCGTTCATGCCGAACAGGGCGCTCAGGATCAGCGAGCAGGTGACGATGGCGGCCACGCCCCGGCTGACCGAGGTGATGGTGGCCTCGGTGGGGCGGTTGACCGCACCCAGATAGCCCGCCGCAACAATATTGCAGCCTGCAAAGAAGTAGCCCAGGAAGTAGATGCGCATACCGCTGTGGGCATATTCGGCCATCAAAGCAGAGCTCTCGCTGTTGAAGAGGGCAACAAAGGTATCGGTAAAGCCAAACACGGCACCGTACAACACCGCCGCCAGCGCCAGCGCGGTACCGCAGCCCAGCAGAAGCAGCTTTTTTGCTCCGGCTATCTCATTTTTGCCGTAGCACTGGCTGATCAGCGGCTGGGCACCCTGGGCCACGCCGTTGAAGATGGCTGTTGCCACCAGCGCAAAGTTTGCCACCACGCCGTAGGCGGCCACGCCCACGTTGCCCGCCAGCCGGAGCAGCAGGAAGTTGAACACGGTGGTGGTCACGGCAGAGGAAAGCTCCCCGACAAAGCCGGAGATGCCCAGCTGGCAGCTCTGCACCAGCAGCCGGGCCGAGGGGGCCTGCCGGACAAAGGTGAGTGTGTTGCTCTTTTGAAAAAAGTGGCGGCTGCAGATGGCGATGCTGAGTACCGGCGAGATGGCGGTTGCCAGCGCCGCGCCGGGCAGGCCCAGCCCCATGGGGAAGATGAAGATGTAATCGAACACCACATTGAACAGGCTTCCGCTCAGGGTGGCCACCATGGCAAGGGACGGGTCGCCGTCGTTGCGGACGAAGGCCGAGAAGATGTAGTTGCACATGAAGAAGGGGGTGAACAGCAGGAAGATGCGGGTGTAGTTCAGGCCCAGCGCCACGATGTCCGCATCGCCGCCCATGAGCTGCAGGAGCGTGCCCGGGCAGAACGCGCCCGCCAGCATGAACGGGATGGCGATCAGGCAGGCGCAGAGGATGGCGTTGGAAAAAAAACGCTGCGCCCGCGCCTCGCCCTGCGCCTGCAGAATGGCGTACCGGGTAGCCGCACCCAGACCGATCATCGAGCCGAAGGCAAAGATCAGGTTGTACATGGGCAGGCAGAGGTTCAGCAGGGTCACGCCGTCGGTGCCCGCCGCCTGGGCGATGAAATAGGTGTCGGCCAGAATATAGCACGATGTGCCGATCAGACCGAAAATATTCTGCGACACATACTTGAAGAACTGCTTTGTCAGGTTCATGGGAGCTTCCTTTCCGCGGGGAGAATAGGGGAGTGAAACGTAAAAACGACTACTACTATATCATAAAACCTGGCATATTTCAACGAAAAAGCGAGGAAACACGCCATCATTTCCCAAACGGAACACTTCTCCCCGGGGAGATGCTGCTATCCGAAAATGTCATACAAACACTGTCGATTTTGTGTAACTTGCCAAAGATGGTTTTGGGTTATTGACAAAAAAAAAAAAGTTTTATGATTTTTGTGTAAGATGCCACGTTGAAACAGAAAAAACGGCAAACCAGTCGAAAGGCTGCGACGCAAAGCTACAGGGCCTGTAATATGGCAGCCAGCCGCACTTCTCAGAAGTTTTCTCAGAGCGTCACACCAGCCTTTCAGCCGGTGCGGCGCTTTTTGTGTTTGCGGTGGGTGCAGAGAAGAGTATTTTTGGGTTTTTACAAAAAGGAGGATTTTTATGAAAAAACGATTGCTCAGCATGATACTGGCCCTCAGTATGATGCTGACGTTTTTGCCTTTAAGTGTATTTGCGGGAACAACGAACGGCAATTGTGGTAGCGGCGTCACTTGGACACTAACCCAAAATAATGCCGACAGTAATCATCCAACCTATTGTCTGACCATTTCTTCTGATGGGACAGGCGCTGGCAAAATGACCGATGCATATACTGAAAATGGTGTTCCTTGGCACAATGTATGTGCACAGATTACTCAAGTAGAAGTGACTGCTGGAGTAACTTCAATTGGGGACTATGCATTCTATGGATGCTCCAACTTAGCTACCGTTACACTTCCGGAGGGCATAACCTCAATTGGAAAGGAAGCGTTTCGTGGCTGTGAGAGACTGACCGCAATTCGGATTCCGAGCAGCGTACAAGCGATTGGTCGGTACGCCTTTTATGAATGCATCAATCTTGCTACCGTTGAAAATCTTGAAAACTCAAAAATAACCAAAATAGAGGAGTGCACATTTGCCACTCAGTATCGTTACCCAACACGTTTAACTTCGATTGCCTTCCCGGAAAATCTGAGTGAGATTGGCGAGGATGCATTTTGTGGTGCTGGTTTGGTTAAGATTACGTTTCCAGAAAAAGTAACATCCATTGGTAGCGAAGCATTCCGCCATTGCACTAAATTAACTACGGTAGAGGGATTTGATAATTTGAAACTTTCTACCGTCAGCAACCATATATTTGGTGACTGTGAAGCATTGTCTTCTATCAAAATTCCGGATACAGTAACAACCATTGAAAACGGCGCCTTTAGCGGTTGTAAGAGCCTTACCACAATTGCGATTCCGGAGAAAGTGACCTCAATTGAAGGTAATGTGTTTAATCACTGTGAAAATCTGACATCGGTAGAAGGCTTTGATAAACTCAATATTTCTTCTATTGGGTCATATACATTCTGTGGTTGTAAAAATTTGTCATCTATTACTCTTCCGAATACCGTAAAAAAGATTGATACTTATGCATTTTGGCAATGTTACGCTCTGTCTACAATTACAATTCCGGAAAATGTAACTTCAATTGGATTTCATGCATTCGATACATGCAGTGGCCTAGCAACTGTTGTCTTGCCCAAAAATGTACCAAGCATTGGAGAAGGGGCCTTTTATGGCAACCATGAAAACTTAAAAATCCAATATCCGTATTCAAAAAACGATTGGCTGGCACAGGGGTGCACATCGGCAAAAATCAGCAGCTTGCAGAATGATGGGATCACAATTCTTTATGACAGCAATATAATTAAACCCATCCCCATCTGCTACTACTGTAGCGTAAACTTTAACCCCAATGGTGGAACCTTTACCGATGGTACAACAGATACCAAGGTGGTAAGCAATATCTACCGCACAGAGAATATTCCGGAAAAAGTTCAAAACGAAAATAAAATTACTAACCCAACAAAGTCCGGCTACACCTTTGTTGGCTGGACTCTGGAAAAGGATAATGCCAGCACACAGGTAGACCCTGCCAATATCAGCAAGAACATAACGGGAAGCCGTTTTGATGGTATAACAGATGATGGCATGACCTTTTACGCCCTGTATACCGTAGCCCCCAAGCCTGCCACTGTTACCATCAGCGGCCCCACCGATAACACTGTCAAGGCTGGCGAGGGCAGTAATGTCTTTACGGTCGCTGCCGATAAGGGCGATACCGATGCCGCAAAGGCAAAGTTCGACTTTGTGGGCGGCAAGGTGCAGTACAGAACAGGTGATACCGAAGAATGGGTCGACCTGACCAGCAATGAGCTGAGCATTGGCGACCTGACCGGTAAGCAGTTCCGTGTTGTACCGGATACGGATGCTGTTACAGCCCAAAAGACCCTGACCGTAAAGCTGATGGATGCAAGTGGCAATGAAATTGCTGGCGCAAGTGACAGCAAAACCTTTGATGTGACAGCCCGTGTACATGCAACGGTTGAGATCAACGAGCTGAACGGCAAGACCATTAAACAGAACAAGCCCTATACCTTTACTGTGACTGTGACCGCCCATGATGACAGCGGCAATGCGATATTGACATTTGACAACGTTGCAGGGCTGACCTACAACGGTACTGCTGTGACGGATGCAGGTGTGACGGTTACGCTGACCAACCAGCCTGCACCCCTGACCTTTACTCTGACCCCGGATGCAGAGGGAGCTGGCAAGACCCTGACAGCAACCCTGAACAATGGTGCAATGGACACTGCAACTTATACCGTAAGTGAGTATGAGCACGCTAAAGTTACCATTGATGGCCTTGATACTGACCTGAAACAGGGCGAGAGCAAAAACTTTACTGTGACGGTTGACCCGAAGGATGACAGAGGAGATGCTACCATTGACTTTGGCAACAAGAACAGTGAGATCCAGTACAAGGACGGCGAGGACTGGAAGTCGATGCCGTCCGATGGTCTGAAAATTGACCTGAACAACGGCAAAAAGCCGTATGATTTCCGTATTACGCCCAAGAATGATGGTGAAAACCAGAAACTGACCGCAACCGTAAAGAAAGAGAATACCAAACTGGGTGAGGCCGAAAAGAGCTACAACGTCAGCAAGTATGTTGATGCTGTGGTCAAAATCGATGGCCTGAGCGGAACCGTTGAGACGGATACGGAGAAGGAGTTTACCGTTACCGTAACCGCTAACGATGACGCAGGCAAGAACGTGACCGCAAAGGCTGGCTTTACCGGCCCGGCAGGTGCGACCATCACACTGAAAAAAGTGCAGTATCGTTTCGGCGACAGTGGTGAGTGGCAGGATGGAATGCAGGAATTGAATGGCATGAATCTGGATATCAACAGCCTGGAACTGCCTTTTAATTCTCTGCCGAACATTACTTACAAACTTACTGTAACCTTTGCCGAAGCTGGTAACTACAAGTTTGATGTGTCTCTGACAAAGAAGGATGCTGCGGAAGCATTTACTTCGGACAGTGCAGAGGTTACCGTGACCAAGAAGAAAGAGCCTGTTACTCCCGGCGGCGGTGAGAACCCGGGCGAAAATCCCGGCGGCAATACCGGCGGCGGCAATACCGGTGATGGCGGCAACACGGGTGACAAGGATCCCGAAACCAAGAGCTACGAGCTGACGGTCATCGGCGGCAGCTTTACCGCAAAGCAGGGCGAGAACGCTCTGGATGTGGAGACTGCCGGAGAGAACAACACCCTGACGGCAAAGATCCCCGCAGGTGCTGTGGTGACTGTGACCCTGAACAAGGCCGCTGTGCCCGAGGGCATGAACTTTGATCAGTGGAGGATCAACGATGATACGCTGATGGGCAACCCCGATGTTGCTTATAATCAGGAAAGCTTCCACTTCACCATGCCGGACCACGATGTAAAGGTGGAAGTGATGTACAAGGACGCAACCATTGAGAGCGACGGCCCCGGCATTCTGGGCACCGGCGCACTGATCGCAACCGGCGTTGTGGGCAGTGCAGCGCTGTTGTACCAGGGCCACATGCTGGGTACTGAGTTGTACCTGCGGTATCTGCTGCCCCACGGGGCCGTTATCCCGCAGAACCGTGCGGAGCTGGCAGTGCTGCTGTGGCAGGATGCCGAAAATCCGGAACCTGTCAGCACCACTCTCTACAGCGATATAAGCGATGAGGACAGCGCCATTCAACAGGCTGCCCGCTGGGCCGTGGAGAACGACCTGATGGAGCAGCTGGATGCGGAGGAACATCCCGACCACTTTGATCCATTTGTACCTGTGACTTTCTCTGATTCTATCCGTGCATGGAAAAAAGCGCAGGAACTGAAAAAAAGTGTTCACTGATTTTCCCATGCACTGCAAAGCTTTCCGCCATGCCAAGGCCCCCCTATTAGCGGGGGCTGTCGCTGAAAGCGACTGGGGGGTTGCCCCCATAACCGAACCATTCTCTATTCCCAAATAACCTGTGGAAGCGCCCTGCCGGGGAACCGGTGGGGCTCTTCTGCAGGGGGGCGGGAGCCGAAACTGCCGCTTTTTCCGCTCTAGCGCCGTGGTTTTTATTGACAAGCTCCCGGCTTGCTATTATAATAGAACAGTCATAATAGCATTCGTGCGCGGCTTTGCGGCTGCGTCAATCCAATAGACAAGGAGAAGATCCAAAATGGCACAAGAAATCAAGATGTCTGCTTCCGGCCTGAAGGCGATGCAGGACGAACTGGAATACCTCAAGACGGTCCGCCGCAAGGAGCTGGCCGAGGAGATCAAGGAAGCCCGCAGCCACGGCGACCTTTCTGAGAACAGCGAGTACGATGAAGCCAAGAACACCCAGGGTCTGGTGGAGAACCGCATCACCGAGCTGGAGCAGATGGTCAAGAACGCTGTGATCATCGACGAGAGCGAGCTGAGCGTGGACAGCGTTGCTGTTGGCACCCACGTTTCCATCAAGATGATCGGCGATGATGAGGCCGAGGAGTACGATATCGTTGGCCGCACCGAGGCTGACCCCATCAACGGCAAGATCAGCGACGAGAGCCCCGTGGGCCACGCTCTGCTGGGCAAGGCCGTGGGCGAGAAGGCTGAGGTCCTGCTGCCCTCCGGCCAGACCGTCGAGTACGAAGTGCTGGCCATCACCCACGCCGCAAACTGAGCCTGAACGGGAGGAAACCATGGAAGAGCAAAAGAGAAACCCCGCTCAGGGCCTGTCTGAGAGCGAGCAGGTGCAGGTGCGCCGCCAGAAGCTGGCCGACCTGCAGGCTGCCGGAAACGATCCCTTCACCCTGACCAAGTTCCCGCAGGACGCATACTCTGCCGACCTGAAGGAAGAGTTCAAGGATCTGCCCAACGAGACCGACAGCGGCAAGCAGGTGGCACTGGCCGGCCGTATGATGTCCAAGCGCGTGATGGGCAAGGCAAGCTTTGCCCACCTGCGCGATGATAAGGGCGATATCCAGCTGTATGTCCGCCGCGACGAGCTGGGCGAGGAGGCCTATGCTGCCTTCAAGAAGCTGGACGTGGGCGATATCATCGGTGTCAAGGGCGAGGTGTTCCGCACCAAGACCGGCGAGCTGAGTGTTCGTGCTACCGAGCTGACCCTGCTGGCCAAGAGCCTGCGCCCCCTGCCCGAGAAGTTCCACGGCCTGACCGATACCGAGATGCGTTACCGTCAGCGCTATGTGGACCTGATCGCCAACCCCGAGGTGAAAGATACCTTCGTCAAGCGCAGCCAGATCCTGAAGGAAATCCGCGCCTATCTGGACGAGAAGGGCTTCCTGGAGGTGGATACCCCCATCCTGACCCCCTTTGAGATCGGTGCCTCCGCCCGTCCCTTCTACACCCACCACAACAGCCTGAACATGGACATGGTCCTGCGCATTGAGACCGAACTGTACCTCAAGCGTCTGATCGTGGGCGGCATGGACCGCGTGTACGAGGTTGGCCGCATCTTCCGCAACGAGGGCATGGACCCCAAGCACAACCCCGAGTTCACCAGCATCGAGCTGTATCAGGCCTTCACCGATTTCCACGGCATGATGGATCTGGTGGAGGAGCTGTACAAGCGCCTGGCCCTCAAGATCTGCGGCAGCATGGTCATTCCCTATCAGGGCAAGCAGATCGATATGGGCCACTGGGAGCGCCTGACCATGGTGGAGGCTGTCAAGAAGTATTCCGGCGTGGACTTCAACGACTGGAAGTCCGACGAGGATGCCATTGCCTCTGCCAAGGAGCATCATGTGGAGCTGCCCGAGGTTCCCACCAAGGGTGCCATTCTGGCCGAGTTCTTCGATGCCTTTGTTGAGGACAAGCTGATCCAGCCCACCTTCATCTATGATTATCCTGTCGAGATCAGCCCGCTGGCCAAGCGCAAGCCGGATGATCCCGCCTTTACCGAGCGCTTTGAGTATTTCATCGACTGCACCGAGTACGGCAACGCCTTCAGCGAGCTGAACGACCCCATCGACCAGAAGGGCCGCTTTGAGCGTCAGGTCGCCGAGCGCAAGGCCATTGAGCCCGACTGCAAGGCTCAGGTGGATTACGATTACGTCAACGCACTGGAGTACGGTCTGCCCCCCACGGGCGGCCTGGGCTTTGGCGTGGACCGCCTGGTCATGCTGCTCACCGACAGCGCCTCCATCCGCGATGTTCTGCTGTTCCCCACGATGAAGCCGATTGAGCAGTAAATTTCCAATTTGCAATTAGAAAAGCCTGAAACTTCTTGATGTACCGAGAAGTTTCAGGCTTTTTCTTTTGATGGATTTCCAGCGAAAACTACGCCATACGCCAATTTTACGCCAAACGATGCAGGATTTTGTGCAGAGCAAAAAGAGCGTTGTTCGGGTTTGGCAGTAGAAACGGCTGTGTGGTGGATGAGTGTAGAACTGTAAAGGGCTGCATCAGGAAGTGGCTTTATATATTTGCAAACGGACAGCTGAAACTTTCCACCGCAGAAGAAGTAAATGTGAAAAACATGGAGGTTTCCTTATGAACAAACTGCTTTCCTGCCGCTATAACATGGACACCAACCGGATAGAAGCCCGGTTCACCGATGGCACCACCCTTGCCATTGACTGCATCGCCATTGAGGACGAGTACGGCAACACCCCGGAGCAACGGGCAGAACTGGGCTGGCTGCTCTACAACAAGCCCTTGGAGTACGCCAAGCTTGTGCTGGGTGGTGAGATTGAACATTATCTTTCCCTCGGCTGCGACCACGGCAGATTAGAAGATTGAACTGCTGCCTATATCCAAACTTGTCATAAATACATTCTTATTGCCGTCTTGCACTATGTAAGGCGGCAATTTTTGTACAATTCGTCGTCCGCTATTTTAGAACAACGTCAGATTATGTCGTTGTTCTATGGTACAATAATGCTGTAAAGGCGGTGAAGCTGATATGGACAAGCTCACAAGGCTTTTGTGGCTTTATTCAAAGCTATTGAATGGTGAAGAAGTAAACAAATGGAGCTTCTGTCTGGAAGCCGACTGCCAGGGTCGGAGTTTCGACCGTGATATTGAAGATATTCGGATGTTCCTGAGTGATACTTATCAGGCGGCAAACCTTCTTTATAGTCGGAGTGAAAATACCTACTATCTCACTGCGGGTCAACGGCAGCCCCTTGAAATGATGGAGTATCAGTTTATAGAGAGAGTTCTTGTGGATACAGGGCTCCTTCGGACGGATGAGCTTCAAGGTATGCTTTTTCATCTGGCACAGAATGCGCAGAACCCACATCGCGCACTGCGTCAGCAGCAATTGATTGTTGGGCAGTACAAGGAGCCGTTTGACTGTGTACCTATTCTGAAAATGCACAGTGACTTACAGGCAATAATCGATAAGCAAGCAGTAATTAAGATTCTGTACAAGTCTGATGTAGATGAGCTGATTGCTGAAACTGTTATTCCCTATGCGATAAAATACGATCTCGGTTATTTGTACCTTATTGCGGCGACAGCAATGTCAGCTGCTTTGTATCCAAAATATTATCGGGTTGACGGGATCAACTCTTTTCTTATTGAGCGGACACAAACCTCTATGGAAAAGCAGCGTGTTTCTGATTATCTTAAAAATGATGTCGGCAACATTACGCAAATGTCTGGCGGTGATTATTGCAAAATAACTCTACGCTGCCAGAAAAAATATTACCCGTACATCTATGATAAATTTCGAAATGCTCAGATTCTATCTGAAGATGGAGATTGTACAACCGTAGAAGTAGGTGCATTTGAAGATGGTTTTATAAAGTGGATATTAAGCCAACCACCAGAACAAATCGAGGTGTTACTGCCACAATCCATTTTGAAAAAGATTTATATTAAAGCACAAAAAATATTATACAAATATGAGGAGGTTCAGAATCATGGCAAAGAAAATTCGTTTTCCGCTGGTGATGGAAAATGATGTGGAGGTTCGCAGTATAGAAGAACTGAGAGAGCATTTCTCACTGGCTCAGGTGCTACTATACTTCGAGAACGGAAAACTGGTAACATGGCTGCGCGATCGCTATGAAGACGAGATTGCTGACAAGGTTGAGGAATTGGATAAATCCGATGCCAATTTTGAGAAAAAACTCTGCGAATGCTTTGATGTTTCCTTTGATGAAAAAGCATTGGAAGATGTAGAGCAGGCCAAAGAACACAACCGCAAGCTTGGATTGTTCAAGCAGTTTGGCGTTGATGAAAAGTTTAACGCTCATGTAGACCAGACAGCCTTTGAGCAGGATGATATTTATGATTTGTTGGATGCTGGTGAGAAAACCATCTACCTCTGTGGAACGCAGTTTTCTATCCCTCTGAGCAAGAAAGGCATCCACTACATCGGTGTAAACTGCCCTGTTATTAAAATCGATTCCAAAACAGTGGTCGATTTTGATGCGAAGAACATCCAGCTGGAGGGCATTCAATATGATTCTGTCTATCAAGGACTATTGGATGATGCCGAAGCAGAATTGAAGAAAGAAGCAGAAAAAACTGCTTTGACTCAGGAAAATGCAAAGAGCAACGTAAAGTACTTCATTGATTATCGGTATGCTGATACGGGATTGGGTGTTCCGATGAGCTGTAAAGCATTGCTCGCAACCAATCTTGAATCGGGCGAAGAAAAAGTCATTTACGGCTGTGCGTTATTCAAAGGAGACTAAAAAAACAGAGGTCCTTCCGGTTTCGTTGAAATCTATTGAGCGTGCCCCTGAAGGTTATAATATTAATATGATTAAAATGGGCTTGGCCGAAGGTTGCATCATTGAGCCGGAAGAACGTACGGTTATCTTTACTCGGACAAAAGTTGTATATAAAGATGTGTGGGGTGTGCAGCTTTCGGATTATCGGGGTAATACGGTAAAAAAGCTTCCATTGGGTAGGGATAAAACTCATCTGATTGCCAGTTACAATGACGACTTCTATTATTCGGATGGAAAAAGCATCTATCGTTATGATACGATTTCCGAAACAGTCGAAACCATAGCCGACTACGGCTACAAAATCATCTACGATGCAAAGGCAATTTACTGCATCCCCACCAGTGCAACAATCGCAAACGGTGCTTTCTATTGGGTGATTACCAAAATATCAATGAGAGACAGAAAAACTACCGCCATTTTCATTCCCAAAATCAATGTTGATCGTGCAGATGATATTGAATTGAAGGATGGAAAGTTGACGCTAAAGAATGGTGAACAAGCTCAGACAATTTCGGTGGGGGGAGATTCCTTCCATTCTAAGTTGATTGAACTAATGAAAAATGTTGGCAAAGACAGTCTCGACCCTAAGAAGTATTAAGTCTGTAAGGAGTTAATATGGAAAAAACGACTTTGAAATCAAAACTTGCCCGGTACATGGATGCGGGATTTCCTATCATCTACTTAAACACCTTTGAAGAAGATAAGGTTGATTCTATCATTCAATCGCTCTGTTCCAAGAAGGAAATTTGCGAATGGAATGAAACCAATGGTTACATCGACTTTGAAACCAAAACTCCATATATGGAGGATTGCTCGTTGGAGATGGCACTTGACCAACTGAAGCTGCCGGACCTTCTGGACCGCAAAATCATTGTGCTGAAAGACGTAACCTCTTATCTTCAAGAACCAATCATTGTCTCAAAGCTCAAGGGCATCGCCCGGATGATCAATCAAGGCGCAGATGCCACTGTTATTATCGTTTCCAGCCAGCTTGTTATTCCAAAGGAACTGGAAAAGTACATCACCATTTTGGAAATGGACTACCTATCCACTGAGGAAATCAAGCAAGTCATTTTAGCTTTCATCAATGAAAACGAATTGCCCCAAGTAAAAGATTCTCTGGTCGATGAGATGGCCATTGCTTTCAAAGGACTGACCGAATTTGAAATTCGGAACCTGCTTGCCCTTTCCTATGCCGATGATGGGGACCTGACCCGCAATGATTTGAAGCTGATTTTCGATCAGAAGCAGCAGATGATTAAAAAAGCAGGCATCCTTGAAATGATTCCGCTCAAGGAAACCACGGCTGACATTGGTGGTCTGGAAAATTTGAAGGAATGGTTTCAGCGAAAGTCTAAAGTCTATAAAAATATAACTAAAGCACAGCAGTACGGCGTGGATATGCCCAAGGGTGTGCTGATTGCAGGCGTTCCGGGCTGCGGGAAGTCACTGAATGCCAAGGCTGCTGCACACCTTTTTGAAGTTCCTCTCCTTCGTCTTGATATGGGACGGCTGATGGGGAAATATGTCGGTGAATCGGAAGGAAATCTGCGCAAAGCAATCGCTCTGGCCGAAGCGATCTCGCCATGTGTTCTGTGGATTGATGAACTAGAAAAGGCCTTTGCAGGTATCGGTGGTGATGGCGGCGGCGCAGAAGTGACCACCCGCCTATTCGGAAACTTCTTGACTTGGATGCAGGAGAAAACCAGTCCGACTTTTGTTGTGGCAACGGCCAATGACATTATAAAGTTGCCGCCGGAGTTGCTCCGCAAGGGGCGTTTCGATGAGATTTTCTATGTTGGGCTTCCGAACCAAACGGAGCGCGAGAAAATTTTTGAAATTCATATTCGCAAACGGCGTCCGCAGGATTTGAAGCGTATTGATATTGCAAAGCTTGTGGCAAAGACAGATGGTTTTAGCGGTGCAGATATTGAAGGCGTTGTCAAAGATGCTGTTGAAACGGCATTTGCCGACGACAAGCCTTTTGTGCAGACACAGGATATTTTGGATGCCATCCATAATACACATTCGCTTTCTGAGATTATGAAGGAATCTCTGGAGAAGATGTCTCAGGAGTACGAAAAGCGTAAGTTCAAAAACGCATCGAGGTACTGACAATGGAACAGGAAAAAGAATACATTTCTGAACAAGAGGCCCGAACAGTAAAGGAACTTTTTCGGAAGTATCTGCAAGACTATAAACAGAAGCCTGCCGACATGACGGATAAAGAATGGCTGGTGCAGCTTTTCCAAAAAGAACTTCCAGAAACAACTCCTGAACAGGCTGAAAAAGATGCTATTGAGATCACCGAAAGTATCAGCGAGTTTGACGAAAATTTAGCTTCAGTTAATGAAGCTGCAAAACATGGCATTTCCAAAGAAAATTGGCTGGCTGATAAGATTCAGCAGGCATCTGTGGGTGTATCTGTTGTGGAGTATGGCCAGACACTTCAAGAACTTGACAATCATTTGGCTCTCAAAAATGCAGAACTTCATGATGCCCTGACCAAAAAAGGAACGGGTGAAATCATGATGAGCCCCAACTTGGATGGTAATATTGCAGAAAATCTTATTGCCGGTACGACCGAATTGAGCAGCTATCTTCAAGGAAAAAACATCCAGGTAGAAGTCCGCAACGTATATACTGCGAACTCTGTTGATGTTCGAGCGAGAGACCTCACAACAGGAAAATATCAGAACTACCAACTGAAGTTCGGTAAGGATGCGAAGGCAACAATCGCTCTTATTGAGCGTGGGAATTACAATAACCAACGTATTGTTGTGCCTTCTGAGCAACTGGAGGAAGTTCAAGCTCATTTTAAGGCCAAGGGCTCACAGAAAACCATTTCTGACTGTATTGAATTCGATGGAGTAAAAGGCAAGAGCTTTACCAAAGAAGAAGTCAAACATCTTCAAGAATCATTGCAGGAAGATGGCATAATGCCTTCGATGGATTACAGCCATTATCAGACCCGCGACCTCGCAATGTCCATTGGAAAAAATGCTGGCATTTACGCATTGCAGACGGCAGCGATAACCACAGGATTAACAGTTGCGCAGAAGGTCTTTAATGGCGAAAATGTCGATCCAGATGAACTGATTGAAATTGCGGTCAAAACAGGTGCAGACACTTCGGTCAAGGTTATAACTGCCGGTACACTTCAGGTTGCAATCCGCAAAGGTATCATCAGTTTTATCCCTAAGGGAACGCCTGCTGGTATTATTGCCGACATTGCCTGCGTGGGGATTGAAAACATCAAAATTCTTTCCAAAATTGCTACAGGTGATCTTTCTGTGACCAAAGGGCTCGACCAGATGGGACGAGTGACAACCTCTATGGTTGGCGGATTATGGGGAGCTGCGAAAGGCGCGGCCATTGGGGCATCCCTTGCATCGTGGATTCCGGTTGTTGGTGCACCATTAGCGGTCGTAACAGGCCTTGTTGGAGGTATGGTTGGCTACTTCGGTGGCTCGAAACTAGGCGATTCTATTTACACTGCAGGAAAAAAAGTTGCATCTGTCGCAAAATCTGTTGCAAAGACGGCTATTAACTCTTTGAAAAAAGTTGGGAATGCCATTGGAGACAAAATCAGAAGTTTTCACCCTCTAACGCTTCTCTCATAGTTGATAGTTCGCCAACGGCACTCATAACGAATCCTACAAGCAGTAAAACATTGTCAAGAGGGCTGGCACCGTCCAGCCCTCTCTCTTTTTGCCAAAGTTTCCCTTGATTTTTCTTACAAACCGCCGAAAGCGGCGTGCTTTCAAAACTTTTTGTTGACACAGCTCGATTTTTGTGGTAATCTATTCCAACAATTTAATATAACATATTTACTTAGAGTTCCAGCTCGGCTCCCGAAGGAGCCGGAGCAAGTTTTTAACTTTCTTATCGCTACATAGCAAACCCGAACCAAGGCCATCCCGGAAAGGATGGTCAGGTTCAGGTTGTTGTGTGGCGATTTTTTATTGCAAAATCAGCAACGAACCTTGAAAACCGAAAGACCGTCTGCATGAGATACACGGCCATGACCCCGTAAGGGAGAGCCGGGAAACGCCGCCGAGAGGGGGTAGGAAAGCCATGCAGGGAGAACGGCGCACCCAATGTCAACTGGTCAAAATGGCAGTTGATGTGGTGAATGACACAAAGCGTCATTCACTAGAAGAACACTCTGCGTTACGGCTCACCTCATGTGGACATTTTGACCACATGAGGCAAATTGGCCGCAGCTTGAATCAATGTAGACAATTTGTCCACATTGACTCCGTTCGTGTTACGTTTGACCTCAACTCGACATTTTGTCAAGCCACGGTGAAATCAGGTAAGTGCTGATTTCCGGTACTTACCAGATTACTGTAACACGATTACCCCATGGTGGGTTACGAAAACCGTAACTCACCACTTGGAAGTGGTAAATGGACAAAATATCCACTTACCACCTAGCCTTAACGCACAGATTTTAGTTGGTGATCATTTTGATCACCAACCAGACAATCGTAACGCTTTATTGTGCAAGCGTGGCTGTTACCGTTTTGATAACAGCCACGCTTCCGTAACACTTTTGGCAAATAATGCTTTTCATTATCCACCACACACCCGTAGCAGCTAAAGGAGGATGCCTATGACAACAGAACAATGGGAACGCGAAAATCAGGACACCCTGATGGAATATTTCATTGATGGCGACCCCAGTGTGCGCAGAATCCAATGTGAATACTGCCGCAAGGTCATCTACACCCAGACCCGGAACCGAAAATATTGCAGCTTCCAGACTTGCGGCCACAAGATGCTGAATCTGCGGAAAAGCCTTAAAAAGCGCGTTGAGCGAGGAAAGTATACCTGCGCTTGCTGCGGGAAGCAGTTCTTACCAATTCGGGCGGATGCCAGATATTGCAGCAATGCCTGTCGTCAGAAAGACTACCGCCATCGTAAAACGGCCGCACACACTTCTCTTTTAGGAACTTGACAAAGTTTGTCAAGTTCCTTATCTACGCTCGCTTTTATCCAGTATTTTGGCACTTCCCATTCTGGGAAGTGCCAAAATACCGTAACTCTTAATCGCTCACTCCCAAATCCCCAAAGTGGGAATTTGGGCTGTCATCTGAAATCAGGTTACGCTTTCCGTAACTTGATTTGTAACTCCTGCCGAATCAAGTTCCCACTTTGGGAACTTGATTGTAGCCGTATCAAAATCAGGTTGTCAAAATGATAACTTGATTTTAGCCGTAACGAAGCCACCGGAGTTATCATTTTGAGAACTTCGGTTTTATCTGTAACACATCACTCCCACTCCGTAAAAATCAGGTGATCAAAATGAGCACTTGATTCTACCTGTAACGCCTCAAGGTCGTTGAAAATCAGGTTGCCAAGATGACAACCTGATTCTGACCGCAACAGAATCAGTGGGTCAAAATGGCCCACTGAAAAAGCCGGACGAGCTGCGGGCAGGGATTCGCAAATCTTTGCCCGCCAGCTTGCCAAAATCAACGGGCCAAAATGGCCCGTTGAAGGGAGTCAAGGGGGAACGCCTTGCCCAGTGATATGATGCTGTGCGTCATATCCTACTGGGTATTATCTGGCGCAAAACGGCGGCAGATCCAGCAGCTTCGCTGCTGCGTTCTCCCCACCAAGCTGTTGAAATGAAAGAAGCTCCTGCTAAACCTTATACCAAAATCAGGAAAAAGTAATCAAAACGGGTTCACTTAGGGGGCCAATAATAGGCCTACGAAGCCCACGACTTTAGTGATTTCAGGTGCTATGATAATTGCAGAGATGCAGCATCTTAGTGATTCCCCGCAAAGAAAGAATAGCGATGCAACAAGAAATGGGAACGATGCTTCCTACTTTCACCGAAAATTAGGAACTCTCGGTTCCTGTTCGAGTATGAGTTTCTCTGTTATACTTTCTGTAGGCTTCAAATGAAGAGACCCAACAGTCACTGTGATCTAGTGCCCGCTTACGCTTTTTGGAAATTTTTGAAAAAAGTAGGCCTGACAGGCCCACTTAATAGGCCTACGAGGCCCACGACTTTCACAATTTCGGGTGCTATACTAAATACGGCGGTACGGCATTTTGGAGATTTTTGGAAGAAATAGACGTATGAGGTCTACAAAAGTTGACGTACAAGGCCCACGCGCTTTGCGGGAAATCCTGTTATACTTTTCTTGCAGAGCGAAAGCAAACTCTTCTAAGCAGAAAGCGACAAACGCCATGATCTCCCACTGAGGGAAGGAGCGGTAGGTCACTTTCTTTGCAGTATAACAAACACATAAATCCTTTTCTGAAAGGACTACCTCTCGATTCCGAGAGAAGATTTCAAGACACGGTCTTGAAATGCGAGAACCGTTGCTTAGAAGAACTGTATCACTCCTGTGATTTGATCGCACGAGTGACCGTACAAAAAATACAGGAAAAGAGGGATGTCTATCTGAAATTAACACGACACAACGGAAGAGCTGGGACCCACGGCACCTACAACCCCAAGCACAATGACCGCAGTTTCAACCTTGCCAACAGTGAGCACATTGACCAAAAGCGTGCCAAGGGCAATATCTACTGGGATTGCTATCACGGCATCCGCTCTGCATCCGACAAGGACAAACAGACGGCTGCATTCAGCGATGTGGAGAAGATGTTCTATGAAATCCACTATTCTCACTTTGTGGAGAACCAGAATGCCCGCAATGCGAAGATTCGCCACACCGAGCGCAACCGAACCATAGAGGACTTACTTGCAGGTAAGAAAACTTGCCCGGAAGAAACCATCTACCAGTTCGGAACGCTAGACGAACACGCATCGGTGGAAGATCTGGTTTTAGTGGTGACAGAGTTTATGTCCGAATTTCATGAGCGCTTTGGCACTCATGTTCATCTGCTGGACTGGGCACTGCATTTGGATGAAAGCACGCCCCACATCCATGAGCGTCATGTGTTCGACTGCGAGAACAAGTACGGTGAGGTGGCTCCTCAGCAGGAAAAGGCGCTGGAAGCGTTGGGCTTCAACTTGCCCGACCCGGACAAGCCTCTCAGTCGCCGGAACAACCGCAAGATCACCTTTGATGCCGCCTGCCGGAAGATGCTGTTCGAGATTGCGAAACGGCACGGGCTGGAACTGGAGGAAGAAGCGGAGTACGGCAACCGCAAGTATCTGGAAAAGCAGGATTTCATCCTTGCCAAGCAGAAGGAGCAGCTTGCCGCCCAGCAGAACAAGCTGGACGAGTTGACCCTGAAAGTTTCGGATATGGAGACCCTTCTGGATGATGTTTCGGCAGCAGCCTATGACAAGGCAGTGGAGGTCGTGACGGATGTAGTACGCAC
>OAUV01000284.1_pt1 | contig 58696 bp, 58 predicted proteins | sample 1516841 | NCBI WGS metagenome assembly OAUV01 (sample SAMEA2580044, study PRJEB22360) | human gut metagenome | biome: human gut; feature: human-associated habitat; material: faeces | place: Denmark | collected 2008/2010 | reverse complement strand
GGCAGCCACGGAGCGCTGCTGGTGTAGAAGTACCAGCGGATCGCATCGGCACCGTAGGTCTGCAGTGCGTCAAACGGATCTACCGCATTTCCTTTGGATTTACTCATCTTCTGTCCGTTCTCATCCTGTACCAGACCAAGAACGATAACGTTCTCGTACGGTGCTTTGTTGAACAGCAGAGTGGAAATTGCAAGCAGGGAGTAGAACCATCCACGTGTCTGGTCTACAGCCTCGGAAATAAACTGTGCCGGGAACTGTTTCTCGAAGGTTTCTTTGTTCTCGAATGGATAGTGATGCTGTGCGAACGGCATGGAGCCGGAATCGAACCAGCAGTCGATAACCTCCGGTACACGGTGCATCTCTTTACCGCATTTCGGGCACTTAATGGTCACTGCGTCGATGTATGGGCGGTGAAGCTCGATGTCGTCCGGGCAGTTGTCGGCTTTTTCTTTCAGCTCTTCGATACTGCCGATGCAGTCCTGATGGCCGCATTCACACTGCCATACCGGAAGCGGAGTTCCCCAGTAACGGTTTCTGGAAAGTCCCCAGTCCTGAACGTTTTCCAGCCAGTCGCCAAAGCGTCCTTTTCCGATGCTCTCCGGAATCCAGTTGATGGTGTTGTTGTTGCGGATCAGATCCTCTTTTACTGCAGTCATGCGGATAAACCAGGTCTCACGTGCGTAGTAGATCAGCGGAGTATCGCATCTCCAGCAGTGTGGGTAGCTGTGCTCAAACAGCGGCGCATCAAACAGAAGGTCTTTATCCTCGAGTGCCTGCAGAACGGCCATATCTGCTTTCTTGCAGAAGGTGCCTGCCCACGGAGTTTCCTCTGTCATCTCACCTTTTTCGTTTACTAACTGTACGAAAGGAAGATCGTATCTGTGGCCGACTTTGGAGTCGTCCTCACCAAATGCAGGGGCGATATGAACAACACCGGTACCATCGGTCAGTGTTACGTAGGTATCGCAGACTACATAGTATGCTTTTTTGTTTCCGATTCTCTTCTCAGCGTACGGGAACAGCGGCTCGTACTCTTTGAACTCAAGATCTTTGCCCTGATAATGCTCCAGGATTTCAGCGCCCTCACCGAGAACGGTGTCTACCAGAGCAGCTGCCATATAATAGGTATATCCTTTGCTTGTTACTTTTACATAATCCTCATCCGGGTTGACGCAGAGTGCAACGTTGGACGGAAGGGTCCACGGTGTGGTGGTCCATGCCAGGATGTAAGCGTCCTCGCCTTTTACTTTAAAGCGGACAACGGCTGAACGTTCTTTGACATCTTTGTATCCCTGCGCTACTTCGTGGGAAGAAAGCGGGGTACCGCAGCGCGGGCAGTAAGGAACGATTTTGTGTCCTTCGTACAGAAGACCTTTCTTCCAGATCTCTTTTAATGCCCACCACTCAGACTCGATGTAGTCGTTATGATACGTAACGTATGGGTTTTTCATATCAGCCCAGAAGCCAACGGTATGGGAGAAGTCTTCCCACATTCCCTCGTATTTCCATACGCTCTCTTTACACTGCTCGATGAATGGCTCTACGCCGTATTTTTCGATCTGGTCTTTTCCGTCCAGACCGAGTTTTTTCTCAACTTCCAGCTCTACCGGCAGTCCGTGGGTATCCCAGCCTGCTTTTCTCGGTACCTGATAGCCTTTCATAGTACGGTATCTCGGAATCATATCCTTGATAACACGGGTCTCTACGTGGCCGATGTGCGGTTTTCCGTTTGCGGTCGGCGGTCCGTCATAGAACACGTAGGACGGATTTCCTTCACGCACTTTCATACTTTTTTCGAAGATCTGATTGTCTTCCCAGAACTTCTCAACCTGTTTTTCTCTCTCGACAAAGTTCATGTCGGTTGAAACTTTCTTGTACATGCTTGTACCTCCTGAAACTTAAGTTTCTCGTTTGATTTGCTCGCGTAAAATAAGAAAAAGCTCCCGCCCTGTAATAGGACGAAAGCTGTACTTATCGTAACCACCTGTTACATACTATCATATGCATTTCCTGTAACGGGGAACAACCGGCAACTTCTTACCACTGCTCTCCGGTTTTCTATATTTTATGCGCCGGGTACGCAGATTCAGAACTGCAACTTGGAAGTGATGTTCACCTGCCGCTACTTGTACCGGACTCCCACCATCCCCGGCTCGCTTTCCACAGACCGTTCACGCGCAGACTACTGTCTTCGTCATTGTTTTTCATGCCTTATTATAACTAGGGGCTGTAAGCGTTGTCAAGAGTGGAAAGCATATTTTATCGGTTCTTTTCCGCAATTTTACGGGATTTTCGGGGGTGTGCGTTGCTATTTGGATGGGGGAATGGTAAAATCGGGGTATAATCAAAAAACGGAAAGGAAGTGAAATCATGGGAAGATTTGTGAATCCGGACAACAGTGCATTTCAGGTTGCTCTCAATTCTGAAATCTATGTGGACAAAACAGGACTTTTATCGTATACCAACAAAGTTCTGGACACCATACAGGGCTATATCTGCAACAGCCGCCCGCGGCGGTTTGGAAAATCATTTGCTGCAAATATGCTGGCGGCCTATTACAGCAAGGGCTGTGATTCCAGAAAGATGTTTTCTGGCCTTGCGATCAGCCAGACGGCAGACTTTGAGAAGCATCTGAACCAGTACGATGTGATTCATCTGGACATCCAGTGGTTTCTTTCGAATGTCAGCGATCCGGAACAGATTGTGGCCTACATTACAGAATGTACACTGGCCGAGCTGCGTACCATCTATGCAGATCAGCTTCCGCCGGAAGTTTCCACCGTTCCCGACGCTCTGTCCCGGATCAAAGAGGCGACCGGACAGAAATTTGTGATTATTATTGATGAATGGGATGTCCTGATTCGTGATGAGGCCTCCAACCAGAAAATTCAGGATGATTACATTAATTTTCTTCGTGGAATGTTCAAAGGGACGGAACCGACGAAATATATCCAGCTTGCGTTTCTCACGGGTATTCTTCCGATCAAAAAATTGAAAACGCAGTCTGCCTTAAATAATTTTCATCAGTATTCCATGCTGAATCCAGGCCCGCTGGCTTCCTATATTGGATTCACAGAAGATGAAGTTTCCGCTCTCTGTCAGAAATACGGACAAAATTTTGAGGAAGTCAGACGATGGTACGACGGCTATCTGCTTGGAAATTACCATGTATACAATCCAAACGCGGTGACAAGTCTGCTTCTGGATGGGACATTCCAAAGCTATTGGTCGGAGACGAGCACATACGACTCGATGGTTCCTTTTATCAATATGGATTTTGACGGATTGAAAACAGCAATTCTGGAGATGCTTTCCGGCGCCGCAGTTCCTGTCATGGTTACCTCTTTTAAAAATGACATGGTCAGCTTTGTGAATAAAGATGATGTTCTGACGCTGCTGATTCATCTAGGGTATCTTGCCTATAATCAGCAGACGCAGATGGCATACATTCCAAATGAAGAAATCCGCCGGGAATTTCTGACGGCGGTTACTTCCAACCGCTGGAATGAACTTCTTACCTTTCAGCAGGAATCTGCAGAGCTTCTGGATGCTACACTTGCTATGGATGAAAATGCGGTTGCTGCAGGAATTGGAAAGATCCATGAGGAATATACTTCTGTGATTCAGTATCATAATGAAAATTCACTCAGTTGTGTGCTCACGATTGCTTATTTAAGTTCCATACAATATTACTTCAAACCCATTCGTGAACTTCCGACCGGGCGCGGTTTTTCCGATTTTGTCTTTCTGCCAAAGCCGGAATACCGATACGATTTTCCGGCGCTTGTAGTAGAACTGAAATGGAACAAGAATGCGGAAACGGCACTGGATCAGATTAAAAGACAGCATTACCCGGCTTCCATTGCATCTTATACAGGGGATATTCTGCTGGTTGGTGTTAATTATGATAAGAAGACGAAGGTGCATGAGTGTCGGATTGAAAAATATTTGAAATCAGGAGAAAAATGATGAAAGTTGTGATTGCAATTGATTCTTTTAAAGGAAGCCTTTCCTCTCTGCAGGCAGGAACAGCGGCCGCCACCGGGATTTATCGTGTCGATCCGAAGGTGGAGACGGTTGTGCGCCCGCTTGCCGATGGCGGTGAAGGTACCGTTCAGGCACTGACCGAAGGTCTTGGCGGACGGCTTGTCTCCGTTTCGGTGACCGGTCCTGCCGGAAAGCAGGTTATCTGCCCGTATGGCATCATCGACCGGACGCAGACCGCCATTATCGAGATGTCGGGGGCTGCCGGTATTACGCAGGTACACGGCGATGAGAAAAATCCGCTGTACACCACAACGTACGGTGTCGGTGAGGTTATCTGCGATGCCATCCGCAATGGCTGCCACCGCTTTATCATTGGAATCGGCGGAAGTGCCACAAATGACGGCGGTATTGGTATGCTACAGGCACTCGGTTTCGGACTGCTCGATGCAGAAGGAAAACAGGTTCCTTTTGGTGCTGTCGGACTGGAATCTCTTACCGCGATTACGGCAGATCACGTTCTGCCGGAACTTTCGGAATGCACCTTCCGTATTGCCTGCGATGTAACGAATCCGCTCTGCGGTTCCAACGGCTGCAGCGCCGTTTTCGGACCGCAGAAGGGCGCGGATGCTGTCATGATCAAACGTATGGACACATCGCTTGCCTCCTACGCCGCACTCTGCCGGAAAACATTCCCGAACGTCGACGCGGAATTTCCCGGAACGGGTGCTGCGGGCGGACTTGGATTTGCTTTTCAGACGTTTCTTTCTGCTTCACTGGAACCCGGCATTCAGATCGTACTGGACGAAACCCGACTTCGTGATGATGTGAGAGACGCTGATCTTGTCATCACCGGTGAGGGACAGCTCGATGGGCAAACCGTGATGGGAAAAGCGCCGATTGGAGTTGCAAAACTGTCAAAAGAATACGGCAAACCTGTCCTTGCGTTCTCAGGCTGTGTTACAAAAGATGCATCTGCATGCAACGCCGCCGGAATTGATGCCTTTTTCCCGATTCTGCGGAGCGTCGTTTCACTCGAAGAAGCTATGGATGTGAAAAATGCGGCAGAAAATATGACCGATACGGTAGAACAGGCTTTTCGGCTATTTTTGCTTCAGTAAAGCGGATATTCGCAATCCGCTTCGCTACTTGCTTGAGTCGGTTAAAATACAAGACCGTTTTCTCCTGCTTTAATTTTTGCAGGAAGGACAGAAAACACGTCGTGCTCTCATCGTCTTAATTCCAGCAGATATTCTGTCGTTCCTGCTTCCAGCTGTTTCGTTCCTGTCCACCGAAATCCGTGGCGGTTGTAAAACGCAATGGCACGCGTATTTTTCTCCAATGCCCATAGATGGTCTGCGTCAAACTTTTCAATTGCAAAGGTAATCAGCCCGTGGCCGACTCCGTTGTTCTGCAGACATGGATCTACGTATAGTTTACAGATTTCGGTTCCGTTGATTTCTGTAAAACCTCTTATAATTCCATCATCGTAGACATAGATGCGGTTTAAGATTTCTTCTTTCTTAAAGTACTGGTCGATCATCGGGACTACCTGCATTTCACCGAAGGAATAGGCCTCCTCGTGAAAAATCGGGAAATAATTGATTCGGTTGTTGAACACGAAAATTTCCGCAATTCTGGACAGGTCTTTCAGTTCTGCTTTTCTGATTTTCATATTTTCTCTCATTTTAATTTCCAATCAACACTTTCTTCCCCCGAAACGCAAATCCATAATACCTGATCCGCTCCTTTGCGATTCCTCTGGCAAGCAATTCTGTGTCATACTGTTTTTCCTGAATCTGACGAAGTGCATGCTCCACCGTCTCTTCCAGCGACTTTTCTTTTGATGTGTTCTGAACCTTAAATTCCATTACGATCGCATCCAGGTTTTCTTTCAATGGCTCCATTACTACGTCATACCTTCCGAATCCACTTTCTCTGTTGGAAGTGATTCTGTATTTTCCGGCCAGATCAACAATCAGCCCAAGGACAAATCCATGGTAAAATCTTTCTGGTTCGAGTTCCTCTGATGGTTTTCCGCCCGTGTCGAAACTGCTGAATGTCTGAAGTGCTACCTGATTCATAAACTGGTTCATATAATCCAGATCTCCGGCAAGCAGAGCATCTTTAAAATTGCCATATGCAGAATCTTCTTCTGTAAACCAGTCCTCTATCATTTGTTCAAACATCAGCATTGTCTCATGATTTGTCACTTTCAAATCATACTGGCGCTTTCCTGTTCGGTTATCCATTTCGTACCGATCCACTTTCAGATATCCGCTCGCAAGCATAAGACTCCAGATGGCTCCCCGCTTTCTGCCAAGCTGTTCAAAAATAACCTGCTCATCCAATTCTGTGCAGATCACTCTGCCGTTTAATAAATCTTCCATTTCCGTCTTGATCTTTGCAGGACTTCGACGGATCAGATTGGAGATCAGCATATTTCCGCTGGTGTCTGCCCAGTACGTTCCATATTCTCCCGTGTCCAGATATTTTGTAATGGACCACGGATTGTAAATATCCTTCCGTTTTCCAAAGGAAAATCCATCATACCAATAGCGGACGGTTCCTTTTTCATCGGACAGCCCATTTTCCTCCAGCGCATGAAAGACTTCTTCTTCTGTAAAGCCAAACGAGCCGCTGTACTTTTCCGATGTTGTTGTTACAACTTCAAGATTATTCAGATCGGAAAAGATAGATTCTTTACTGACTCTTGTTATTCCTGTCAGCAGTCCCCGTTCCATATAGGGATTCGTTTTGAATGTGGAATTGAACAGGCTTCTGATAAACGCAGTAAGATTCTCCCAATACCCATGAATATACGATTCCTGCAAAGGAGTATCATACTCATCCAGAAGAATAATCACCTTTTTTCCGTAATAGCGGCTCAGATAATCGGACAGATAATTGACAGCTACTGCTGCCGCATCATCCGACATATTTTCTTCAACGGAATCAAAATAGGCGCGGTCTTTTTCATTTAATACTTTGCTGGATTTGACAAATTCAAAAGTACTATATAATTTTACCAGCTTACGAATTACCGCTCTTCTTGCAGTCTCATATGTGGTTGCCTTGATATCTGCAAAGCTGAGGGAAATCACCGGATACGTTCCCTGCAGCTTACGAAATCTTTCCTCTTTCCAGATGACAAGGTCTTCAAAATATTTGCTGCATTCGGAATGATTTACGGAAAAGAAATATTCGACCATACTCATATTCAGGGTCTTGCCGAATCTTCTTGGGCGTGTGATCAGAGTAACACTGTCCTGATTGTCCCACCATTCCCTGATAAAATCCGTCTTATCGATATAAAAACAGTTATTCTTTCTGATGGATATAAAATCCTGATTTCCAATGGAAATTACTGATTTCATGGGTCTGCTCCTTCCTAAATCCTTTACCACCGACAGGCTTGCAAAAATTTATTTCTGTTTCTATTTTATCATATTTCTCTGGCAGAACAAAGATCATTCCCTGTCCGAAGCAATTATTTTCCATTAGATATTATGTTTTGACAGATGTCACGAACTATGCTTTCTCTGTCCTGATCCGCCGTTATTCTGGTTTCATACAGAACGGATGTATAATCTTTTTCGTTCCACCATCTCTGCATATCTTCTGCACTGAAATCATTGCAGTTCGGCTTTGTTTTGTGGCGCTTCACGGTCTCCTCGAAGGGGATGTCGAAGTAATATGCGTATATATTTTTTCCATATAAAGCTACTGCCAGCTCAAATAATGCACGATACCATTCCGCATTCAGTATTCCTTCCAGAATAACAATCTCGCTGTGTTTTCTTCCATATCGCAGAAGTTCTTCCAGAAGAGGCAGCGCCTTTGTATTTTCTCCGTCTTTGACTTTGAGCATATCTCTTCGGATAACATCCTGCGAGATCAGCATTGTATTATTTCCGAACACTTGCTGTAATTCCTTTGCAATAGTTGTTTTTCCACTGCCGGAATTTCCTCTTAAAATGATTAATTTATTCGTCCGTAAGCAATCGCCCATTGTCATTCCATTCTCCATACATAATTCCCGCTTTCGTATTATCTAAAAGTTTCTGCAAACGGCTCTGAAATATTTCTTTTTCCTCAAACATTGTAATTTTATACACTTTTCGCTATCTGCAGCGCCAGAAACAGCTTGTCCAGATCGTGGTTAGCGGCAGATAATCCATCCGTTTCATAGTTTCCTTCGATCAGCACATCTCCCGCAACAAGAAAATCATACAGTTCAAATCCATAAAAATCACTGATCGCCTGAACGCCTGCGAGTTCCATTTCCACGGCAATGCATCCTTCTTCTTTTCGTTTTCTTACAAGATTTACCGTTTCCCGAAGCATACTGTCTGTCGTCCATACGCGCCCCTGAACGTATGGCAGTTTCCTTTCTTTGAAAAATTCCGCCAGTTTGTCCGTGTTTTTTATTTTTATGTAGTCCTGCGGTTCTGCAAAATAATAGGACAGTCCTTCTCCCCGGTATGCCTCCGTTGGGAGAATAAACTTTCCATCGGTTGCTTCTTTGTCCAGACTGCCGCACGAGCCAAACATGATAAAGACGGATGCTCCTGTTAAATGATTGACTTCGGCAATCGTTCCTGCTGCAAGAGCGGAACCAATTGGTGTCAGGTAGAAAGCAATCGTTTCTTCCTCATATGGCAGAGTCCAAACCGGTATATTTCCATTGCATGCTCTTACTTCTGCAATCTGTCGGCATGGGAATTTTTCAAGCATGTATTCATATATTACTTTTGAAAAAATTACCATACATTTTTTTACCAGATGCTGCTTCTCCCCATAAAAATTCTCCAGCTTTACAATCGGCTCGCTGTTGATATCATAAGAATCAATAATCATTCTGTTTCCTCCATAAATTTTATTTATCTTTACCAAAAAGTCCCATATCCACCACCCTTACTGCGCAGACATGAGACTTCCGTTTTTATTTTTGCATTACTTCAATAACACATTCATGTTTCTTCGTTTTTTTATTATAATTGATACCGGCAAGCATTCGAACCACAGAATCTTTCAGGCCATCCATATCCATTTGAATATAAATTTTTAAGGCCTCATACGTTTCCGTCTGGTTCCAATAGGTTCCGAATTTGTGGCGCAGCATGGCTTCTACCACAGATTTCGGGCTATACATGGAATAAATTTCATCTCCAGTCTGCCGATGCGCAATCAACTGATAACCATCGTACTACGTTTTTGCTTCTTCAAAACTCATCTCATATTTTTCACAGAGGGCAGATATCTCCTGCTCTGTGAAGCCAAAATATTCCGCCAGATCACCGGGATCTGTCATGGAATACTCGGTAAATATATTTAGTGCAGAATGAGAACCATTTTTGTTTGTGAACTTTTCTTTTTTCAGACTTTTTAGCAATACCTTTCGATTATATACATGCGTATTCCACAGTATTTCCATGCTTCTGAATTATTTTCATTAAATCATCAGCCTGCATCCAAACGGTTGCTGTATTATCATTTGGATGAACACCAATTTTATTTCCGACAAATTCCACGTCCATGAAGACTTGAACTCTGTGTTCGGCATCGTTTAGAATACCAAGCGGCGTAACGGCACCGGGTATCAGTTTCATAATATCAAATAATTCCTCCGCAGCTGCAAAAGAAAGTGCACGCAGACCACGTTGCCTGCGAAACGCTTTCAAATCTACTCGCTTGTTCCCTTTCATCGTTATCAAATAATAATTACGTTTTTTATCGTCGCGAACAAATAAATTTTTAGCGCCCCACTCTGGATACGGCAAATCAACAGCATCTGCTTCTTCCATATTGAAAACTGCCTTATGTTCCGTAATTTCATACGCTATATTTTGCCTTTTTAAATAATGATATATCTCTATCTTATCCATACTCTTTTATCTCTGTAAACTGAAATTGAAATATGCCCTTATTTTTCATACTTTTCAATCCGGCATTCATGTTCTTTTGTTTTTTCATTGTAGTTAATTCCCACCAGCAAAAGCTCCCCTGCATAGCATGCAACAGACTCCGGATATTTTCTGTCTCTGATCTGATCTAATGCTGCTCTGACGCTTTTGTCCCATTTCAGTTCCACAACAAGCGCCGGGTAATAATTCTGAAACTCCGGCTTTGGAATAAACACAAAGTCTGCAAATCCACGACCCGCGGGAAATTCGCGGATTGGTTTGAAATAGTATTGCATGGAACTCAAATAGGCAATGGACAGAACACTGCTGAGTGAGTTTTCATTGTTATACTGAATCACAGAAGTATATTCCCTGTGAATTTTTTCAATTTCTTTTGCTACTGCGTTTCCATTCATCTGAATTGTATCTTTCAGAAGCTGCTCTGATTCTTTTTGAAATACAATCAACTCATTCCATTTTTTCCTTTTCGTTGCCAGAATCAATTCCTGACGGATTTCCTCATTCGGAATAAAAGCAGTTCTAAATGTCCGGTCATAGGCCAGATATCCAAGGTGAATCAGATACGTCAGCACATCGTCTTTATTGGCGAAGCTAACGGTATCGTTCTGAAAAGAGGTAACATCAACCGGAACATGATCTCCTGAAAGCATTTCGATTACGGCACTTTTCAGGCCATCAAAATCCATATTGATCAGCGGAACAATCGCCTCATAGGATGCGGTTCCGGACCAGTAGCTCTGGAATTCGCCTTCGAGCATCAGGTTCACAACGGCATTTGGATTGTATACATGATATTTCCCAATCTGATAACCGTCGTACCATCGTTTGACTTCTTCAAACTTCTGACCATATACTTCACATAGTTTTTGAACTTCTGTTTCTGTAAAACCTACATATGGTGCAATCGGCCCGGCATACAGCATCGAATAATCTTTGAAATTGTTCAGCGCCGACTGTGTCTTTTCTTTTTTTACAGGCAAAATACCTGTCAGATATGCCAGTTGAATATATTTTGTCGGCTCCGTCCCTTTGAACATCGCCCGCAGAAAATTGATATATTCTTCCTGTGTTTTGAGATCCGCCGCCTCGTCACGAATCAGAACATCCCATTCGTCTATAATCACAATAAATTTTGTCCCGGATGCCGCGTTGATCCGCGACAGCGCCTCCGGCAGTGACCGGATTTCTTCTGGAAGTATATGGGGATAATATTCTTTTAACTCCGAAATCGTTTTTTCTGAGATATAAGAAACAATCCGCTCCGGTCCGCCTGCCGGTTCCATACACCATTGGATATCCCAGTGGAGCACATCATACTGATTCAGATGTTTTTCAAAATCCTTTGCCCTGCTGATTTCCAGCCCGGAAAACATTTCTTTCGAACTGCAGCCCTTGCTGTAATACGCGGTGAGCATATTTGCCGTAATTGATTTTCCAAACCGCCGCGGGCGGCTGTTGCAGATATATCCCTGCAGAGTGTTCATGACTTTATTCGTATAAGTCAGCAGTCCTGTTTTATCAACATAAATCTCAGAATTTAATGCAACCGCAAATGCTTCATTTCCCGGATTCAGATAACTTCCCATGCAAATCCCTCCCGTCAACATTTTATATGACTCATTATACTTGATCCCTCTGACTATCACAAGGACAGGATTTTCCCACGCAGCTTCCGGTTTTTCACTTTCGTCCTCCTGTGAGAATCCCATACAATTCCGGTCTTCTGTTTTTCAGTCCGCATTTTTCCCGCTTTCTGCATTTCCTGCATTTCGTTGATACTAAAATCAGACATGTTATTATCCTTCATCCTCGTAAATAATGATTTGAAAATATTGTAGCTATTCGGAGCCATGCGAAATGGAAGAAAAATCGCGAATCATGTTTACATAAATGAGCTATTTTTCTGGAATTTCATATGGCGAGATGGGGCTCTGAATAGTTACAAAATATTATACCCTATAAATGCTTCAATGGTAAACTTTCATTTCGCCGCATAAAAAATACGCGCCGCATTTCTCATCCAAATCATGAGTATGCGGTGCGCAGTTTTTATTTTGCTTTTTTCTTCTCTCTTTTCACAAAAAGACAGACACATACAGCAACAAAAACAGCCGTTGCAGCGATCAGTACCGGCCATACCGGCAGTGGACAGACGCTTGCGCTGGTCAGTTTCAGTCCCTGGTAAAGTGTGTATACACCGAAAATTGAAAAGATGACAAACGCCAGTGTATTCAGCAGCCCATCCGGTGTCTTGCTCTTTAAGAGGTAGCCGACCAGCATTCCGAGAATATCCGCTGCGAACAGTCCGAGAGAACATCCGATCCATACAACGAATGCGGATCCCATACCTTCATTTGCACCAAAGGTGATTGCGGTAAGCTGTGTTTTGTCTCCGAGCTCTGCTACGAAGAACGTACAGAAAACGGCGAGCGGTGCGAACCGAATTTTGGATTTGCCGCCTTCTTCCTCTTCCTCGTCATCATCACCGGAAATGGTGGATGCTGCGAAGTAAAGAAATGCGAGTGCTGCAATCGTCTTAATCAGCCAGTCCGGAATGAATTCGCTGACGAGGCCGCCTGCGAGAACCGCCATTCCATTCAGTACCAGAATCGCGGCTGCGGTTCCCAGGATAATGTCTTTCAGCTTGTACTTCGAAGTGAGCGCAATCAGCATGAGCTGCGTCTTATCCCCCATCTCTGCAATAAACTCGGTAAGAAACACCTTTAGAAATAACACCATTTTCCATTCCCCTTATCTTATAATGATATAAATGGCATATGCGGCATAAAATGCGACCATACAGAAACCTTCGACTCTTCCGATTTTCTTTTTGGTTCCTGCAAAAATCCATACGCATACCGTGAATACGATCAATACACACAAATCAATTATATTTTCCGTAATGATGGCCATCGGGCTGATTGCGGATGCAATGCCAAGTACCATAAGAATGTTGAAGATATTGGAACCGATCGCGTTGCCAAGTGCCATATCAACTTCATTCTTTCTGGCAGCAACGATAGAAGTTACGAGTTCCGGAAGGGAAGTTCCGATGGAAACAATGGTCAGTCCGATCAGAGTCTGGCTCATTCCGAGATCGCCCGCGATTCTTGCTGCGGCATCTACGGTCACATCTCCGCCGACTGCAATGGCGACTGCTCCGCCGACGATGAACACGATACTCTTCGGAACGGAAAGCAGCTTGATATCCTCGTCGGAACCGCCTTCAATTTCGACTTTTTTTCCTTCGCGGTTTGCCTTTAAGGCAATCTGAACCATGTAGACAATGTAACCTGCAAAGAATCCAATTAAGATCACACCGTCCAGGTGACCGAGCATCATACCGGATTTATCGCCGAGTCCGCTGATTCCTAAAACCATTAAAAGTCCGGCGCAGACCAGGGACAGCGGGATGTCTCTTTTGATGGTTTCCTTTGCGACTTCTACGGTAGTCAGTACGGCACAGACACCGATGACAACCATCAGGTTAAAGATATTGGAACCAATGACATTACTGACGGCAAGCTCGTTGTTGCCGGTAAGTGAAGCTGATACACTGACCGCGGTCTCCGGAAGTGATGTTCCCATGGCAACAATGGTCAGTCCGATGATGATCGACGGAACATGCAGTCTCTTTGCCGCGCTTGAGCTTCCTTCTACGAAAAAGTCCGCACCTTTGATCAGCAGGACAAAACCGATGACGAGACAGACAAGCACAAGAGCAAACGGGGCGTTGTTGATGAAATTTTCCATGTTTTCCTCCTTTGTTTTCCAAGCATATATTCCAGAATAGTATCGTTAGCAGAAGCAGGTTTTACTCATTATCCGCAAAAAAAGACTCATGTATATCAAGGAACATCCGATATGCGATACACCGGTGATTCATCGATATACATGAGTCTCATTATTTAAGATTTGCCAGATTATACTCTTTACTTATAATCAGAATGTTGACAAATCACACATTCGTGCTAACTACTCCCTCATGGAATATTACGTTACTTGATAAATACTATCAAATGTTTTCGGGGATGTCAACAAAATTTGACTTTTTTATCTGAGCAATTTTATATTCGCGTTTATCTCCTTTACAATTTCAACAACCACAATATCCCCATCCACCAGCATCTCACAGATTTTCGGCTGATGTTTTTCGTCTGTTCCGCTTTTCCAGTAATCTTCTGCTAATTTTAAATTTTCCGCTTTCTGCAGTCGTCCGTCAAAACACTTTTCTGCATCCCCTGCAAAGCAATTCCCTTTCACATCCAGCTTTACAATGCTGTAAGTCGGTCTTCCGATCCGTGCAAAAAATTCTCCCCATTGTTCCGCTTCTTTTAATGTTCTGGATACGTATAAACAGCTCATCCTTGACGGAAACTGCGGATATTTTTTCCGCCGGACTTCTTCTAATGCCAGCTCCCTCAGCGCAACAGAGGTATGATGCTCCAGTGTTTTCTCATCATATTTGTCAGGATTCTCATAGATATCATGAACCTTTTCCATTTTTTCCTGTACTCTCTCATACACTCCGCTGTGATGATTTTCATCAAATATAATATGCTGACCGCATTTCATTGGCCTGTCCGTTACAACATGATATACCTGCACTTCTTATCCCCCTTCTCAATATCTCTCTTGCCTCCGCACAAACGCACTTTCACTTGTTTCCATCTCTTCGAGTTCCAGTTCCGTTTCCATCATGCGCTCCAACAGGGATTCCTGTGCCTGATTTTCTTCGTCTATTTTCGTCTGAAGCTCCATCAGCTGTTCGTAATTTGCGGAAAGTTCCGGGTCCATCATTTCCAGTTGAAGTTCTGACATTCTGCTCTCACTCTCCGCAAGCTGCTCCTCGTATTTTTCGAGCTGCCGTTTTAAGCGGGACAGAATTTTTCCCGGGTTATAATATTTCTTTTTGTCAAACACATCATCCAGTGTCGGAACGTCGGCCGGTTTTCGTACAACTCCTCCCGCATTTCCCGTTTCTCTGCCCGGCGTCTGCCGTTTGATTTCTTCGAGATACTGTGCATAATTCATTCCGTAAAATTGTACGTCGCTCTCGCCGAACTCCAGAATGCCGGTTGCCACCTGGTTGATGAAATAACGGTCGTGCGATACGAACAGAACGGTTCCCTCGTAGCTGGTCAGCATTTTTTCCAGCGCTTCTTTTCCCGCCAGATCCATGTGATTCGTCGGCTCGTCCAGGATCAGGAAATTCGGTTTCGTATAGAAAATCCGGCAGAGCTCCAGCCGCACTTTTTCACCGCCGGAGAGCTGCCCCATTTTCTTTTCGACATCCTCACCGGAAAACAGAAAGGCTCCCAGTGCGCTTCGGACATCGTTGCGAAGCAGGTTCGGATAAAGACTCCAGAAATAGTCGAGCACCGTCTGCTCCGGGTCAAATTTCTGGTTGACTGCTTTGTGCTGATCGAAGTAGGCAAAATCCACGCGGTTTCCAAATTGATAACTTCCGCCCAGTGGATTGATTTCGCCCACAACGGTTTTCAGAAGCGTCGATTTTCCTTTTCCGTTTTCTCCGATGATCGCAATCCGTTCTGCTTTTTTGATGACGGCCGAAACCTCGCTCAGAACGGTATCGTATCCTATTTTCAATTTTTTCATCGTGAGCACGTCCGTATAGCTTTCGCGTGCCGGATGGAATAAGGCATGGAACGTCTTCGTGTCAAACCGCCGCGGTTTCTCGATTTTTACCATGTGCTCGATCGCCATTCGTTTCGAACGGGTGGCCGCAACTTTTGTCGGTGTGTTTTTCCATTTCTCAATCCACGCCGTCAGACGCTCAATTTCCTTCTGCTGCGCCTCATAATCTTTTTCCTGCTTGATCTGCGCTTCTTCTTTTAATCTCACAAACGCAGAATAATTTCCCGGATAACGTTTGATGTCGCCGTATTCGATTTCATACGTCACATCAATCACGCGGTCCAGAAACATGCGGTCATGTGATACAATGACAACAGCATTTTCGTAGCTTTTCAGATAATTTTCCAGCCACTCCACTGCAGCGATGTCGAGGTGGTTGGTCGGCTCGTCCAGAAGCAGGATGTCCGGGCGCTGTAAGAGGAGCTGAATCAGGGCAATTTTTGTCTGCTGTCCGCCCGAAAATTCACCGATCGGTTTTTCCAGATCTTCGAGCGCAAAACCAAATTTCTGGAACATCGTTTCCATATCTTTTTTCCAGCTGTACCCGTGCAGACTCTCGATTCTCCGCTCCAGAAAATCGTACTCCGCCAGCAGCTTTTTGTGATCTTCCGTCTCGGCGAGCAGCTTTTCGATTTCCTTTTTTCGTGCCTCGCACGCAAAGACTTCTGAGAAAGCCTTCTCCAGCTCCTCTTTTACCGGCACATCTCCATCGGTAAAATTAATCTGGCGCAGAAAACCGATGTTCTGTTTTCCGCTCATCGTAATTCCGCAGCTCTCGTCGCTGTCCAGATTACTCATCTCAATATCCCCGGCAATCAGCCGCAGAAGCGTCGTTTTTCCGCATCCGTTTCTGCCGACAATTGCAATTTTTTCTGTGTCGTGAATTTCGAAATTCACACTGTTTAAAATCGTGTCTGCGCCAAACTGTACTTTTGCATTTCTGATCTGATATCTCATGTTTTATACCTTTTCTGTTGTGTGAACCTCACAGTCGGTATTTTCACGGAGTCTGACATGTCGAAAATAGTTCGACTGTGACTTACCTCATGTCAGTGGAGGATACCGTTTTCTCTCCGCCCGCCACTGCTGTTATGTTTCCTTTAACAATTCATCCCACCACTTTAGAAGCGGGGGACTTCTTGTCTACTGATGTTAAAATTCTGCTTCCATTATACCGTCTCCGCCCTTCGTTCTCAATGCCAAAAATTTTTCGAATCAAATTTGGTACGCCTGCGGCATAAAAATATCTCTGTTTTACTGATTTGCTCCAGTAAAACAGAGATATTTAACTTCCTATATATTCCGAAAGTCCCTTACGCAAAAATACTACTCATGAGTAGTATATAATATGCTTCTAAAAAGCTGTTACTGTACGGCTGAATAATGAGCCTTTCTGTTTTTAACATAAACTCCATACTTCTTTCTCCCATCGAACTTTCTTTACACTCGTCCCTCATTTATTTTACAATTTCTATTTCAGATTGCAAAACTCATCCGCCGTCAGCTCATAGTCGACAGAAGATTCCATTTCCCCCAGCTGATTTTTCCAGGAATTGTAATGGACTGCGGTTTTGCGGAAGCCGAGTTTTTCGTAGACATGCTGTGCTCTTGTGTTTTTGAGGTTGGTATCAAGAAAAATAACGTTGGCTCCCATGCGGAACATTTCTTCTATGAGCATGCTCAGTACAACTCTTCCAATGCCTTTTTCCTGGTAATCGGATTCGCAGATTTTGATTCCGATTTCATATCGATGATTTTCGAATACATAGAAACTCATTTCGCCGATTCGCACATCGTTGTATTCTATGATGAGTCTTCGTCTTGTTTCATCGCTGTCGTCGGCAATCTGTTTTTCAATTTCCGCTGCGCTTGTCCCAAGCCCGTTTGGAAATCCGGCGTGGGCCATGACGGTTCCATCGTTCCACCAGACGGCTAATTGTTCACAATCTTTCTTTTCGGCATTTCTAATGCACAGCTGATTGTATTTTATGTTCATTTCTTCTCTCTTTCTCTGCAATCACTTACAGCTTAGACTCATACCATTCCTCCGCCGTTTTCTCAAATCCGACCGACTGGAACATGCGCTGGCTTTGTCCATTAAAAGAATAAATATTGGCTTTTACCTGCTCCATTCCCTTTTCTCTTGCAAGCTTCAGCATCTCCAGAACGCACCGTCTTCCGATATGCTGATTCTGGTATTCTTTACAGACAACGACAGCGATTTCACTATTCTCTCTCAGCGAAACATCTCCCACCAGCACGCCCTTATATTCTATATAATAGCAGTCACCGTGCACGGTAAGATAATCATACATCCGATGCAACAGCTCCACATCATACGGCTCCTCCCGGTTGTCCACCTGCTTACACACGTCCAGATCCTGATACCACGGAAGAGAGGCCTCGTCATTCCTGTAATATGGGATCAGCCGGAGTTCATTGTCTATGATTCGTTCGGTCATTTTGGTTTGGCTCCTTGTTTTTTGATCTTAAAGTGCTGCAATTTCCTCTGTAATTTCACAGACACTCTTATTACTCGTATCAATTTTTACCGTATCAAGTACCTGATACATCTGAATTCGTGCAATGCTTTTGTCCATAATCTCTTCCGTGCGAATCTTATTTGCGATGTCGGATAATAACCGCTTCCGCAAATTTGCTTCATCCACGATCAGCAAAATTTTAATCACTCTGCATTCTTCCGTGTCCAGCTTACTGACGATTTCATCAACAATACTCTGCTCATGCATCACCCAGCAGAAAATAACGTTTTCATAAGCGCTGCAGTGCAGAAAGTTATTCAGCAGATAACAGATGTTGTCCATCACCATCTCTTTCGTCTCATCCGTCACCTGAAACGGATCGGCGTCCCAGCACCAGTCTCCGTCAAGAAAAACGCTGTTCGTCAGCTCTTTTTTCAGTTGCTGGCTTACTGTCGTTTTGCCAACGCCCATTGTTCCGCCGATCAAATATAATGTTTTCATTTTTCTCTCCCCATAACACGAATATCCGAAAAAATATCGTTTTCAAAAAGGATTTCAAATCCATCTGCCGGCTGAAATCTGCCATTCAGGATTTCTTTTCCATGGAAGGATATTTTTCTTACTTTGTTTTCCGCATCTTTCACTTCAATTTCACAGTAAGAAAGCAAATATGCACAGATCGCCGTCGCATGAGAAACCACGAGTGCCGTTTCACCCTCTTCCATCTGGCAGACAATGGAATCTATCGCTGCTTTCATTCGGACCTTCACCTGATTTAATGATTCCCCGCCCAGATTGCGAAAATCGTGATCTTCATACTGTTTCAGCCAGAAATCCTCCCTGGCATCCCCGATCGTTCTTTCATGCAGCTCCTTCACAATGACCAGGTGATCTGCGATGAATTCAGCCGTTTCCATTGCTCTCCGATAAGGTGAAGAAAAGCATCTGTCCACATTTGAAAATATATTTCTTTTTGATACAGCAAGTGCTTTTCCCTTTTCCGATAAAGGAATCCTCTCATTCGGCATATCTCCTTTTTCCGGGATAGAATGCCGCATTAAAAATATCTTTTTCATTTTTATCTCCTTCGACAGAATATTTTATTCGGTTATCATTGACTCGGTTGTAACCGAGTAAAATAATACATCTGCTCGAAAAGTGATTTGACTTATTTCTCTTTCCGAAATGTAATCACAAACGCCCCCTTGATCTGCATGGAGGTCGCCATATAATCGTATGTGACGAGTTCCCATCCTTCTGCGGCTCTTTCGTTGATGCTTTTGTCCAGAATTGCAAGGTCGGCTGCATCGGCTTTGTCTGAGAACCATTTTGTTCCTACGGTTAAAAGTTCCACGAGTTTATCCATCAGCTGCGCTCTCTCCTGCACTTCCTGTATTCTGATCTCACTCATCTTCCTTCCACAGCTTTCCTTCCTTATAATGCTTCCTGCAGAGCGCCACATAACTCTCATTCGATCCAAGGAAAATCTGCGCACCTTCCCGCACGATTTTTCCGTTTGCATATCTCGTATTGCACTGTGCACGTTTTCCGCACCAACAGACCGTCGGAACTTCCTCGATAACGTCGGCGATCTCCATCAGCCGCATGGATCCCGGAAACAGACGGGTCCGGAAATCGGCACGCAGGCCGTAGCAGAGTACCGGGATCTCGTAAAAATCTACGATATCCGAAAGCGTATCAACCTCCTCCGGTGAAAGAAACTGCGCTTCGTCGATCAGAACCGCATCCACTTTCTTTCCATGATACCGGTATTCCCCGCTGTCCGCACTCCATGTCTCCGAAATTTCTTTTAAAAACTCATCCACATACTCCGCCGGTGCCTCCAGCCCGATGCGGGATTTGATCTCATGCTCTCCGTCGCGGTTGTCCGTCCGCGGTTTCAGCAGAACTGCATACTGTCCGCGCTCCTCGTAATTGTAGCGAACCATCAAAATATTAGCAGATTTCGAACTGCCCATCGCGCCGTAGCGGAAATATAATTTTGCCATTGTTTTTCGTCCTTTTGTCTTTTCTTATTCTTTCAGTTCTTTCCGTAAAAATGATACTCAATCCGCCCAAGAACCTGATCATTCTCCATAGCAAGAATGGATGTTGTATTCTGATAGAAGGGATCTTTTACTCTTCTTCGCAGCCCTTCCCGATCCACCGCTTCCACATGCATCATCTCCGGCTCTGCCCCCATTTCTTTTCTATAACAGAAAACTACCGACAAACCTGCTTTTATCGATAGTTTCTTCAATTTTTATTATAACCGATCCCGCTCTGTTTTCCAATTAAAAAGGCAGAAGAAATGAAACCTTTTATCCCGTTTCCATTTCCTCTGCCTTTCTTACATTTCTTTCCTCTTCTGATTCCTCTTCTTCCGCAGGTTCTCTTTCTTCTGCCGGATTTCCCCCGCCTCCTGTTCGCTGCTGATGCGGATGGTTTTCACGACGAAGAGTTTTCCTTCGTCCGAATGTTTCATGCGGGCTTTGCCTTTCAAATATCCGTGCTCCGGGCACCAGGCTACGCAGTAGTAGTTTTTCCCGCCGGCCGAAAACCAGCGTAAGCGTTTTCTTGCCGTTTTCCCGCAGATGCAGCAGTGCGTGCTGCAGACCTCGCGGTCGTGCATGGCTTCTTCTTTTGTGTCGAATTCGCGGGAGATGAATTTCGTGTAGCCATTATAGACGGCGTGGATCTCCTCTTTTTTCGATTTCGGGTTCTGATATACGTCGATCGAGTCGTACGCCAGCACAACATCCATATCGATGCGTGCAAAAATGTCGGCCGTATATTTTGCATCCGAAAGCGCCTGATGAAAATGCTCGTCCTTCGGGAGATGGAGGAAGTCGGCGGCGTACTCGAGCGCCCGGCGGCTCTTCATCGTTTCGTACTGGATCGCGAACAGTTTCTGTACATCGTAAAAATGAATCGGCCCGCGGATCAGCGACAGGAGGTTATAAAATTTCATGTTCCGCTGGAGCTCCGTCAGGTCTCCCGGTCCCCAGGTGCCGAACATGCACGCACCGCCGGAGAATGCAAAAAATTCCTGCACGGCCTGCGCAAATGGGATTCCGTTCTGCAGATCCTCTTCTGTCAGTCCGACGACCTCGCGCGTCCGGTGATGGAGATGCTGGTAGACCACCGGTTTTACAATCCGGTGAAACGTTCCCACCACATTCCGCTCACCATCCATCTTCACCGCGCCGATCTCAATAATCTCAAACGGCAGCTTCGGGTTCTCTTTTTCTTTTCCATAGGGACACTGGTTCCATTCCAGGTCAAAAATCACATAGTCCATTGTATTGTCAATCCTTCATTCTGTGTCGTCTGTCCCTATTATAAATGATTTTGATATAATGAGCAACTATCTGGCAATTCCATTCTCTGCCCATTCTGGCAATTTTCTTCCTGTGCATTACATTTCCCATTCATTTCATCCTGTTCTCTTTCAAACTTAACGCTTCTTTTATTGAAATCCCAGGGTAAATCCGATATAATATTTTTAACTCCAGCCTTCGTTTTTACTCAAAAAAATCACCTGAAAAAGCCGGAAATATTACGAATTTAGATGAGCATCCGATATGAAAACAAAATTAACGCAAAAACAGATTCGATTTCAGGCGCTTCTGCTGTTTTTTATTACATTTTTTCTTGCCGAGCTCTGCGCCGTTTTTCTGTATCAGAATCAGTTAAAGGAAGCAAAGCTGAAAGCTGACTATACCGCACAGACGACCATCGGCCGCGTGAAATCGCAGTTAAACCATTATCTTGCCGAATCCAATCTGATGAAACACATGATTGAAGCCGGTTATACCGTCGATGACGAAGAGTTTTCCGTCCTCTCCTCGCTGATGCAGGACGACCAGAATGTCATCAAAGCACATGAGCTTGCAAAGGACGGCATTGTCACACTGATTTATCCGATGAGTGGAAACGAAGCCGCACTCGGACTTAACATGCTCGAGCATCCTGCCCGGAAACAGGAAGCACGCCTTGCCAAAGAGAGCGGCGAATACACGATTGCAGGACCGTTTGAGCTGCAGCAGGGCGACATCGGAGCACTGCTCTTTGACCCGATTTATACCACCGATGCCAACGGTGACCAGACTTTCTGGGGCTTTTCGATTCTCGTTCTCGACTGGGAATCGTTTCTGAACGAAATTGAACTGGATACACTGGAAGAAGCCGGCTACACCTACGAACTCTGGAAAATTTCTCCGGCCACCGGCGAACACGTTTCCATCGCACACTCCGGCAATTCCCGGCGTTCCGATGCCATGGAAGTTCTCTGCACCGTGCCGAACGACACCTGGCATTTTGAAATTGTACCGAAAAACGGCTGGCTCAGTCCGCTGCAGGTTTTTGTTTCCTTTGCACTCGGGCTCATCCTTTCCCTGCTTACCTCTATTGGTTTTCTGCAGTTCCAGATGCGCCGCTATAGAGACGAGGTTCACGCAGCAGAACTGGAAAAAGCCGTACAGGAAGCGCAGTCTGCCAACGAAGCAAAAACACGTTTTCTGTTCAACATGAGCCACGACATCCGAACCCCGATGAATGCCATCATCGGTTTCTCGGATCTGCTGGAAAAGCACATCGACGAGAAGGACCGCGCGGTCGACTACATTGCAAAAATCAAGTCCTCCAGCAGTTTTCTGCTCTCCCTGATCAACTACGTGCTTGAGATGGCGCGCATTGAGAGCGGTAAGGCCTCGCTGAAAATCGAGCTCGGCAGCTACAGCGAGCTGATCCATTCCCTGAATGCAGTGTTTGAGCCTTCGTTAAAAAGCAAAAAGCTTTCCTATCTCTGTTACAACACTGTGGAACACGATGCCATCCTCTGCGACCGGACAAAAATACGGGAGATTCTGCTGAATATCATCAGCAACTCCATCAAGTATACGCCGGAGGGCGGAAAAATTTCCGTAAAAATCGAAGAGACACCGGAACCAAGGAAGGGCTTTGCCTCCTACCGCATCACCGTGAAGGACAACGGCATCGGCATGAGCAAAGAGTATCTGCCGCATATTTTTGAAGAATTTACAAGAGAACATTCCTCCACCGAAAGCCACATCACCGGAACCGGCCTCGGCCTTCCGATCGTCAAATCCCTCGTGAATCTGATGGGCGGAACGATCGATGTGGAAAGCGAACTCGGTGTCGGAACAATAACTACGGTCTGCCTCACGTTTGGACTTCCGACCGAAGAACAGCTTGCGGCTCACCAGCATAAAGACGAGATTTTCGAGCAGTCCCTGCAGACGCTTTCCGAAAAACGCGTGCTGCTTGCCGAGGATAATGACCTGAATGCAGAAATTGTACTCACCGTTCTGGAAGAAAACGGCATTCACGCCAAGCACGTAAAAGACGGCGCCCTCTGCTTAAAAGCAGTCCAGAACGCACCAGAAGATTATTACGATGTTATTCTGATGGATATTCAGATGCCGAACATGAACGGCTATCAGGCCGCAGAAGCGATCCGTGCACTCCCGGGAAAACGCGGGGAAATCCCGATTGTCGCCATGACGGCAAACGCGTTTGAAGAGGACCGCCGAAAAGCACTGGAATCCGGCATGAACGCCCATATCGCGAAACCCGTTGACGTTTCGGTTCTTCTCGAAACACTTTCCAGGTTTTCATAACCTTTACAGATCTGGAGTGCATATGAATACAGATAAAATGATGAAAGTAGCGGAGCATTCTTCCGCAGAAAAAACAAACTTCTGGCGCAGGATCTCCCGGACTTGTTAAATCCTGATCGCGCGGTATACCAAAAACAAATAATATACATGAAAAAAGGAGCGTTCCCGTAAAGAGAACAGCTCCTTTTTTCATGCGCCGCAGCGGACGCTTTTATTTCTCGTTTTTCAGCAGCTCCAGGTTTTTGGAGATCAGCTCGCATCTCTGTTTTACGCAGTCCGGGGATCTGTGCGGATCCTGCGGTGTGTTGAACAGATAGTCCTCGAGTTTGTCGATTGTGGTGGTTGCTACATGCATTCTTGTATCGCAGGATGCATAGTAGATGTAAACCTCTCCGTTCTCACGCGCAATCGCGCCGTTTGTAAATACAACGTTGGAAACGTCTCCGACTCTCTCTTTTCCAAGCGGAACCAGGAATACACCGGACGGCTCTGCAATGACTTTGGACGGATCGTTCAGATCGGTACCGAAAACATACAGAACGTAGCGAAGGCCTGCTGCTGTATTTCTTACACCGTGTGCAATGTTGATCCAGCATTTCTTACCGCGGATCGGCACTGCTCCGGCACCGTTTTTGGACTCGGTCAGGGTATGATAAATACGTTTGCTGATGATCTTCTCCTCGTCGATGACAGCGTGTGTGATATCATCGCAGAGTCCGAAGCCGATTCCTCCGCCGCTTCCGGTCTCAATGAAACCATCCATCGGACGGGTGTAGAAGGCATATTTTCCGTCTACGAACTCCGGATGCAGAACAACGTTTCTCTGCTGCGGAGAACGTAAGGTTTTCAGGTTGTCCAGACGCTCCCAGGTCTTCAGGTCTTTCGTTCTTACGATACCAGCCTCAGCAACAGCCGCGGACAGATCCGGATCGTTTTTGTCCTTGCTCTCAGAGCAGAACACTCCGTAAATCCAGCCGTCCTCGTGCTGGGTCAGACGCATGTCATAAACGTTGGTTTCCTCTGCGCAGGTATCCGGCAGCACAACCGGGTAATCCCAGAAATGGAAGCCGTCGATACCAGTATCACTCTCTGCAACAGCAAAGAAAGATTTTCTGTCATTGCCCTCCACGCGGACAACGAGATAATACTTTCCATTCAAATAAATCGCGCCGGAGTTCATCACAGCGTTGATGCCGAGACGCTCCATAAAGTACGGATTCGTCTCCTCATCCAGATCATATCTCCAGTGAACCGGAGCGAACTCTCTTGTCAGCACCGGATACTCATAGCGGTCATAAATACCGTTGTAAAAATCTGCTTTTGTGTTCTTTCTTGCCACAAGGCGGTCTACCTTGGCTTTTTCCACATAATACTGTTTATTCAGCATCTTTTAACCTCCCAATTACTTCCATACACATCCGTCCATTGTGATACGGGCATTTCCACGGTTCTACAATCGGCTCATGAATCGGGCTTCCGTCTGCATTCACGCACCAGAACCACTCAGACCCCTCTCGTTTGTCGATCACATAGTCCTTGATGTAGCCCCAGATGTCTTTTGCCGCATCGAGATACTTTGTTTCCTCTGGTTTTTTCTGCCATGCATTTAAAAATCCAACGACAGCTTCTGCCTGTACCCACCAGACTCTTGTGGTATCATCCACACCGCGCTCGCACTCATTCATCAGCGAATGATTTTTGTATGCCGTATTGTAGATATTTTCCGCAATCTCTCCGGTGATCGGCAGCAGTTTTTCCCGGTAAGCCGGATCGCCGAGCACTTCTGTACCCCGGTCGATCAGCCAGGAAGTCTCGATATCATGGCCATAAGAATACAGATCAATCAGCGTATTCCATGTCCGGTCGAAAAATACTTCCTGACGGCCTTTTTCCTTGTTGTATACTTTATCCGCGAAGAGATCCATCATAAAGCGGAGACGGTCACCGGTAAACGGATCCTTTGTCACGCGGTACAGCTCTGTATATGCTTCGAAAACATGCAGCAGCGTATTCATGGTCTTCTCTGCCATGACGCCGTTCTCCGAGAGCTTTTCATTGCTCTCCGGCTTGAAATCGCGGGTAAATGCCTCGAGATAACCGTACTCGTCGGTGCAGTGTGTCTCGATGATCTGCTGCAGCGATTTTGCCAGCTCCAGCGCCTCGGTGTCGCCTGTCGCATCAAAATACGTAGACAGCGCATAAATTGCAAATGCCTGATTGTACGTATGCTTTGTCGTATCGAGCGGCTTTCCGTCGTAGGTGACAGACCAGAACACGCCACCGTACTCGCGGTCCACACACGCCTGTTTCATAAAGCGGTACGCATGCTCCGCATCGGCGCGCAGCTTCTCGTCCTTTAAGGTCAGGTACGCATTCGAGAAAAACCAGAGAATTCTGCTGTTTAAGATGCAGCCCTTCTCATACGTTTTCTGCACGTTCAGATCAAAGTCCTGATAGCCGTAAAATCCGCCGTATTCCTCATCTCTTAAGCCCTCCCAGAACGGAACGATCCGTTCAGTAAGCTCCTGCCTTACTTCCTTTGCCAAAGACTGCATCTTTTCTTTCCTTCTTTCTTATCTTCTTCCGATTTCGGTGTCAGACTCGCGTACGACACTGTTTTTCTTGATATAATCTACAATCAGATCTACGGTTGTGAATGCCAGTCCTACATACGTATCGGCTGCGCCGTAGTAGATCGCGATCTTTCCGGTCTCTGCATCGTGAATGGTTGCGCACGGGAAGGTTACGTTCGGAACGAAGCCTCTCTCCTCATACCACTCTTCCGGTGTCAGAAGGAAGTTCTGGCAACGGTATTTTACGATGGACGGATTCTCTTTGTCGAGGATTGCGCCGCCGATGCTGTATACATAGCCATTGCAGGTGCCGCTTACACCGTGGTAGAACAGCAGCCATCCTTCGTTGGTCTCAATCGGAGCTGCGCCGCCGCCGATCTTTAAGGACTCCCACCACTCCGGGCTCTTGCTCATGACGTGGCGGTGTTTGCCCCAGTACAGCATATCCGGGCTCTCGGACAGGAAGATGTCACCGAACGGTGTGTGGCCGCTGTCGCTTGGACGGGACAGCATCACGAAGTTGCCGTTGATTTTTCTCGGGAAGAGAACGGCATTTCTGTTGAATGGAAGGAATGGATTCTCCACACGTACGAAGGTTTCAAAATCTTTTGTTTTTGCCATTCCGATGGCTGCACCGTAGAAGTCCTGGCACCAGATGATGTAGTAGGTATCTTCTACTTTTACAAGACGCGGGTCATATGCGTAAACCGGCATGAACGGTTTGCCTTCTTCGTCAACGAACTGGATTTTGTTCTCATCGAAATTCCAGTGGATCGCATCTTTGCTTCTTCCAAGGTAGATATACGGGATTCCGTTTGTCTGCTCACCACGGAATACTCCGATGAACTCGTCGCCGTACGGCATAACGGCGCTGTTGAAGATTCTTGCTACTTCCTTCACCGGATTTCTTCCGATAATCGGATTCTCGCCGTATCTCCATACCGGTGCACCGGAAAACTCAGCCGGGCCTTCCTGCCATGGCATATTTTTGACAGCATCTCCAATAATTTTAACTTCGCTCATTTTTTGAAACCTCCATGAAAAATATTGTTTATGAGTTGTACTTTGTTTTTTTAAGTTTCTGTTAGTGGACAGAATCTTGTTTTTTAATTCTTTTTTCTCCGAACCGCCGTGTTTTATCACCCTCACGCCCAGTCCTTTAGCTTAATTTTAACATAGATGGTTAATTTTTCAACTGGAAATTGCTTAAAAAATAAGTTCCGTTAGATACTGTCAATTTTTAAGTGACTTTGTTGTGTAATATGTACAAAAACGGGGCATTACAAAATGCCCCGTTTCTTAATTTATAATTCAGTTATAAAAATCAAAGCTTTACGCTCTCTTTCGGCACCAGCTGTCCGGAGACAATTTCCATATTTTTGCCGGATGCCGCGCCGCGGATCTGCTTCAGCGCTTTTTCGAGCGCTACTTTTACCATCGCCTTCGTATTGATCTCATACGAAGTGATCTTGAGATCCGGGAAACCCGGATACAGGTAATTGTCGAAGCCGACAACGGAAACGTCCTCCGGCACGGAGATGCCGCGTTTTTCCAGCTCGAGCATCAGAAGGCCGGCGGTCAGGTCGCAGTTGCAGACGAACGCTTCCGGCATCTGTTCCGGGAGATGAATTTCGATCTGGCCCCGCTCATCACGGTCCTCCAGAATCCATTCCGCCGGTGTCACATCGCGGTGTTCCAGAACAGCCTTGGAAAAACCGCAGTACCGATCCATGATACTGCTGGAAAAATGAATCGAACCGACAAAAGCCAGCTTGGTCAAGCCATGCTCATACAGGTATTCCGTCATCAGATACATTCCGTGAAAGTTATCTGCGATCACGGCATCTTTTGCCAGCTCATTGTCGTAGAAATCCAGAAATACGATCGGAAGATCCACGTTTTTCTTCAGATAGTGGATGTAATCGCGGCTCGTGTCTCCCATCAGGATCAGCGCATCGACGGTCTGCTCCTTGGCGATGCACGGCACGATCATCTCATCTTCCATCTCCTGTTTCAGGATCTCCACGGTCACCATACAGCTCTTTTCCGTCGCCGCCAGTGCCATCTCCTGATACATTTTCCAGTAAAATGTCGTATACTCTGCCAGATACCGTTCCGGAATCACCACTCCGATGCAGCGCAGGCTTTTTCCCTGTGTATTTCTCGCTCCGCTTCCCGGCTGGCGGTACCCCATTTCCTTTGCAATTTCCAGAATCCGGGCGCGCATCTCATCGCTGACCCCTTTCTGTCCTGTAATCGCGTTATGCACGGTGACGGCGCTGACGCCCGCCACCTTTGCAATATCTGCCAATCTTACTTTTGCCATATATGTTACTCCTTAGTCCACTGCGATAAAGTGATACAGTCTGCTGACGAAATCGCCCCAGAAATCTTTCATGCGGAATCCGGCATTCATCAGCATCTCGCCGCTGTAAACCTCGTCGGTTCCTTCCAGACGGTATTTTTTCGCCGGATCGAAGCCGCGCAGGCGTACCTTGCGGGACGGCATATTTACCTGTGCCAGCACCTGTACGTAAGTTACAAGCACTTCGTTTTTATCCTCAGAAGCTACTGCCCAGCAGTCGGATCTGTGGTTTTCACGGTAGGAAAGAATACGATAATACTCTCCATCGCGGATCAGTTCATGATATTTGTGATACATCGCGGTCTGCTCCGGAATCAGTTTTCTCTCCTCCTCCGGCAGCTTTGTGATATCGAGCTCATAGCCAAATGTTCCAGCCAGTGCCACATGGCCTCTCGTTGTGAATGGAGTCACACGGCCGACGGTGTGGTTCGGGCATACGCTGACGTGTGCACCCATTGCGCAGAGCGGGTAAATGAGGGCGGTTCCCTCCTGGATTTCCAGACGCTCGATCGCATCGGTGTCATCGGAGCACCAGATCTGCGGGCTGTAGTAGAGCATTCCCGGGTCAAAACGCGCACCGCCGCCGGAGCAGTTCTCCAGAAGCAGATCCGGGAACTCCTGCACCAGACGCTCCTGCATCGCGTACATGCCGAGCACGTAGCGGTGGAACAGCTCCTGCTGGGAATCCTCATCGAGATAGGTGCTGCCGAGATCGCTTAACTGGCGGTTCATATCCCATTTTACGTATTTGATGTTTGCGCTGCGCAGGATTTTTGCCACGCTCTCATATGCGTAATCCTGCACTTCCGGGCGGGAGAGATCCAGCACGTACTGGCAGCGGCTCTCGGTCGCTTCTCTTCCCGGAATCTGGATGGCCCATTCCGGGTGCTCTTTGTAGAGGTTGGAATCCGGTGAGATCATCTCCGGCTCAAACCAGATACCGAACTCCAGACCGATTTCATTGACTTTGTCGACCAGGTTCTTCAGGCCGCCTTTGATCTTCTCTTCGTTGACAACCCAGTCACCGAGGGAAGAATCGTCTTTATTTCGTTTTCCGAACCATCCGTCATCCATAACCAGCATCTCGATGCCGTCTTTTTTCGCTTCTCTTGCGATATCGAGAAGTTTGTCGGTATCGAAATCAAAGTACGTTGCCTCCCAGTTGTTGATCAGAATCGGGCGTTTTTTGTGGTTGTACGGGCTGCGGATCATGTGTCTGCGGTAAAATGCATGATAGGAACGCGTCATTTCGCCAAGTCCCTCTGCGGAGTAAACCATAACGACTTCCGGTGCCTGGAACTCATCGCCGGCTTTTAAGTTCCAGCAGAACTCGTCCTGATTGATACCCATGACCATGCGGACGGTGTCGAACTGGCATCTCTCGACCTGGCCGATGAAGTTACCAGAGTATACGAAATGCATCGCATAAACCTCGCCGCGCTCCTGATCGGTTCCCGGTGTTACCATTGCCACGAACGGGTGCTCCTGATGGCTGGATTCACCTTTTCCGGAGGAAACGAGCTGTTTTCCGTAGCGGAGTGCTCCCTGCTGGATATGGCGTTCTCTTGCCCAGGATCCGTGAAGGGAGATCATCTCGAAGTCTTCGTTGTCCATGTCGAGGCAGGCACTGTAGATTTTCTCTACTTTCAGTGTTTCGCTGCCCTCATTCTTCACACAGACGCTTCTGGTGATAACGTTTTCTTTTTCAAAAACAGAGTAGGAAAGAACAACAACGAGTCCAAGGATCGGATCTTTGCAGGTGATTTCCAGTGTCTCAACTTCCTCTTCGGTTCCGAAAGAAGCCGGAAGACCTTCCATTTTGCGTTTGCCTTTGAAGATCTCATAGGAATCAAAATGGATTTCGCATCCCATGCGTCCCTGTACATTTCTCACGTTCAGGCAGCTCTCCCGGTAATCACCGATTCCGCCGGTCGGATACTCCATCGGGAAACGGTCGAGGAAAGAAGATTTTTCTCTCTTGTTGACGGACGGGGTGAACGGCGGCTCGTCCATGCGGAGCGGGTACAGATCCGGCTCTCCGTGCAGAAGCGGTCCGTAGTAAACGTGTCCGACGTAGCCTTCCGGACTCAGACCGATCACATACGTCGTTTTCTCTGTATTTAACTGAAAAAGCTTTTTGTCATCATAATATAAAATCGCCATTTTCTTCTCCTTGTCTGAAGGCAGCCGCCATCCGCCGCGCCGATTTTCTGCCAAAAAAGCCCCCGCCCGCCGGGCTGAGGCCTTTTTTTGTTTCTATATCACACAGCGTTTAAGCAGTTACCATTGCATTTTTTAATTTTTCCAGTTTCTTGGCTGCATCTTCGAGGGATGTGCCTTTTACGCCGAAATAAAATTTGATCTTCGGCTCGGTACCGGATGGGCGTACGCAGCACCATGCGTTATTTTCCAGCTCATAGTAAAGAACGTTGGAGGACGGAAGTCCGGTTGCGCTCTTCTCGCCGCTTACGAGATCCACTCGTACGTCTGCTTTGTAATCGCGTACGGCAAGAACTTTGAAGCCGCCCAGCTCTTTCGGCGGGTTCTCGCGGAAGTTGGTCATCATGGTCTGGATCTCTTTTGCACCGTCGATACCTTTTAAGGTCATCGTTGCAAGACCCTCTTTGTAGTAGCCGTACTCTTCGTACATATCCACCATGGCATCCCACAGTGTCTTGCCCTGCTGTTTGTAGTATGCAGCAACCTCGCACAGCATCATAACTGCCACGCAGGCATCTTTGTCTCTTGCATATGTTCCAGCCAGGCAGCCGTAGCTCTCCTCCAGGCCGAAGACATAGTTGTGTGCACCGCTCTGCTCAAAGAACTTGATCTGCTCGCCGATGTATTTGAATCCGGTCAGAACTTCGATCAGTGCCACGTTGTAGGCTTTTGCGATTGCTTTTGCCATATCTGTGGTAACGATCGTCTCAACGAGAGCCGGGTTCTCCGGCATGGTTCCGTTCTTGGTGCGCTCGCGCAGGATGTACTCTGCGATCAGCATACCGGACATATTTCCGGTGAAGCTTACGTACTCGCCGGTCTTGCTGTCTTTTGCATAAACGCCGAGACGATCTGCGTCAGGGTCGGTTGCAAGGATGATGTCAGCGTCTACTTCTTTTGCCAGTTTCAGCGCCAGTGTCCATGCTTTCTCGTCTTCCGGGTTCGGGTAAGCCACCGTCGGGAAGTTTCCATCCGGCACTTTCTGCTCTTTTACAACGTAAACCTGATTAAAGCCAAGCTCGCGCAGAACGCGGCGTACCGGCACATTTCCAGTTCCGTGAAGCGGTGTGTAGACGATCTTCATATCTTTTGCCGCATCTTTGATGATTTCCGGATGAATGCTCTGCTCTTTTAATTTTGCGACGTAACGGTCATCAAAATCGGTTCCGATGACCTGGAACAGGCCTTCTGCTCTTGCATCATCTTCTTCCATCGTTTTAACGGCAGAAAACTCGGTTACTTTTGCTACCTCCGCGAGGATGTTTTTGTCGTGCGGCGGTGTAATCTGTGCGCCGTCCTCCCAGTATACTTTGTATCCGTTGTACTCTCTCGGGTTGTGGCTTGCAGTAATGACGATACCGGAAATGCAGCCGAATTCACGGACAGCAAAAGAAAGCTCCGGTGTCGGACGCAGGGACTCGAACAGATACGTTTTGATTCCGTTTGCATTCAGGCAGAGTGCTGCTTCGCGTGCAAATTCCGGAGACATTCTTCTGGAATCGTGTGCGATCGCTACGCCTTTTTCCTGTCCGTTCTGGGAAATGATGTAGTTGGCAAGGCCCTGGGTTGCCTGGCGTACGGTGTAGATGTTCATGCGGTTGGTACCTGCTCCGATGACACCGCGGAGTCCGCCGGTACCGAACTCAAGCTGACGGTAGAAACGGTCTTCGATTTCTGCCTCATTTCCTTCGAGTGCTTTCAGCTCTTCTCTGGATGCCTCATCAAAATATGGATCATTGCACCATTTTTCATATACTTCTCTGTAACTCATGTTTGTTATCCTCCCTGTCTGTTTTACTTTATTTAACTTAAGACAGCAGACTTTTTTCTGGATTTAAGCTCGTTTCATCACAGCTTAAAGCTACCATTTATTTAGTCTGCTGTCAACTTAAAAATTAATTTATTTTTTCTAATTCTCTTGGTTCCTGATAAAGCTCTTTTAGATCACTGAGAACCTGTACTTTTCCTTTGCGGTCTGCGGTGCTCCAGGCTTTTCGTCAGTTCCACGACAGCCTTCATATAGCAGGCATGATCCTCTCTCAACCGGCCATACCTTCCGCAGCGTTCCGCGCAGACGGTACATCATATTTTTCAGTGCTCCGTACGGATTTCCACTCTCCTCATCCGTCCAGAGTGCTTCGGTTAACTGTTCCAGTGTTACGATGTGGTTTTTGTTGCAGATCATATAAACCAGCAGCTTTGTGATCATCGGGGAATGAATCGCTTCCTCGTTGAGGCAGCGTGTTTCATCGTACATGCGGAATCTTCCAAGCAGCTGTACGCGAATCATAAAACATCGTCTCCTTCTAAGAACTCAAGCTCTTTTTCGGTCTGAATTGCCGGCAGTGCACTGTATTTCAGATTCTTTGCCCAGCCTTTTTTCTCCTCGGAGAAGCGCTCGCTGATTCTCTTGTAGACGAGTTCGCATCCTCTCTGGTTGCCGCCCTGCAGCAGAATCACATACTGGGACGGGCTGTATTTTGCAAAGAAATCGGAATGACGCAGGCTGCGTTTCATTACCTCAAGCAGCTTTTCGGACATACGGTCAAGGCGCGGACCGCCTTTTGCCGGGTAACCTTTTCCGTCTGTAATGGTGCACAGCATCAGCCACGGCATCTGTCCGTTCAGCTCGGACATACGGTAAACAAGTCGGTAGCAGTCACGGAATCCGGCGAGGGAACAGAAGAATGCTCCGTTCTTTTCTCCCGGGCTCTCCTGAAGATCTGCCTGTACCTCTTCGATCACGCGGTGTCTGCTGCCCATGCGGCTTCCCAGATAGCGGTACTGCTCCACCAGTTTCTCGCTCGGTGTAACGCCAAGCTCTTCAAAGTAATGTTTCGAGGTCTGCTCGTACAGTTTCATGGCCTCTTTGTATCTCTCCAGGCCGATCAGCGCCTGCATCTGGACTGCCTGCCACTCGTCGAACGGATACAGTTCGGAAGCAACAGAAGTCAGTTTCTGTAGCTCATCGAACTCCTCGTTTTTCAGAAGATACTCACTTACTTCTTTCAGTGCATCGGAATATACTTTTTTCAGCTGCGCGCGCTCCGCCTGTACCCACTCTTCCTCGCCGAAATCTGCAAGGAACTCTCCGGTGTACAGCTCCAGTGCTTCGATCATCTGATCCATGCGCGCTTTCTCGTCTGTCTCTTTTCCTGCTTCCAGGATCTTATTTTTGATATCAATCGCATCTACCTCGACCGGCATCGGGCTGGTCCAATGGTAAACGCCTTTCTGTGTATAAATGTACTCAAACTGCGGAAGTCCTGCCTCGACAAGGCTTCTTTTCAGGCGATGTACGCCGACACGCAGGCTGTTTGCCGCGTCCGCCACATCTTCTCTTCCGTATGTGCTCTCCAACAGTCTTCCTCTGGAAATTCCATTGTCCTTGTTATAGAGGAAAATCTGCAGAAGTCTCATCGATTTTGTTGCCATTGTTTTCCGGAAGGAAATCGGCTGGTCGCCGTACTCCAGGAAAAAACTTCCCATCATGTGTACTCTTAAAATCGGTAACTGTTCTGTTGGATTTTTCATTTCTTCGCTCATAATACTCCTGTAATGCATTTAACGCTTGTGTAATTCTGTTTGTGGTCGGTTCCTGTTCGCTCCGCAACCGGCTGCGGAAACTGATCCGGCTTTCCTTCTGCCCTTCATTATAGAAACAATTACGAAGGCCGGATCTCTGTTTTCTATTTTACATCATTTTAATCAAAAATCCTACTATAAAATGATTAAAATATTAAATTTAACACCGAAATTTTTGTGTATTGTCTGGTTTTGGTTTGTTATTCTTCTGTTAATCCAGATTTATCCATAAATTGCCCTCATAATCTTTGCCAGAAGCCGTCCGGCAGGAGCGGAAAGCACCAGTATTACAGTAAGAGATGCCATTCCCACGCCAAGCAGCGCGCGGTTCACCACTCCCCGTGCCGAGCAGAGTCCAAGACAGAAGCCCTTCTTCCACGGCCAGAGAAGCTTTTCCGGTTTCCGGTTCAGAACATCGAGCACCAGGTGGGATAGAAAACCAACGGCAAAATAGGCGGAGGCATCCGGATAGATAATGTCCACGCATGCCGTAAGCAGTGCCAGCGCCGCAAATGAGTGCATGAAAGACCGGTGCGGCTGCTGTTTTCCGTAGGCACAGAGCAAGAGAAACGCCGCCGTTCCGGCAAGGAGACGCAAAATATTGCTGTCGCTTGTAAGACGGCGGTAAATTCCAAGATTCAGTTTATACTCCGCAAGAATTGTAAGCGCCGCGACAGCAACCGTCGCCGTGATGATCTTATCGGCATCGCGATGCGCCTGCGAAGTGCCGACATCAATATCGCTGATCAGACTGCCGATCGCGGCCGCCCCGGCACCCGTCACCAGCACGGGGACTGTCTGCGGCTGTAAAACAGCAAGTGCCGCTGCTGTTCCAATAAAAAAGTGTGTTCTTCCCAGCATTTGTCTGTTTTTCCTTTCGTATGTTTTTGCCTCTCTATCATACCATATTGCCGTTTTTTAATGCAACCATTTGTTCGATTCTTCTTTGTTCCGCGTATTTCATTGTACAGATAGCAACTTTTTATGTGATTATAGAAAACTTTTCAGATTTCTAGCCATATCCTCAAGCGAAAATTTTCTTATCACGGCATTCCTCGCTCCGCTCGCAATTCAAACACTAGATCCCTTAACTCTTCTAAACTTGATTCCAAACAACTATAATCATCACCATACTCCAACAGTGAGACATTATACGTATCCTTCCAATGTTTAACCATTTGTGGCTTATTTCCTTTTTTATCAATCATATAGTGCGGACATGAAGAATTTGCTGTATTATGTAAAAATTGTAATAATAAATTAATATCTGGATCATTTAAACTATATCCGAAAAACACTACTGTATGTGTAAGAAATAAAGCCGTCATCAAATGATAAAACTCTGGATATTGTTCCTGTGCCTGATAATACTGTTTTGCCGTAAATATTAATTTTTCCGTATCATCTATACTTCCATGAGCCTTTATAATAATATTTTCTGGAGCTTTTATACTTCCTATAATAGAACGGGTATCTGTATAATCAAATGTTAAATATTCTGGCTCATGGCATAACCCCTCATACAATTTATCGAAATTAGTCGTCACCACTATTTTACTATCCAAATCTTTTATTAGCTCATGTACTTTAGATGGTTTGTACTTTCCTCTTAAATATTGACTTTTCAAATAATTGCTATATTCTCCCGAATCACATAAGTCCGCAATTGCCTGCAGTGCTAATAAATAATTCTGTTTTTTTAACATATCTTCAACAAATTTTTTATCATCTTCAGACGGATTCTTCATCTTCAATTTTACATTATTAAGAAATGCTCCCCACGTATCTGGAGATTCTCCCGCATCATTTTTTGCAATTGCAGAAATACCTGATCCTAAAAATATTAAACACCGTCTATATGCAAGTTCTTCTACTAAATTGTCTGGCCAAATATCACTCATTTCATTATTCTCCTATGTTTTTTACAAAATTCTCCGCAAGTGTATTTAAATACTTTTTATAATTTTCCACACTACTTGTCTGATTTCCCCTTACCCCAGTTGCATAAGACAATTCAAAAATGGGTGTATTTGCAGTTTGTGACAATGGAATTATACTATAAACGTATGGTACATCTCCCAATTTTAATTCTTCACTTTCAATTCCATCTTTAACAAATTTCCCCAATGCTTTCTCTATTTCTGCATGGAAGCTATTAATAACTTTTTCATAAGCCTGTGTTGGTCTTTCTCCATTTTTAAACTTCCGTTTTGAATATTGTTGTATTGAGTATCCGATATATCGCGTTGTTTTATTTACATCAGTGTTAATTGAATATTTTTCAAAAAACTTGCGACTTTCTTCCTCTCCAAATTTACTAACAAAAGTCTTTATCGCAGCTTCATATAAATTCATCCATCTTTCTATCCAATCTCCAATATTGGAGATCCCCAACAAGCTAAAAATATCAGAAGCCATAGGTGTTAAAAAATAATCTGAATTTAATAATGCACTCCTATTTAATGCTCCTAAAGATGGTCCAACATCTATTAATATATAATCGAACGTTGTGTTTTCTTTTTTTAGCTGATTAAGCCAATTTAATTTTCTAATAGCACCTTTGTCTCCAGACAGCGTTTCCGACCAACTTTTACTCATTGTATCATCAATTATTGATAATTTAGGATGTCCTGGGATCAATGATATTTTAAAACTGTTTTGGTCTTCATTGACGGGAATCTCAATATTATTAAAATTGGCATCCCCCTCTTCCATATCTCGAAAATAATCATATATTGTTTTTCTTGTATTACGGTTCTCCGGATCATAAAATTCTAACCAAATTTCCTCTGGCAAAATTGCCTGCGTTGAATTCGACTGCGGATCCAAATCAACTACCAATACCTTTTTTTCTCTATATATTGACAAATAACTAGCTAAATTAATAATTGTAGTTGTTTTTCCTACTCCACCTTTATTATTAAAAAATGTTACTACTTTCATTACTCCTCCTTTGGAAGCCAAAAGCCGTTTTTCTTCCGTAATTTTATGCTTTCTTTTGTAAATAAAACATTCTTTTCTTCATTAATTTTTTTCAAAAGATCTTTGTCTTTTTTAGGCGATAATAGTCTATTTTTTATTACCTCGCAGTCCCCTAATTCTATGCCAACCCAATTCCGGTCTAATAGTTCCGCTACTGCGTATGTTGTACCACTTCCGCCAAATGGATCAAGTATTAAATCCCCTTTGTTACTACTAAACGAAATTACTCTGTCTAACAATTTTACAGAAAGTTCATTATATAACCTATTTTTCCCATTTCTTACAGGAAAAATATCATACCATACATCTGCTATATTAACGCCTAAAATATTCATCTTATGTTTATATCCACCATAATCTTTATACTCCCCTCCACAATGTCTACATGTCTGGATTGGTAGTCTTTGTTTATTAAATGTATTTGCTTTTATTCCTTTAGTAAAATAAAGTAATCCATAATGTGAGGGGGTGTATTTATCTTTTACAGGGAAACTATTTTTCATATCAATTGCAATCCAATTTTGAAAACAAAGTTTAGAACTCAAATATTCCGCATAATATATGCACCACTTTGGAATATTATATATGTATAACGATCCACCTGGTTTTAAAATTCTTACACATTCATCCAACCATTGTTTACTCCAATTTATATATTCGCTAATTGTTAAATCATCACTTCTTCCATTTGCATACTCTTTTTTTAAATTAAACGGAGGATCCGCAAAAATCAAATCTGCCGTATCACTTTGAATCTGTGGTAATATTTCCACACAATCTGCATGATATAAAATTCCTCTATCGGTCTTAAATTCTATGTTTTTTTTCTCTTCAGCTTTTCTTTTTTGAAATTCCTCTTTTTTTAATAAATCTGCTATTGCTGATACATTGCTCAAATAACTTTCCTCGTATTCCTTAGGCACCTTTCCAAGCATCAAATCAATTTCTAATTTTCGCAAGCCAAATTCATCAAATATTATAGTCAATATCTCTTCCGTTAAAAGTGTAGTACAATTATTTTTTAAAAGTCCAAGTCTCTCTGACGTGAAACCTCTTTTTCTAAGTTTTTTTCTTACTTCTTCTTCTTTTATTCCATTTTTTTCTGCTTTAAAAACAATCGCATCATATATCGTATAAAACATAATTAACTGTCACCTATATACTTTTTATTTTTTTCCCTTGTCACATATTGGAAATCTTTTCACATACGCATAGATTCTCTTAAGCATTCCATCCTTATCTTCTCCTAATTCATCGCGCATCTTATCACCGAATCCCATATATGTATTAAATCCAAGCATATATACAGCCATCGCCATAGACACCTCGCTATTTTCATCGCCATATAGTGATGCCACTTTCCTCAATTCATCAATCACTGTATCACATGGTACTTCAACGCCGCCCTCCTCATTTACAACAGAATCAATTACCCATGGCAATGCCATGCACATCTTGTAAAATGCGTCTTCTTCACCAGTAAGAATTGCATAAAATTGATCCATACTTACACGACGGATCAATCTATGCTGCACATTTTTTCCGTCGACTTTTGTTGACCATTTTATATTCTGTGATTTCTTCGCAATTGCTTCAACCAACAGACACGCACAATCATCATCTTCCAGAATTTGTCCTTGCATTTTTATATATGTTTTTGCAGAAGAAGCAGAATTCATCGTATTGTGTTTATTCTTCATTTCCACATATATCGTATGTACAATATCACCATCCGGCATTTGTATTCCGTCTGCATTTCTGTAAATAACATCCCAACCTGCCGTTGGAACTTCGCATCCCTTAAAATACGAAAAAATATTCTGATGAAAATATCCTATATCATTATTATTAGATTTATCTCTTTGCCGAAATATTTCATTATTTACAATTTCTTCCCAACTTGTGCGGTACACCGATTTGTCAAAAATCAACTTGATCGGGTCAATCAGATTACTATTAAACCGTTTTAAATCATACGATTCTAGTTTTTCTCCATATTTCATAATTGTTGCTCGCACATGATTCTTAAAATCCTCTTCTGATATAAAATCTAAACTCCACCCCATTTACTTTATCCCCTCTAATGATTTATGTATTTCTAACCCAATTTCATATGCTAAATTAACAGGAACTGCATTTCCAACTTGTTTATATTGAGACTGAACACTTCCACAAAACTGCCATTCATCTGGAAATGTCTGGCATCTTGCATTCTCCCGTACCGTGAATGGTCTTGCTTCCAATGGATGACATCTTTCTGTTTGTTTCTGAGACGGTGAAGTAAGCACTGTCAATGATGGCTCATCTAAACTCATTCTTCTTAAAATTCCTGTTCTTCCACCTTCCATATCCCAACAGCTTTTCATATAAGCTTTTGCAATTTCCGGATCAATGTCTCTCCAATATCCTCCTGGTGGAACTAATTCAAATATTTTCCTCTTATTTTCTCCATATGGTACTCCTGGTCCTTCTGGGCAGTCTAATAAAACATCTCTTAAAACAGGTTTATAATCATGTTCTTTTGGAAAAATAAAAGAGATTTTTCCAAGCAAATCATTTCTGATTCCAACAGTAATCAGCCTCTCTCTTTTTTGTGGCACACCAAAATCCCATGCATTCAAAACCTTCTTCTGTATTGTATATCCAGCCTGCTCAAAAATACTTGTTATTGTTGCATATGTTCTTCCCTTATCATGGGTCAACAATCCTCTCACATTTTCAAATAAAAACATCTTTGGCTGCAATTTCTGTAAAAAAGTTGCATAATGGTAAAAAAGTGTACCTCTTGCATCTTCAAGACCTAATCTTTTTCCAGCATAAGAAAAGGCCTGGCACGGTGCTCCTCCCGATAATAAATCTAGTTCTCCTTTTTTTATTCCAAAGTAGTCTTCCAGATCCAAACAAGATATATTCGCTATATCATCGTGAATAACCCTCCAATTTGGTCTATTCACTTTCAATGATTCTGCGGCATCTTTATCAAACTCTATTAAACCTAGTGGCTCAAACCCAGCTTTTTCTATTCCTAGAGCAAGACCTCCTGCACCTGCAAACAATTCTATTGTTGTAAATGTCCCACGATTTATTTGTACTGGTTTTTCTTTTTGTATTTCTACGATATCTTCTATTTTACAGTTTAATGTAAAACAGATTTTTTCTATTGATTCAAATGAAACTGGTTCATTCTTACCTAACCGAGCTAACACATTAAAGCTTATTCCGGATGCTTCTTTCAATTCGGTACGGTTCATTTTTTTATCTATTAATAACTTCCATAATTTATCATAACAAATCGCCATTAAAATTCCTCCAACTTTAAAATAAGGTAATTCATATTCTACCATATACCGTAACCAGCAACAAGCATTTTTCTCACTATATCGTTAGATTTTCTCTTTTATCTCCCTTATCCCACTTGTCATTTTTTCAGTTTTTTGATAAGATTATTTCAGTGTTTCCATAAGAAAGAAGGTACTTATATGCCGCGCGATTCCGCTACTGTTTCAAACAACATGCGTAAAATTCACAGTAAAGATACTGCCATAGAACTTTTACTTCGTAAAGCTCTATGGCACAAGGGTTATCGATACCGAAAAAATTATAAAGCACTACCTGGTTCTCCTGATATTGTTCTTACCAAGTATAAAATTGCTATTTTCTGTGATAGTGAATTTTTCCACGGAAAGGACTGGGAAATCCTTAAGCTTCGTCTTGAAAAAGGAAAAAATCCCGATTTTTGGGTAAAAAAAATAGAACGAAATCGTAATCGTGATTATGAGAATGATAAAAAACTTCTATTTCTAGGTTATACCGTTCTTCATTTCTGGGGACAAGATATCTCCAAGCACACAGATGAGTGTTTACAGGCTATCGAGGAAGCTATCTGGGATGCGCGCTTCTCCGATATTACCACAGATTATGACATCTCCGAATAAATCCACAAAAAACTGCCCTACCACATCTCTCTGAGAAAAATGGTAGGGCAGTTTTTTTGTATATTTTTTACGCCTCGTATACCAGCTCGCCGCCAAGATACGTCCGGCACACCGGAATGTCTTTGATCTTACTCTCATCCACCTCAAACGGATTCTGACCCAGTACGACGAAGTCTGCCATCATGCCTTCTGCGATCTGGCCTTTCACGTTCTCCTCGAAACTTGCCTCGGCGCTGCGGATCGTGTAACTGTCGAGTGCTTCCTGTACGGTGAATTTCTGATCCGGCAGGTACGGGCCGACGTGGTCGCGCAGCGTTGTTCTTGTGACAGCGCACTGCATGCAGGCGAGGGCATCCGGCAGCTCTACCGGGCAGTCGGTTCCGTTGCTGACGGAGACGCCGTTGTTCATCAGCGTCTTCCAGCTGTAGCTTGTGCTCGCAAGCTCTTTGCCGACGCGCTCCTCTACGATATGGTTATCGTAATCGAGGAAGATGCTCTGTGCGTAAACGTGAAGATGCATTTTCGCGATTTTTTCAAGCTGATCGGCTCTTGTGATCTGGCAGTGCACGATGCCATGGCGGTGATCTTCTCTCGGGTTTTCAGCAAGGGCTTTTTCATAGGCACTTAACACGCGGTCGAGGCACGCATCACCGATCGTGTGAACTGCAGCCTGCATGCCGTGTGCATTGGCGTAGCCGATCATCTCATCCATGGTTTCCTGGGTGAATACCGGGATTCCGCAGGTGGACGGGTCGTCTGCGTATGGGCGGCTGAGGAATGCTGTTCTCGCACCGAGTGCGCCGTCGCCGAGCATTTTCAGCGGTCCGATTTTAAAGCGGTCTGTGCCGATGCCGGTCACATTTCCAGCCTCAACGAAACCTTTTAAGGATTCCAGATCGGTAAAGTTGCTCTGCTCGTAAACACGGACGGTCAGCTCGCCGGACTCCTCGAGTTCTTTGTATGCTTCGTTGACGGTCTGCCACGGAACAGCGCGGTAAACGCAGTAATCATCACTCTGGCTGCTGGTGACGCCGTAGCTGTTCAGGGCTTTGCAGGCGCTGCGGATCATATCTTTGATTTCCTCTTTGCTCGGCACCGGAATGCTGTCGTAAACCGGTTCCATTGCATTGTCGAAGAATCTTCCGTCCGGCTCACCGTTTTCCATACCGATCTCTCCGCCCTCCGGCTGCGGGGTATCTGCGGTGACGCCGAGGAGTTCCAGCGCTTTGCTGTTGACTACGAGGCAGTGGCCGCACGCTCTCGTCGCGCAGATCGGAACTTCGGTTGATACGCGGTCAAGATCGTAGCGGTTCGGCATGCGGTCCACGTCCGTGAAGTAATCCTGATTCCAGCCGCGGCCCATCAGCCATGCGCCGTCTTTTCGCGGATGCTCTTTCTGGAAGGTGTCGAGGCAGGCGAGCATATCTTCCAGGCTTTCGGTATGTGCGGCAAGCTGCGCTTTCAGCAGGGAGCTTCCGTAATTTAAAAGGTGCATATGGCTGTCGTTAAAACCGCTGCAGACGAATTTTCCGCCGAGATCTACAACTTTGTCGCCGGCTGCTGCAAGGGCATCTGCCTCTGCGCTGCTTCCGGCGAAAACAAATTTGCCGTCTTCTACTGCAAACGCTTCGACAAGCGGCAGTTTTCCGGTGTAGACAGCTCCGTTTTTGTAAATTGTTTTCATATCATTATCCTCCTACTGTCATCTAAATTTGATTCTATTCTTTTCTGCCCATTTGCGCAATATACAAATTCAGACACGCCATTCTCATGCGTGTCTGGATTCGCTTTTGAATATTTTTTATTTCGTTTTCTCTTCGTAGAACAGGCAGGCGTTCTTGTCTACCGTGCCCTGGCCGAAGTTTCTTGCTTTGTAGTCTTTCAGCAGTTTGAAATACTGGTTCGAGAGAATCAGGATCACTGCTACGTTGACGAAGGTCGGGATCGCAGATGTGATATCAACGACAGTCCAGATAAAGCCCTGGTTGTTGGTCTTTACCAGATAGATCGTCCACAGTACGCCCGGCAGAGCGCGGACTGCGTAGAAGACTTTCATGACGATATCTTTCATCTTGCCTTCTTTTTTATACAGATGCTCCAGAATTGCCAGATAGTAGGTGAACCATCCGCCGGAAGTCGTTACAGTGAAGATGACCATGATGACTGCCAGAAGGATGCTTCCAAATTTGCCGAATCCGCTTGCAAATGCACTTAAAGCAAGTGTTCCGCCGTTCGTTCCGTCGGTCCAGTTTCCGCTTAAGATAACGGAAAGTGCGGTGATTGTACAGATAACCATGGTATCAAAGAATACCTCGAAAGATCCCCACAGACCCTGCTCTACCGGATGCGGTGTTTTTGCGGAAGCATGGATCATTGGAGAAGTACCCCATCCAGCCTCATTGGAGTATACGGAACGCGCCATACCCACACGGATAATCTCGCTGACTGCGCAGCCGGCAAAACCGCCGATTGCTGCTGTTCCGGTAAATGCGTTTGTTACGATGGCTGCAAATACGCCAGGAACGCGGTTGATGTTGATGATGATCATACCAATTCCCATCAAGATATAAAGAACGCTCATAAATGGAACGAGCTTGCTGAACAGACTTGCGATTTTCTTCGTACCGCCGCTTGTAACGACATAGGTCAGAATGCAGAGCAGAACGCCCATCACGATAACGCCTTCTACTTTGAAGCTTCCAAGATTGATATTCTCAATACCGAACGCACCGGCTACGACCTGAGATGCGGTCAGGTTGGAAGAGGTTACGAAGAAGGTGGAGAAAATACCGATGCCGAAGATGAGCGCCGGGATCAGCCACAGCTTGCCCCAGTGGCGCTCCTCGCCAAGTCCGCACTCCATGTAGTAAGTCGGACCGCCGTAGTACTCACCTTTTTCGTTGGTGTGACGGTAGTAGCAGCCGAGGGTAACCTCAACCTGTTTCAGGATCATGCCGAGCAGGGAAGAAAGCCACATCCACATGATGGCTCCCGGGCCGCCTGCTGCGACTGCGGTTGCAACACCGGCGATGTTTCCGAATCCTACGGTACCGCCAATGGCAGTTGAAATTGCTTCAAATGAGGAAAGCATACCCTTTCCTTCGCTTGCTTCTTTTTCTTTCTGGAACAGTTTTCCGCCGGTTCTCTTCATAATCCAGCCAAAGTGACGGAACTGGAAAAATCCAGAACGAACGGTAAAGTACAGACCGGTCAGAATCATCAGCGCGATCAGCGGCACGCCCCAAAGGACACCGTCCAGCCAGTTAAGAAATGCTATCATGTCAAAATCCTCCCTTTTTTCTTTTCCGGCAACAGTTTTCTTCAGACGTATCCTGTAACACCCGTTTCGTCTTTCGTTCTCCAACCAAACAGATTTCCACCCCTGGAACCTTTTGTCACGGTTCCAACTGCAGTACAATAAAAAGAGCAGCGGTCTTCACCACTGCTCCATTAAATCTACGTTCATGAAGCAATAGCTCCTCCACCAGTACGGTGAGAGTGCACAGCCTGTTCGACTGTACCCCAACGCAGACAGTTTTTCGGGAACTGCCCCGTTTCGGCGAATGCTCCTTTCCCTGCCCGTCCCAGACCCCGTTGTCTCAGGACAGGTACTCTTAGCCTTCGCGCCTCTATTGCCGAATATGTATATTGACAGGTATTATCATATGTTTCTTTTCGCCACTTGTCAATCGTTTTTTCGACATTATTTTACAAAAATTTTATATTTTCGAAATTTGTCCCGATTTATTTGAGATTCTCCCAGTCGATTTTTTCGTCCCGGTAAAAATACTCGCGGTCGTGTTCGCCGATTGTGACGCCTGGAACGATGGTAACTTCTGGCTCTTTGGCCAGATCTTCCACATTCGGGTTGTAAATGATTCCTTTTACCATTCATTCTCTGTCTGTCATACTGTCCTCCTGTCTGCTGTAGGATCTAAATAAGTATCCCTTCCAGATGATCCATCTCATGCTGGCAGATCTGGGCTGGCCAGCCGGTGAATTTTTGGCGTTGTTTTTTCCAGTTCCAGTCGTAGTATTCGATTTCGATGTTCTGGTACCGCTTTGTTTTCCGCACGCCTGGCAGGGAGAGGCAACCTTCTTCTGTTTCGTAGGGGCCGCTTTTGCGGACGATCACCGGGTTGAACATGATGATGTCGCGGAATCCGGCGTTTACGATGATGATGCGTTTTTTCACGCCGATCATATTTGCCGCCATGCCGACGCATGCCTCGCGGTTTGCTGCCAGTGTGTCCTGCAGATCTCTTCCCACCTGCAGATCTTCTTCTGTCGCCGGGATGGATTTCTGTCCGAGGAAGAGAACGTCTCTCATAATTGGTTTTACCATTTGTGTTTCCTTTCTCTTTCGGCCTTAAAGGCCGAAATCGTTTAATTTTCTATTTGAATCCGCATATCGCACGATGTGCATCCGATTACGGTTTTTCTGCCTTTCTGCTCCAATCGTTCTACTGTTCCGCTGCAGAACGGACAGATCCAGTCAATCTGTTTTCCGGCTTTGACGGCCTGCATCATGTTGACGAATTTTGTCGTATCTACATTTTTCGAATTGCAATTCTGCGTCCAGTCACCGGAGAGTACTTTTCGCAATTCGCCGTTTTCATTCAGAATAACGGTGTCGCCCTCCTCGATGTTCCAGTCATACAGCATCTGATCCTCCTGGCGGATGCGCGATTCTGTTCCGTTTTCATCTTTCAAAACAACAACTGCCATGACAGGCTCGTCGGCACCGCGCTCCTCACAGCCGAAATCAAGGTCTTCCTCAATTCGCATTACCTGATATTTCATAAAAACGCCCTTTCTTCAAATATAATTCATGCTTTTTTGTATTCCACACGGTTTTTGCTGTTACAAAACTTTTTATTCCTGAATCGTAAAAATCACAACCCGCTCCCGGCTGTCCCCGCCCGGAAACAGATCCATACAGTCGATCTCATCGAGAAATTCCAGTTCCGGCACCGTCATCAGATACGAGATATAAGCATCCGACGGGTAATAGAAAAACAGCTGGATCTCCCGCGGATTTTTGTAGTACGATTCCAGCAGTCTTGCCATCGCTTTTCTTAAGATTTCAAGCGAAAACGGGTTAAAAAAATACACCCGGTCCACTTCCACAGGAACGGGAAAATTTTCGGCGCTCTCCAGCACAAACTCCGTCCGCACACCAGAGGCCGCCGCCTTTTTGTTTTCCATTGCCTTCGCATAAATCCGGTCATCATACTCCACACCGATGGACTGGCACCGGGTCTGCGCCGATAAGAAGAAATCTACGCGGCCCTTTCCGCATCCGTAATCGAGCAGCGTATTTCCCTTTCGGATCATCCCCGTGTTTGCCATCCGCTCCAGCACGCAGTACGGGGTCGGCTCATACGGATATCGGTACAGATCCGACCGGCTGTCGTCCCGCCCCATTGTGTGGATCTGCAGCAATTTGTCCCAGCGGTTCTCGTTTTTATCTTCTCTCATCGCCCGTCTCCCGATACTGATACTGTTCGAATAATTCCAGATATTCTTTCTCCACTGCATCAAACGGCCGCACCGCGTAGTCCAGCGTGATGTGAAGCTTCGGTGCATCCCCCTCCTGCGGCTCCTCCAGCAGATTCGTCAAATCGTACCACAGCAGATCATTGTCGATCTGTTTCATCATCCGCTGCTCCTCCGCCGTCAGATCACTGCCAAGATATTTCTCATAAATCACCGAAAGCAGATGGTCCTCGATCTCGCGGTACCGCGGCATTTCCTGTTTTAATGGCCGCGGCACGTCCGACATGTAACACTCGCTCGCGTCATGCAGAAGGCACGCCAGCACCAGCCGCCGGGAATAGCCGCGCGCGGCCGCCTCTTTCGCACAGCAGATGCAGTGCTCTCCCACTGACCAGAACGTCGTCACATGGCCGTTTCCGCGGCAGATCATCGGCAGCGCATGCGCAAAATCCTCCACACAGAGCAGCCCCGGATCAGGATGTACGGGATCGAAGTGTTTTCTTGTATACGTCGTTATCGTACTCATTCTTTAACCTCGCTGTACGGCTTTACTGCCGGCTGTCCCGCGTGCGGCTCGCCGATGATTTTTTCCATCCAGACCATATCGTACCAGCGGTCGAATTTGTAGCCGCAGTTGTGGAAGGTTCCCACGAGTTCGAATCCGAGATGCGCATGGAACTCGGCGCTGTTTTTCGTCAGATATTCATCCTCGACCTGCGGATAGCCGATGCAGGCGTAGAGGTTCAGAATGCCCATTTTTTTCAGGCGGTCCGCCAGCTCTTCATACAGTCTCCGGCCAAGGCCTCCTTTTCTTGCATTGGGATCGAGATAAATGGTCAGCTCGCTCGACCAGTCGTATGCGGCGCGGCCGACAAAGGCATGTGCGTATGCATAACCTTCGATTTTTCCATCCTGCTCGATGACGAGGTATGGATATTTTTTCATGATATCACGCATGCGGTTCTCAAATTCTTCCAGAGACGGCACGTCCCACTCGAAAGAAATGACGGTGTATTCTACATAGTAAGCATAAATCTCCAGAATGCGTGCGGCATCCTCTATTTTTGCATCTCTGACAGTAATTGTACTCATAATAAACTCCTCCTCTGACCGTACTGCTTGCGTTTTCTGAACTTTATCTTATCACTCCGCTGAAAAATGGACAACATGATTTCCAGATTTCCTTTTTTTCTAAATTTTTCTGTGCTCTTTGCTTTCTTTCCTGTATAATAAAAGAAACAAGACGGATCACTATTTTTCTTCTTAATGAAAGAAAGGAACGTGCCTATGAAAATTTTAAATCTCGAAAACGAAAACCGGAAATTCACCAAATCCATCGAAAATTTCCACGTCATGGAATATCTCCAGGATTCCAGCGTCTCGCCGATGACTGCCATGGAGGAGTATTACATGAGCAAAATGAATGTGCGCCGCCGCCAGGTTGTCATTGAACTGGACAAGGAGCACTCCGCGATTATCCAGTCCGGTGCGATGCAGTGGATGGGCGGCCATGTACAGGCGACCGCCGGAATCAAAGGGATCGGCGACCTGTTCGGAAAGGCCATCAAAGGCGCCATGACAAAGGAATCTGCCGTAAAACCGGAGTACGTCGGCGACGGATATCTCGTGCTGGAACCGACCTACAAATACATCATTCTTGTGGATGTCGAGAAATGGGGCTCCTCCGGAATGACGATTGAGGACGGCATATTCCTCGCCTGCGACGGCAGAGTCAAAAACAAACTGACCGCCCGCAAGAGTATTTCCTCCGCTGTCCTCGGCGGTGAAGGCTTCTTCAATCTGAGTCTCGTCGGCAGAGGCGCCGTTGCCCTCGAAAGCAACGTACCTGAGGACGAGCTGATCGAAGTCGAACTCGAAAACGACGAACTGAAAATCGATGGAAACCTCGCCGTCTGCTGGTCCTCCAACCTTGATTTCACCGTAGAGCGCTCCACCAAAACCCTCGTCGGCTCCGCCGTCAGCGGCGAAGGCCTCGTCAACGTCTACCGCGGAACCGGCCGCGTCCTCATGAGCCCGGTCGCCCCGACAGATTCCCTGCTGACTGCAACCAACACGACCCAGGCGAACCCCGCTGTGAAGAACAACCTTCCGCCGGAAAATTAAATTCGAATCCTCTCCGCCCCTATGCCTAATACGCATAGAAAAAAGTCAAATTAAACCTCGTTTTTGATTGACACTTTCTTCAAAACATGTTAGCGTAAAATACGCATTTATCTTTACATTCTTAAGAAAAACCATACGATAAAATACATGTTCTGGAGAAAATGATGAATAGAATAAACTGGACTGAACTGAAACCGCAGATTCAGCAGGTCGGGCGATTAAGTCTGCCTGCGATTCTTACACAGATTACTACGATTGCGATGCAATACATTGATTCCGCGATGGTCGGCGCGCTTGGGGCGAATGCTTCGGCGGCGATCGGGCTGGTTTCGTCGACGACGTGGCTCCTCAGCGGTACGATTTATGCGGTTTCAGCCGGTTTTTCTGTTCAGGTAGCGCATCAGATCGGAGGAAATCATGACAAGAAGGCAAGGGATGTTGTGCGGCATGGCATCGCGTCCGCGCTTGTTGTGTCGGCTGTTTTGTGCCTGATCGGGCTTCTGATCAGTCATCCGCTGCCGGGGTGGCTCGGCGGTGCGCAGGAGATCCGGCGGAATGCCACGCTCTATTTTATGATGTTTGCCATCATGCTTCCGTTTTCCCAGCTCAACTCGCTGATGTCGTCCTTCCTGCAGTGCAGCGGTGATATGGTGACACCCAGTATTTTAAATGCCGTTATGTGCGTGCTCGATGTCATTTTCAATGCTCTTTTGATTCCGGTTTTCGGTGTCATGGGTGCCGGTATGGGAACGATGCTGGCCTGCGCCGTCATCAGCCTCACGGGTGCCTGGTTCTGTTGTGTCCGCAATCCGCAGCTGCGTCTCCGCCGGAAGGAAAAAACGGTTTTCGATGCGAAAATTCTGAAAACTGCATTCAAAATCGGTGTGCCGGTTGCCGTACAGGAAATCGCGATGAACAGCGCCATGGTTGCTGCCACCATGCTGATTGCCCCGCTCGGCTCCATTGCGATTGCGGCCAATTCGTTCGCCGTCACCGCCGAAGGCCTCTGCTACATGCCAGGCTACGGCATCGGTTCCGCCGCGACAACGCTCGTCGGCAGAAGCTACGGCGCCGGAAATTACAAGCTGGCGAAACGCTACGGAAATATCTGCATTGCCATGGGCGCAGTCCTGATGGCCATCACTGGAGGTCTGATGATGATCTTCTGTCCGTTCGTCTTTAGCATTCTGACTCCTGACCCGCAGGTTCGCTCGTTTGCCGCCGAGGTACTCCGCATCGAACTGCTCGCCGAGCCGTTTTTCGGCGCTTCCATCGTTGCCGCCGGAGCCCTCCGCGGAACAGGCGATACGTTTGTGCCAAGCCTTCTGAACCTTGGCAGCATCTGGGTCATCCGCCTCGGTCTCGCGGTGCTTCTCATCACCCCGCTCGGCCTGCGCGGCATGTGGATCGCCATGGCTATCGAGCTCTGCATCCGCGGATTGCTGCTGCTTTACCGCCAGCATACATCGAAATATTATAAAATATCATAAACGCCATACAAAAAAGAGGTGATCTGCCGGCACAGAGCAGATCATCTCTTTTTTTGCATCCTGCTTATTTTTTGTTTTTCATTCCAAAGTTTTTCTGTTCATCCTCGCGGAACAGACGGTTTTTATCCTTATAAGACTGAAACGCATGTTTTGTCGCCTTCCACATGGTCCGGAACGAGAGTCCCTGTTCTTTATCATATTTCGATGGCAGTAAAAGATAGCAGAGAAGGGAAATCAGTACGCCGATGCCGGTATCCAGAATCCGGGCAAGCGTATAGAAAACAACTCGTTCCTCACCAACTGTGTAAAGTACCACAAAGTAGACCACGATTCCCGGCTGGATCGCAGAGTCCGCCTGCAGTGCCAGATTGCACCACAATACCAGGCAGAGCCCCGCCGCCAGCCACAGAAAAGCCGGAATTCCAAACGGCTGTTTCTGATACAGCATGTAGAATGGAATGACCAGGATTCCTCCCACAAACGTTCCGATCAGGCGATTGATTCCATTGTGGAATCCCTCTTCAAACCGGCTCCCAACCCCGTACACTGCGCCGATCAGCGCAAAGCAGGGGTTGCGGCCGCCGGGAATCAGATATTCATAAATCAGGGAAGTCAGCAGAACAACCACCGCTGTCCGCCACATGCGTTCCGTCAGACGGGGTGATTTGAAATCCTTCAGCGGCGTGAGCTGCCACTTATTTTTCACCTCCGCCCGGTCCAGCATTTCCTGTGGTCCCATAGGCTGCTCCTGTCAAAAACTCTTATTATTTGATAAATTATTTGATAAACTTCACTTCCGGATAAATTGCCTGTTTTGCAGCCTCTTTGCGCTCGTTGAAAACAACTTTGTTCTCTTCAAACAGGTTGCGTCCTTCTGCATCAATAGAAACGATCAGCGGACCGAACTCTTTTACTTTATTGCACCATAACGTCTCCGGCATTCCCAGTTCATCCCAGTGATGCTCTGCAATTCTTTCCACCTCAGTCGCGGCAACAACCGCGCAGCCTGCCGGGAAGACACAGTGAATGGCACCGAATTCTTTACATGCACGCTCGGTATTCGGACCCATGCCGCCTTTTCCGACAATGACACGTACGCCGGTCAGTTTTGTAAATTCATACTCGAATTTCTCCATACGCATGGAAGTAGTCGGTCCGACAGAAACCATCTCGTAATCATCTTCTGTTCCCTCAATTTTCCGTACGATCGGGCCGGCATGGAAAATTGCCTTGTCTTTGATATTATATGGAAGCTCTCTTCCGTACTCAACGAGTCTGCGGTGTGCAACGTCACGGCAGGTCATGAGATCGCCGTCCAGCCAAACAATATCTCCGATGTGGATATCTTTCAGGTCTTCTGCGCTTACCGGTGTAATCAGAACTTTTTTATCTCCTCTAATTTCGATCATAATTCGTACCTCCGTTTATGCATTAAATTTCCAGGTGGAATGTGTATCACAAGTTACTGTCAGATCAGGATTTACCACGATATGGCCGCGGCGGTGGGACCAGCATCCCACATTTACGGCAACGCCGATCGTGGATGGATGGCGGGCGGTGTTTTCAATGTTTACACCCATAACGGAATATTTTCCGCCCATTCCCTGCGGTCCAAGGCCGATGGCATTGATGCCGTCTTCCAGCAGACGCTCCATTTTTGCTGCATTTGCATTTTCATTGTGGGAACCGATCGGGCGCATCAGCGCTTTCTTTGAATTTAATGCTGCGGTTTCGATGGATGTTCCAACTCCAACGCCGACAAGAAGCGGAGGACACGCATTTAAGCCGTAGCTTGTCATCTGATCCAGTACGAAATCGGTGATTCCTTCATATCCTGCACCTGGCATCAGAACCATCGCTTTTCCAGGAAGCGTACATCCGCCGCCTGCCATGTAAGCGTAGATTTCGCATTTGTCACTGTTCGGAACGATATCCCACCATACGGTCGGGGTTCCTTTTCCTACGTTTTTCTTGGTATTGTACTCATCAAAAGTCTCTACCGAGTTGTGGCGGAGCGGTGCTGCAAAGGTAGCCTGTACAACAGCCTCTTTCAGCAGGCCTTCCAGTTCATTGATGTACGGAAAATTCGTTCCGCATTTCAGCCAGAACTGAAGCACGCCGGTGTCCTGGCAGCTCGGACGGTTTAATTCCACCGCCAGTTTCTGGTTTTTGGTCATCGTCTCATACAGTGCTTTCGGAAGCGCTGCTGTTTCCTGGGAGCCCAGCTCCTCCAGCTTTGCAACTACATCGTCCGGCAGCTTTTTGCCGATGTGGGCAACAAAATCAGCTACCATGTCTGTTAAAACTTTTACTCCATTTTCGTTTGTCATAATATACCTCCTATGAATGATTTTCATGAGTGAACTTGTGGTGCGGGGCAGGAATTTTCTGCCCCTTGTGGTGTGTGATACCTGTTTATGCGAAGGAATGCTTATCATGGATAAAAAGGAAACAGGATGGGCAGCAGTATCATGCAGATTGCAAAGGATACGAGGATCAGAGGCAGGCCGGATTTTACATAATCCTTGAATTTATAGCCTCCGAGTCCGACTACCATCGTGTTTGCAGGCATACCAATTGGTGTTGCATACGCGCAGGAACCGGCGATAACAGTTGCAATCACAACGGACCGCGGGTCTGCTCCAAGGCTGTTTGCAAGAGAAACAGCGATCGGAATCATAAGTGCCGTAGTGGCTGTATTTGACATAAAGTTGGTCAGTACACAGGTTACCAGGAAAATTACCAGGAGAAGCAGAATCGGATTTGGATTGGATCCGAGCAGACCGACGATTTTATCGGCGATCATACTTCCTGCCCCTGTGACATCCAGTGCTTTTGCCAGGGAAAGAGAGCCTCCAAAGAGGAGAACTACTTTTAAGTCAATGGAATTCAACGCTTCTTTTTCTGTCAGAACCCCGGTCAGCACCAAAAAGAGTGCGCCAAGACAGGCGGAAAGCTGAATGCTGATTCCAATTAATTCTTCGAAAATCATAGCGAAAATTACAACGATCAGAACAACAAGTGAAATGATCTGTTTCCATTTCGGAACATTGCTGAAATCTTTCTGCTCTTCCAGGTTCTGGGCTGCTTCGTTCTGATTCTGCGAAAGAAGTTTATATCCAAAACAGACGAAGTAGAGGATTCCTATCAGCAGCATCGGAATTCCGATTGGCGCGTACATGAAAAAGCTGGTTTTGATTCCCATCTCCTGCAGTGCATTGACGCCCATCAAATTTCCCGGCGCTCCGATGATAGAGAGGTTTCCGCCGAGGGCTGCCGCGAATACAAGCGGCATCAGCAGGTGGCTTCTGGAATAACCGGACTCATCTGCGATTCCACAGACAACCGGGATCAGTACGGCAGCGGTTCCGGTGTTGGATAAGAATCCGGACATCACGCCAGCAATTACCATAATGGCGATGATCAGTGTTTTTTCGGTTTTGGCAAAGCGGGTTACAAGTCCTCCGATTTTGTTTGCCATTCCCGTCTCGAAAAGTGCCTGGCCGACAACAAACATGCCGACGCAGAGGATAACGTTGCTGTTTACGTATTGAGAGAAAGTCGTTGATACATCCAGAATTCCGGTGAGAGTCAATCCAAGCGCACAGATAGAAGCTGTCAGACCCAGCGGAATTTTCTCCAGAATGAAGCTGACAATCGCAAATGCCAGAAACAGCAATGTGATTGTGGTTTGAGACATTCCCAAATCTCCTTTCGTTTTTTCAGTTTTCTTTTTCTTGAAAAGCATCGGCCGAACACGTTTCTTTTGTTACTTGTATTATACGGCGTGTACTGGTTAAAAAACAAATTGGTGGAATACATGACCCCATAAAAAATTTTTATATTCGCAAAACAGGGGCTCTTTTTTTGTGCATTTTTACCTGGTTTTGCGGGAAACCGAAAAAAAATATAGAAACATTTACGTCTCTATGGTATCTTAATGGTAATATAACGTTGTCTCAACGAACATTTGGAGGGGAAAAATGACTTTAAATCAGCTTCGTTACTTCTGTATGGCAAGCCGGTGCCACAGTATTACAAAAGCGGCCGAGGAATTGTACGTGACGCAGCCGACCGTATCGGTTGCTATCCGTGATCTTGAAATTGAATTCGGCGTCAGTCTCTTTTCCAGAAAGGGAAATCAGTTAATTCTGACGCGTGAAGGGGAGGAATTTTATCAGAAAGCAAATTATATTCTCCAGTACTGCAATGAGCTGCAGGCGGATTATTCCAATCTCTCCCGTGTGCGCCCGCCGATCCGCATTGGTATTCCGCCGATGCTGAGCACCGTCTTTTTTCCCGAGCTTCTTCTCGCTTTTTCAGAAGAGCATCCCGAAATTGCGGTATCTCTTGAGGAGTATGGTTCGGTCCGTGCCTGTAATCTGGTGCAGGATGACACACTGGATCTGGCGCTTGTCAATATGGAACAGTATAATATTGATAAATTTCACCATGCCGTTCTTGCGGATGACCAGGTCGTATTTTGTGTAGCAAAAAACCACCCCCTGGCAGGCAGAGAAGTGGTTTCCATTCAGGATATGGCAAAACAGCCCTTAATTTTCTTTAATGCTGACTCGGTGCAGAATCAGCTCCTGAAGCTGCGGTTCGAACTTGAGGGGTATACACCGAATATCATTATGCGGAGCAGTCAGATTTACACGACACTGCAGTTTTTAAAGACGGGCCGCTATGCCTGTTTTCTGTATTCCAGCATGACTGATAAATTTCCGGAAATCATCGGCATTCCGATGCAGACACCAATTCGAGTGAAAATCGGCATGATATGGAAGAAAAGCAGATACATCAGCAGCGATATGCAGACGCTGATCTCTTTTACAAAAAAGTATTATCAGATGCATTCGTTGATTCCATCGGACAAAAAAACGAGCAGGGATTGAATATATCCCCGCCGTTTTCTGTAATCTTTTTTTATTTCTCTGGAAAATCGTATCGTACAATCTCACAGTTTTTCACACCAAATGCCGCATATTCTTCATTCGTCATATCGTGAAAATACGACTGCACGACACGCGCAATGCCGTTGTGTGCGACGAGAATATACGTTTTTTCATCGGATTCTTCCCGAATTTCATCCAGCAGATTATAGATTCTCTGCGCCAGCCGCAGAGTCGATTCGCCGCCCTCGTGGCTCATTGCGAAGCATTCCTTCGCCTTTTTGAAGTCCGCTCCATCGCGTGCTGTGGACTCCCATTTTCCAAAATTCTGCTCCGTCAGCCGCGGCTCCGGCCGCGCCGGGATGCCGGTCATCTCGGAAATATGTTTCGCGGTGTCTGCCGCACGAACCAGCGGGGAATACAGAATCTCATCCGCCTGAATCCCCTCTTTCAGGATTTTCTCCCCGGTCTCAACCGCCTGCTGATGCCCAAATTCCGTCAATGCAATATCCGTCGCCCCACAGATCTTATTCTCCACATTCCAGATCGTCTGCCCGTGACGCACAAAATAAAAATGTCCCATGAAATGATTCCTCCTGCTTATCCTCGTCAAATGTTTCTTTCTTTTCAGAATATCACAAGCCCGCATCTGCCGCAATGAACTGTTTTTAAAAACTCCATTTCCACCAGATGAATCTTATTTTATTCACTTTTTGTACCTTTTCTTTAATTCATTTTCAATTTTTAAACGTCTCAACCTCCACAACCCGGTCTTTCCCTTTCGTTCCCCAGATCATCAGATGGGCCTTATATTCCACCGAATCCCGTGCATAAAAGAATGGCTCCTCGCGCAGCAATGATGCGCGTTTTCCTTCGGCTTCCAGTATCTTTTTCCGTTTCATTGCCTGCTCCTGGATTTTTCGGATCTGGGTTCCTTCTTCGCCGGTGAAGCGTCGTTTCGGGTAATTCTGTCCTTCGCGGGCCAGTTTTTTTTCCAGTAAATCCACGACTTTCGCGTGGCGGCTCGTATGCAGCAGTTTTGCGATCTGTTTTGCGAGGAGTTTTCCCTGCCATTTTTCATAAAGTGCAAGATACCGCAACAGCACTTTATCGCCTGCCTCCGATGCCAGTTTTTTCATCTCCGTAATTGCCTCTTCCGTCGCTTCCCACCACGGGCATGACGGTACGAGATACTGATCCGGCACCGCCGGGTAGCAGCAGAAATTGAGCGGCGGGAAATTGGCCAGCGATGCCAGACGTATTTCTTCCTCGGTGCAGAACGCCTCGCCGAGGTATTCCAGCTTGTCCCGCAGGATCGCAATACGGAACTCAATCTGCCGCAGATACTCGTATCCGTCCACCCAGAAATGACCCGTTTTTCCGTAATCAAACAGATGCACTTCCAGCGAAAGGCGGCTGAAAAACAGCGTGCACACCGTCTCTCCCTGCCGCACGATCAGAACGTACTGCTCCCCGTCTTTTTCCAGTGCAGCATCTATTTCTCCCTCGTATTCCTTCTGATACGTTCCCGTCAGCTCCGCGTCATGAAAAACGAGAAAGCTCTCTGCCGCATCGTTCATCAGATAAACAAGCCAGATCTCCTTTTCTCCTCCCCCGTACCGCTCACCCGGAAGCAGCAGCTCGAACTGCCCCTGCGAAAGAAGCACATCCAGCCTTTCCAGTTCCTCGGTCCATGTGATATTTTCTGCAATTTCCATTCCGTGATTCTCCCCTGTTTTCTTTTACTTCCTATGATACACTATAAAAAGGCTCCACTGCAATCCAAAGCAGTAGAGCCCCTTCTCCAAATTTTTCTGTTATTAATCCGTCCCGTTATCCGGCGCATGCCGTCCGCACTTTCTCGTCCAGCGTCGTCTGATTTTCTTTTAAGTTCACCGGTTTCAGAATATGCCCGCGTCCGCGCACCGCTTGCGGTCCGTTGCAAAGGTATTTGCTGTCATCGCAAAAATCGGAACATCATTGTCCTCACGCACACTGTTTCGAATTTTTTTCGTCGCCTCGATGCCCTCCATCACCGGCATCTGCATATCCATGAAGATCGCAAAATAGCTTCCCGGATCCGACGCTTCAAACTGATCCACGGCCTCGGAACCATTCTCCGCCCAGTCCACGACAAGGCTGAGGCTTCCGAGCAGCTCCGTCGCAACCTCTGCATTCAGTGCATTATCCTCCGCAAGCAGAACAGCAGCACACCTGCAATCAGTGCCACCAGATACAGCGGGTGGTCAAACAGATACGCCATGATGGTCGGTGTCTCCACATCTTCCACATAGCTCTGCACAATTTCCGCTCTGCTCTTTCGTGATACGTTGTAAAGCGTTTTTTCCCACAGACCGTAGAAACTCCGGTCAACCTCTGAGAGTACGCCCATCCGCAGGGACATCGATGCACCTGGCACAGCTTCCACGCGGAGGCGGTTCTGCGTATCATCTCTTGCCAGCTTCTGCGCTGTGTAGGTCATCAGCAGTGCACCGTCCACATTCTCATTGACCAGTCTCTGCACACATTCGTCCGTATCTTTCGGCCATTCATTGTTCAGGATTTCTTTGACCGTCACACTATCGTCAATTACCGCTATTCTCTGCAGTTTTCCCGACGCACCGCGCCGCCGCAATTCCTTTTGCCTCCCCGTTTTCATACCACGAGTATGGATTTCCGTCCGGATTCATCACGCCGCGGATCACGGCGCCGCTCTCTTTCAGCTGGGAAAAAAGCGCTTTTTCCTCTGCCGTGTAATCGGTATTCACTTCCACGGAACCGTAATATTTATTGTACAGATCAGACCGCCAGTTCGGTGTCTCCACGTTCATGCTCGTAAATGCGGTGATCGCCGGATGGCGGGAAAATGCAAACTCCTCCTCGCGCTCCGGTATCTTTTTGGCAGCCGTATAAATGTCTGCTTCTCCATTTTGCAGCATCTCCTCACATTCCTTCGCCGTCTTATCGTATCCGACGTAGGAAAACGTACACTGCATATATTTGGCAATGCCCTGCATCATCTCATATCCATATCCGCTCCACAGTCCGTTTTCGTCCTGCATGTGATAGCTGTCGAAGGCTGCTGCTGGACCTATGAAAAAGCCTATAAGAGAATTTATCAGGTACTCACAATGGAAAATTCCTGAAGTAAACTGCGGAATCGCAAGTATGTGTTTCGTCTTGAAAAAGCAGCAAAAATATAGTATAATATTTTTGTTGCTGACCCGGCTGAAACATTTATAATTCTTGTTTCTGTAGCTCAGTAGGATATAGCGTCCGCCTCCTAAGCGTTAGTTGGAACAAACGCCTTTTGATATGATAACTAGATAAAATT
>OAUV01000283.1_pt1 | contig 59034 bp, 56 predicted proteins | sample 1516841 | NCBI WGS metagenome assembly OAUV01 (sample SAMEA2580044, study PRJEB22360) | human gut metagenome | biome: human gut; feature: human-associated habitat; material: faeces | place: Denmark | collected 2008/2010 | reverse complement strand
AGACCGAGGCCGGGGAGGTGGGGCGCCGGGGAGGCTACGCCCGCCGCATAAAGCCTCCCCGATAATATCCCGGCTCTTACAGTAGGAATCCGTATCGTTCCATATCTCTTTAAACCAGCCCTTAAATGCCCGTTGGTTCCGCTCCCGGCTAAGCGCAAGCATCCAGCGTATATCACTTGCCTGTACAATGTGCCACGTCGGCCGCATCAAGTGGGTACGCAATATGTCGCCTCTATCCAATGCGGCATTCACCTCGGTCAAAGCCGGTTTTTTCGTGCGCAATCCTATCGCCCATTTTACCGAAGCAAGGTCTTGTGCCTGCATGGCACCCATCCACGCGACAACCTCTTGGGGCGTATCGAACTGCGGGCTTATAATGTGTTGATTGAGCAAACGGCTCCGGGATATGTTCATACTATACGTTTTAGGCTACACCGAGCAGTTCTATTTCGAATATCAATGTAGAGCCACCGGGAATACCGGGTTGCGAAAATTTGCCATAGCCCATCTCTGCCGGAATATAGACTTCCCATTTGTCCCCCACATGCATCTGTTGCAATGCGACAATCCATCCGTCGATCAGTTCATTCAGACGCATTGCCAACGGACAACCGCCCTCGCTCGTATCGAATGTCGCCCCGTCGATCGTTCTGCCGGTATAATGAACGGAAACGATGCTGCGAGCAGAGGGTTGTCTCCCGGTCTTATCGCCCGATGCTATTATTTTGTAATAAACCCCTTTGGACAAAGGGTGTACTCCTTCCTCCCGGGCTTTGGCTTCCAGCCATTCCCGATTCCTGACGATATATTCCTTATTAGCCATGTCGCCTACAAGATTGATATTATAAAAACGGTGTGCCATAATGCCCAACCGGCTGCGTTGCCATCGGAATTCGGGCTAAGTCGTTTACGTCGGTAAACTCCTGTCGTCCTCATCCGCAGCGTCTTGCATATTAGACATTCTTACGCACCGAAACGGGGTTGCTTCAAAACTTACATTTTGAAACAGCCCCACAAAAGTATAAGATTCCACGATATTTACAGAAACGATACCGCACTTTATTTGCGATATACTTTATCGGATGCGCAGGAAACTGTATCCGAAACGTTCACAAGCCGCCCGTTCCAACTCTTCGCGTGCAGCCGGATCGGCAATGGCTATCAATGCTTTCGCCCGTTGAGCCAAATCTTTTCCCCGCAAGAATGCGATACCGTGTTCGGTAACGATATATTGTGCTTGTGCCCGGGTCGTGACCACCCCTGCTCCGGGTTTCAGCACCGGTACGATCTTCGATATACCTTTTGCCGAAGCGGCAGTCATGGCAATAAATGTCTTGCCGCCTTCCGACAAAGAGCCTCCGTACATGAAATCGTGTTGTCCGCCCACACCGGAGAACATCCGTGTCCCGATAGAATCGGCACAGATCTGCCCCGTAAGGTCGATCTCCAAAGCCGAATTGATTGCCATTACTTTGGGGTTCTGCATAATCCGGAACGGGAAATTGGTCCATGCGACATCTTTCACGACAATGTCCTCGTTGTAGTTCATATAATCGTACAAGCGTTGCGAACCCAATGCCAGCGAAGCTACGGATTTGCCGGGGAGCACTTTTTTAAGCCGGTTGTTAATCACCCCGCTCTGAATCAACGGTACTACGCCGTCGGTCATGGCTTCGGTATGCAATCCCAGATCCTTGTGCGAAGTCAAAGCGGAAAGTACGGCATTGGGGATGCCGCCGACCCCGATCTGCAACGTCGCGCCGTCGGGAATCTGTTTGGCGATATAACGTCCTATTTTTTGCTCCTTTTCATCGGGAACGGCTATCGGCAACGTAACCAACGGTTCGTCTACCTCCACACATGCGTCAATCCGGGAAATATGAATCAACGCATCGCCATACGAGAACGGCATCTGCTTATTGACTTGGGCTATGATCACCCGCGAACATTCGACTGCCGAAACAGCCAGATCGGCAGAGATACCATAACTGCAATACCCCTCTTCGTTGGGAGGAGAGACATTCAGAAAGGTAACGTCGAGCGGCACAAGTCCATCCCGGAAGAAAGAGGGTATTTCGCCCAAGAAACCCGGAATGCACTGTCCTTCGCCTCGTCCGATAGCGTCGCGCACACTGTTGGCAATGAAGAGACTGATCGGGAAAAACGCTTCGCGATACTCACTCCGGCAATAAGGGGCTTCGCGCCGTCCGATAGCAAAACCGGAATAGACTTCCACGCCCCGCAACTCTCCCGCCCGATCAGCCAAAGCATCGCACAATACTTCGGGAATGGAGGTACTGCCTTGTATATATATGCGGTCGTGCGACTTGACCAACTTCACCGCATCGGCGGCTGTCATGTATTTGGCTTCAAACATAGCAATCAAATTGGATGGTTCGTATTAAATATGCGCAACCGTTCTTCGAGCAGCGGGTAGTCGGCTTCCGTCACCACAGAGGTACAGATCCTGATTCCTTCCTGCCAACTTCCGGTCGTACTCAACGAAATCGCCGAGATGCCGTAATTGAGCAGATTCGCCAACAGTTCGTCGCCCGTAAATCCGCGTCTGCCGATCGTAAAGAAAAAACCGTCGCTGATATCGGTATCGAGGTCCTTATCGTAAACGACATGGAACCCGTTTCGCAAAAATATTTCTTTCAGCCGCTTTGCCCTATCGGCATACAGCCGGGTCTGCTCCACAAAATTCAGATTACCGGCACAAGCGGCTTCGTACATCGCTGCCAAAGCGTATTGTGCAGAGTGCGTCACCCCCGACGACAAGGCATAGAGTATGGTGTACACTAATGCTCCTCCCACCGTAGCCATGCCCATAGTCTGGCGCAGATAGGGATATTCGCGTCGATAAAGGGCATCGGATACCGCCAAAACGGCAATACGTTCGCCGGCATAGCTGAATATCTTCGACGCAGATAGCATCAAGATATAATTATCGGTATAGCGGGCTACCGTAGCTTGGAACGGAGGCGTAAACGGCTGGCTGAGATCGCAACGGAAGTCCATACCGAGATAAGCCAAATCTTCTATGACAACCGTATCGTAACGGGTAGCCAATGTGCCGATACATTCCAGTTCCTGTTCGGTGAGGCATACCCACGAAGGGTTGTTGGGGTTGGAATAGATAATCGCCGCTACATTGCCCTGCGACAATATAGAATCGAGTTTTGCATACAATTTGTCGCCCCGGTAACCGTACACGTCGAAATCCTGCCTTTTATATCCCAGTATCTTGCTTTGCAACGGCTGTACCGAGAATCCGGGGTTAATGAACAGAATCGTATCCCGTTCTTCCCGCAAATGGCGGCAGAGCATAAACGATGCAAAAGAACCCATCATCGACCCGACTGTCGGAATGCAACCTTCGGGAGCGACCTCTATATCGAGAAACGCTTTGATAAAACGCGAAGCCGCCGATTTCAGTTCGGGAATACCGTTGATATTGGGATAAACGGAAGCGACACCGCTGTCTAATGCCGCTTTCTGGGCGGCGATGCCGATCTGCGACGCCGGCAATCCGGGCGATCCCAACTCGAAATGAACGAACCGTTGCCCGGTCTGTGCCTCCAAGCGTTTCGATACGGTAACGGTCTGACGTATGGTGGCTTTACTGATGTGGTCGATATGCATATCGGCAAGAACCGCATCGACCAACTCCTGTTTAAACGGAATCTCCATAACTCAACCGATATTTTTTTGTGCAAAATCCAAGCCGGCTCTGAATGCGGCAATGTTCATCTCTACAATCTGTTCGCCCTTCCGGGAGAAAATGGAACGGATGCCCGCCTCCAATTTTTCAGGTTCTATACCTAAGAACGGGGCGGCAGCTCCCAACAGAACGATGTTCGACGCACGGGGTGATGCTACCGACTTGGCTATCGCATCGACATCGAGAGCGATGACATGAGGCAGTGCAGCGAGGGCTTCGCGCAATTTCGCCTCATCGGGATAATTGTCGATATTGACAAACGGCACGGTATTGGTTATGATCCATCCCTCTTTCGACAGGTACGGCAAATAGCGCAAGGCTTCCATCGGTTCGAGTGAAATCACCAGATCGGCTTTTCCGAGAGGTATCAGGTCGGAACTGATCGGAGTGGAACTGAGGCGCAAATTGGATTGCACATCCCCTCCACGCTGGCTCATTCCGTGCACTTCGGCTTGTTTGATATAGAGTCCTTCGTCGATAGCGGCTGCTCCTATAATGGTGGCGATAGAGAGGATGCCTTGTCCTCCCACGCCCGAAAGTATAATGTCGGTACGCATGGTATTACGATTTTTTATTGTGACGTCTTGCTGTTTGAATGCACTCTCTTCGCGGAATAATGACCGACACTCCGTGATAAGCAATCTCTTCACGGATCATCTGCTTCATCTCTTCCATATTTTTTGCCAACGGAACGACCACCCGGATATGTTCGGGCTCGACGCCGATCCCCTTGCAAATCTGTTCGAGGCGACCTGTTCCCGCCGAATCCTGACCACCGGTCATACCAGTCGTAAGGTTATCGGAAATGATGACGGTAATATCCGATTTTTCGTTTACCGCATCGAGCAGCCCCGTCATACCCGAATGTGTAAATGTAGAATCACCGATCACCGCTACCGACGGATATTGTCCGGCATCTGCCGCTCCTTTCGCCATCGTGATCGAAGCTCCCATATCCACCACCGAATGGATTGCTTTATACGGAGGCAGGAACCCGGGCGTATAACAGCCTATATCGCTGAACACACGGCAATCGTCAAATTCACGAGCCACCTCGTTGAGAGCGGTGTACATGTCGCGATGCCCGCAACCGACACAAAGAGCCGGCGGACGCGACACTACCAGTTGCGACGGTTCGAACACTTCGTCGCTATCCAAAGCCAACGCCCGACGGATATTATCGGGTGTCAGTTCTCCGGTGCGGGGCACATCGCCCGTCAGACGACCTTTGATTTCCAATTTTTCGGAGGGCAGAACTCCCCGCAACTGTTCTTCGATAAACGGTTGCCCGTCTTCCAACACCAAAACAGTTTCGCAAACTGCCGCCATACGGCGTATCTTTTCTACGGGCAACGGATATTGCGATATTTTCAGCACATCGAACGGGGCGCCATCGGGATAGTGTTCCATCAGATAATTATAGGCTATGCCCGAAGCAACCACTCCGATACGGCGATCTGTCCCTTCGGCATACACGTTATGAACCGATTGTTCCGCCTCCATCAGGAAATCGGACTGATGTGCCACCAATTCATTGTTCCGCACACGCGCCACAGCCGGCATCAATACCCACTGACGCGGATTGGACGGATAGTTCATCGCATTAGGTTCGCGTACCGCTCCGGTCTTCACGACGGCACGGGAGTGCGCCAAGCGGGTAACGACACGCATCAATACGGGAATTTTATATTTTTCGGAAAGATCGAACGCTTCGCCTATCATATCGTACGCCTCCTGCTGGGTAGAAGGCTCGAAAATAGGCACCATCGCAAATTTGCCGTAAAAACGGGAATCCTGTTCGTTCTGCGAAGAGTGCATCGAGGGATCGTCGGCGGCAATCACGACCAGTCCGCCGTTCGTACCGGTCATTGCCGAATTGACAAATGCATCGGCAGCGACATTCATACCTACATGTTTCATACATACCATCGCCCGTTTACCCATATAGGACATTCCGAGCGCAGCTTCCATCGCTGTCTTTTCATTACACGACCATTGGCAATGGATACCGCGTTCAGCCGCCAACGGATCGGATTGTATAAATTCGGTAATCTCGGTAGAAGGAGTGCCGGGATAGGCATAAACTCCGGAAAGGCCGGCATGAATCGCACCTAATGCGATCGCCTCATCGCCTAAAAGCAATTTCGTGTTTTTCATATATTTTCGCGTTTTGAGGTCTTTACAAATATGGGGAAAGGCAAGAGCAAATGGGAAACGAAGTTTTACGATTTGATTATGCCGAGCCGCATCCTATATTCTACAAATATAGCGAAAGGCGAGAGCAGAGACAAAAGGGAAAATTCGGTTTTCACATTTAGACTATGCCAAGCCGTCTTCTATATTCTACAAATATAGGAATTTATTTCATGATTCGCAATACTCCGCGCCGGAAGAAATAAAGACAGTATCCACAAAAAATCTTAAAAGAGAGAACCATTGTCAAGCCCAAACGGATTAAGATGTAGATATATTCCCTTGTTTGTTGGCAAAATGACAGATCGTACCAACACAGGTTCCATCCCGGAATGCACTGCCGCACTACGGTTGCAACTCCGTTTATTATTCCGCCCGGAAGATTGGCAGTGCGGCAAAAATTCGTAATTTTGCCGCACTAAATTTTTTTTTGAAATGAACTTACCAGAAGACCCGTTCATGTTACTGAGTTTCGTCAATATGAAGTTACGTGATTTTTATCCGTCGCTCGACGAAATGTGCCGGAGTTTAGATATAGATCGCGATACGCTGATCGCCAAATTGCAGGCTGCCGGATTCGAATATAACGCAGAACAAAACAAATTCTGGTAAACCCGCCCCTCTTCGGGTGCCTTCCGGAAAAAGTTCTATTACCTAATTGTTTTTAAATAAAGATAATGCCAAGAAATTTGGTAAGGCATCGGAGTTCTATTATTTTTGTAAAATAAACTGCAAGCCGAGAGCAGAAGCGGTCAAGTGAAAACTTAGACCGATTATGCCGAGGCGTAGCGTTTATTGAAAACCAAGAGTTTAAAATAAACTGCAAGCCGAGTACAGAAGCGGTCAAGTGAAAACTTGAACCGATTATGCCGAGGCGTAGCGTTTATTGAAAATTGAAATACAAAATAATATATCGGTAAATATCGTACCGGCACTATTGCCGTTGTAACCATTTCATCGAACAAAGTTACTATGAAATCATCCGTCAAGAAAACGCTGAAAATTACAGCCATCACATTAGGGTCTTTTATCGTGCTTGCCACCGCCGTTATCGGCATTGTCATCTATTTCATATTCACTCCCGCCCGCATCACGCCGATCGTACGGAATGCCGCTAACGAAATGCTGGATGCCCGATTAGACGTGGAGAGTGTGGAACTGACATTCTTTTCAACTTTCCCCCAGTTCGGATTGAAAATCACGAACGGGCTATTGCTCTCCGAATCCAATTGTCAGAAATACGAAACCGCACAAGATTCACTGCTATCGTTTACCAATTGCTCCGTGACGGTAAATCCGATCGCATACCTGCTCGAAAATAAAATCTCTGTTCAAAACCTATCACTCGACAGTGCCTCGATATATGCCTACAAAGACAAAGAGGGTAAAGCGAACTGGGAGATTTTTCAATCGGACACGACAGTTACAGAGGTAGATACCGTATCGTCATCTGCTCCGATGTTCGATGAAATCAGCATCCGCAAGGTACGTATCAAACATGCCAACATCATATTCAACGACCGAAGCACGGATGTATATGCACGTATCGAAAAAGCCACGCTCCGTCTGGGTGTCACCCTGAACCGGGAAGGAGGGACGCTGAAACTGCGTTTCCGCAACAAGAATCTCCTGTTCTGGCAAGACGGAGAATTGCTGGCAAACAAATTGTCCACATCGTTAAAGACCGACATCATACTCGACCGGGCAACCCGGAGCTGTACGTTGAAACGGGCAGATTTCAGCGTGAACGGAGTCAAACTGAATATCGACGGCACGTTTGTCCGCGATACCGTCGAACATGCCGTTCAAATGGATGTGCGCTACGGCGTACATGCACCTTCGGTAGAAAAGGTGCTTGCCATGATACCGAACTCGATCGTAAAGCATAACGACATATCGGCTACCGGTTCGGTGAAAATCGAAGGTACCGTACAAGGTGCATACGGAAAACAAAAGCTACCGATGGTCACCTTATGCCTGCAAATCGAAGAGGCTTCGGCACAATACAAAGGATTGCCGTACGGCATCGACCACCTGTCGGCAGATTTCGATGCACAGGTGGATTTAATGCGGCAGCAGGAATCGTTCCTCGACTTAAAGATATTCAAATTGGAAGGTATGCACACCGAAGTACTTGCCACAGCCAAAGCGACCGATTTATTCACCGACCCGCTGATCACGCTCAAAACCTGTTCAAAAATAGATCTGGATGCTCTGGCAAAGACTTTCCCACTGCAAGAAGGTGTCAGCATCACCGGTAAGATAGATGCCGACCTGAACGCAAGATGCCGGTTGTCGGCAATCCGTAATCAGGACTTCGGACGTATTCAGCTGTTCGGCGATCTGGATCTTTCAGAGTTCCGCCTCACCGATACGAACAAAGATTTCGACTTCACCAGCCATGCCCATTTCAAGTTCAGCGGCAAGGAGCGATTGGAAGTGGCAGCTAACGTAGACCAGTTGGAACTGACCAGCCCGATGGCAAAAGGCAAACTCGAAGAACTGGCGTTGCAAGCCTCTGCCGAAAAACCGCAGGACACACTGCAAATCGTTCCGGTAAAATGCTCGTTAGAGTTGAAGAAACTGAGAGCCAAGATAGCAGACAGTACGTTTGTTTACAGCGGAAAAACAAAAGCGACCGTGCGCATCAGACCGCGGAAAGAAGATGCAACCAAACCGATTATCCACCTGTCGCTGAAAACAGACTCGCTGTTCGGAAAAATGGACGGAATGAAAGCGAGCCTTAACTCGGGCGGCTTCAAACTGAGAATCGCCAAACAATCCGACTCGATCTGGAATCCGCGCGGAACCATCGCATTCGACCGGTTTTCATTCTCTACGCCCCACTACGCCCTTCCTATCCGCGTGAAAAAAACCGAAGTAACACTCGGTAATAAAACGATAACACTGAAAAATGCCTCCATACGCGCCGGACGCTCCAACGTTGTGTTAAGCGGATCGATCAACAATCTGTATAAAGGAATCACAAAGGGCGAAATGATGAAAGGCAACTTAGACGTAAAATCGAAACGGATCAATTGCAACCAACTTATCAATGCCATGGCATTCCCGCAGGACAGCGTGCGAGCCGAAACCGATACGACTTCGACCGACTTGCGGCTGTTCGCCGTCCCGAAGAATATCGACTTCGAACTGAATACGGATATCAAGAAGGTTATTTTCGACAACATGGTGTTCGAGAACATCGTGGGTAAAGCCGAAGTAAAAGACCAACATATTTATCTGGAAAACCTGCAATTAGGCACAATGGATGCACAGGTAAACACATCGATGATCTACCGTGCCACCAGCCAGCGTATGGGTTATACCGGCTTCGATCTGAAAGTTAAAGATATTAATATCGGACGGTTGGTTGAATTCGCACCGTCGTTAGATACGATCGTACCGATGCTCCGCTCGTTCAAAGGGCGCGTCAATGTAGACGTGGCAGCCGAGGCGGTACTCGATTCCACCCTCACCATTCAGATCCCTACCCTACGCGCCGCCATGAATATCAAGGGCGACAGCCTCGTGCTGATGGACGGCGAGACCTTTGCCGAAATCTCCAAAATCCTGATGTTCAAAAACAAGAAAGAGAACATGTTTGACAGTATATCGGTCAATATCACCGTGAAAGACGGCAATGTGAACATCTATCCGTTCATTATCGAGATAGACCGTTACAAAGCCGCTGCCGGCGGACATCAGGATCTGAACATGAATTTCGACTACCATGTCTCTATTCTGAAATCGCCGCTACCCTTCAAAGCCGGAGTCAATATTAAAGGGAACCTCGACAAGATGAAGTTCGGTGTAGGCAAGGCGAAATATAAAGATGCGGTCACTCCGGCTGAAATTTTAAAAGTGGACAGTACCCGTATCAATATGAGTGAAGAGATCAGTCGTCATTTCAAAAACGCATCGAAACGGCGGGCTTGGGGCAACCGGGCTTTCGACCGCACACGTGATGCCGATAAGCTCATAAAGAAAAGACGCCTCCATACGGGAACCGATTCGAGCGAGGTAACGATACATCCCAGCATGATCGACACGACCCGTCTGAAACAGGCTCAGACGTTTAAACGGCGAACGACTTTGCCGGAATAGGTTTCTTGAAACCGGGAAAGAAAACGTATCTCTTTCGGCATCTCATACCGATTGAGACAGGTAGCCAACGCGACCCGCAAGCGGCCGAGCGTCGCCTCGTCGGGTTGCGGTGATTCTATTGCCAGAACCACTTTCTCGCCCCATTTTTCATCGGGAAGGGAAGTTATGAAATAACGGACATCAAGCAGCGATCCGATCTTGCGTTCTATCTGTTCGGGAAATACTTTCACACCTCCCGTATTAATCACGTGGTCGTACCGACCTACCCATTCGAACCGGCGGGAATCGACCCATGTCACCACATCGTTCGTCACGAACCGCCGGGCGGAAAGATGCGGCGCGTCGATTACCAGACACCCCCGTTCATCGGTCGAAAAAGTGACATCGCCCAATGCAAAATAGCTATTCGAACAGCCTACTTTCCGCAAAGCGATATGCGATACAGTCTCCGTCATGCCATAGGTCGCATACGACACGACCGGCAGTTCCGACAACCGGCGTTCTACCTCAGGCGATAAGACAGCTCCCCCGACAATCAACTGCGATACGAAAGAAAGACGGCTTGTCTCTTCCGGATCGGACAAAATAGCGGCGACCTGTGCCGGCACCATAGCAGCCAGTTGCACAGGCTCTTCGATTGTCTTCAACGGCAAAGATGCAGGAGGCACGCACAACAGATCGGCTTTTGCCGATAATGCCCGAACGATCATCATTTTACCGGCAATATAGGCAGGCGACAAACAAAGCAGCATTTTAGAGTCTGCCCCTATCTGAAAAAAGCGGTTGGTAATCTGCGCCGAAGCCAGCATATCCGACTTCAACAAACGGATCTCTTTCGGTGTACCGGTCGATCCGGAAGTGTGCCCGATCACATACGGGCTTTCGTCGTACCACTCCTTCAAAAAGGCGGCAACATCGGGTGTCGCCGCTTTTTCCGCCTGATCGAGCGACGTGCAGAGTGTATGATTCAATATTATTTCCATTCCAGTTCGGGCAATTGCCATGCATCATCCGCCCCATACGACAGACGGGAACCGGATAATCGCAACGGCGAAGGGATATTGTCGGTATATAATGCTCCGGTACCCAGACCTTGCGGCATGGTGATCGGCAAAACAGCAGTCCATTGGGCAATCGCACTCAGTCCGATATTCGATTCCAAAGCCGAAGTCACCCACCAACCGATGCCCCGGCGGGATGCCAGTTCGATCCACTCTTCCGAGCCGGAGAATCCACCCGCCAAAGCCGGTTTCAAAATAATATACTGCGGAGCTATTTCGTCCAGCATTTCGGCTTTCAGCAACGGATCGTTTACGCCGATCAACTCCTCGTCGAGCGCAATCGGCAACGGCGTATTCCGACAAAGTTCCGCCATCTTCTTCCATTGTCCTTGACGGATCGGTTGTTCGATAGAATGCAAATCGTAACGCGACAGGGCATCCAGACGCGACAACGCTTCGTCGGGAGCAAACGCCCCGTTGGCATCGACCCGCAGCTCTATTTCATCGCGGCCGAAACGCGAACGGATATATTTCAGCAACGATAGTTCCGCATCGAAATCAATCGCCCCGATTTTCAATTTTATGCATCGGAATCCGTCGCGCAACTTCTCCTCGATGCGCTGCAACATCGTATTCTTATCGCCCATCCAGATCAACCCGTTGATTTCGATCGAACGGTTGCCCCGTGTGAAGTCGGAAGGAAACAAGAGTCGTTGTCCGCCCTGCTTCAAATCTGCCAATGCCGATTCCAGACCGAACCGAATAGAACTCCACTCGCGCAAATCGCCGGGCGAAACGGAATCGATCGAACGGCAAACTTCTGCCAGGCACTCTTCGTATCCGGGCTTATCGTCTGCACTCAACCCCCGGAACAGGGCACACTCGCCCCATCCCGCCCGACCGGGTTCATCGTCGCGCCAGACCTTGATAAAGAAAGTTTCTTTCTCGGTAAGTATGCCGCGGGATGTACCCGACGGAACTTTAAAATGCAGATTGTATTTTGCGTAAGCCGCCCGCATGACTATCCGGGGAATTTAGGGAATTTACCGAAATCGGGATCGCGTTTTTCGAGGAAAGCATTTTTCCCTTCCTGCGCCTCTTCCATCAGATAATACATCAAGGTGGCATCGCCGGCAAACTCCATCAAACCACGTTGCCCGTCGAGTTCGGCATTCAACGCCCGTTTGATCATACGGATAGCCATCGGACTGCGTTTCAAAATCGTCTGACACCATTCTACGGTTTCATCTTCCAGACGGTCGAAAGGAACGACTTTATTCACCATACCCATTTTCTCCGCCTCTTCTGCCGTGTACTGCCGGCAGAGGAACCATATTTCCCTCGCTTTTTTCTGTCCGACGATCCGTGCCAGATAAGACGAACCGAATCCACCGTCGAAACTACCGACCTTCGGACCGGTTTGTCCGAAACGTGCATTCTCCGAAGCGATGGTCAAGTCGCAGACCAGATGCAACACATGTCCTCCGCCGATGGCATAACCGTTCACCATAGCGATCACCGGTTTCGGTATCGAACGAATCGCTTTGTGCAGGTCCAACACATTCAGACGGGGCACACCGTTCTCGTCGATGTATCCTCCGATTCCTTTCACCTTCTGGTCGCCACCCGAACAAAAAGCCTTATCGCCTGTTCCGGTCAGTACGATCACGCCGATATCGCCCCGTTCGCGGCAAATCGACATCGCATCCAGCATCTCGTTATTGGTCTGCGGACGGAATGCGTTATACACCTGCGGACGGTTGATCGTAATTTTCGCGATACCTTCGAAAAACTCAAAACGAATATCTTCGTATTCTTTGATGGTCTGCCATTCTCTTGTAGCCATAAATATCTGTTTTTAAATTATTTCCATTTCAAACCGGCTATTCATTTCCGTACGAAATAGCCTTTCAATATTTCGCTGTTCAATTCATGCGGGGTTTCCACCGCCAACAATGCCGGACGCTCCTTTTCATCGAAAAAAAGCGGTAACTGCCCGACAAGCGAAGCCTCCGAATCGGCTCTGAAAAAACGGAATCCGTAAAGGTCGGCATACTTCTCCGCCGGGAGGTCGCGGTGCACCTCGAAACAGGATTCCAGTTCGTCGAGTTCCGACGGACCTTTTATGAATCGGAATATACCGCCTCCCCCGTTACACATCACAATCACCTTGAACCGAGGCGTATTGTATGCCGTAGAAAGTCCGTTCGCATCGTAAGCGAAACTCATATCGCCGGTAATCAGCAGAGTCATGTTCTCATCGACACACGATGCCCCCAATGCCGTCGAGGTAGATCCGTCGATACCGCACACACCCCGGTTCGCGTCGCAACGGCTCACTTGTCCGCAACGGAACAATTGAGCATAACGTATGGATGTGCCGTTGGAGAGTTGCAATGCCGTACCTGCCGGGATAGCGGGCAATATATACGAAAAAGCTTTCAAATCGCACCACGGCGCATCGGCGATATACCTTTCGTGGAAAGCCTCTGCTTCGGCTTCTTTGGATTTCCAAAGCCGCGAGTATTCCCCTTCCACCCCGGAAACCGCATCTGCCAACCGGGAAATGAATTTATCGGGCGATACAGCAACCTGAACCGACAACGACTGCATCGTATCGATCACCCGGTCGGTCACTCCTACATACCAATGTTCGGGATGCCACTCCCGCAAATAGACTTTAAGCATACGCGAAACCAATGCGCCGCCAACAGTTAGCAGCAGATCGGGCGCATACGCCGGATCGTCCCGATCGACCGATGCCAATACCCTGTCGATCGTAGGAATGAAACGTCCGTCGGCAAGGTTGGCGATCGTCTCGGTCAGCACAACCACATTGGGTAACGCCGCCAAACGCGACAAGGCTCTATTCAGGGCTTCGTCGGGTTGCGACATCGCCGCTACGACCATCACCTTCCGAACCTCCGACATTCTCCGTACAAACGGAGCCATCGCCCCGTCGGAAAGATATTCATCCGGCACGAGCTTCGCAACTGTACGGGGGGTGTCGTCTGCGACATATTCCTTCAATCCGCACAAGGGTTCGCCCAGCGGGACGTTGATATGTACCGGTCCGCAAGGCTGTGCGGTCGCTGCAAGAACCGCATCGTTAATCAACCGATTGTGATACCAGCGCGTAGCGGGATCGGTAATTTCGGGGACGGAACAATATTTTTTCACGATCGAAGCCAGCACGCCATGCTGACGAATCGTCTGGCTGTCGTCCTGATCGATCCATTCGGGCTGCCGGTCGGCAGAAACGACCAGCAACGGTACCCGGCTGTAATATGCCTCGGATACCGCAGGAGCATAGTTGAGCAACGCACTGCCCGACGTACAGACCAATGCCACCGGCTCGTCCAACCGACGAGTCATGCCCAATGCCATAAACGCCGCAGTACGTTCATCGACCACGACATAGGTCTTTATCCGGGGCTCGCGCGAGAATGCAACCAACAGCGGTGCATTACGCGAACCGGGGGAGAGGACAGCCCGACGTATTCCGTGGGCAGCCAACAACGCAGCCAAATTCCGACATCCTTCCTTTTCGGTGGTTATCATCATTATATCTTGTCTAATAGGTTCAATATTGTCCGGGACTTGATTTCCGTCTCCCGCCATTCGGCATCCGGTTCCGAGTCTGCCGTTATTCCACCTCCGACATAAAGCCGGTAACGCATATCATCGTATTCCATGCAACGAAGATTGACATAGAATGTAAACTCATTCGTATTTTCCACACACCCGACAAAGCCACCGTAATAACGGCGCGGATGTTTTTCGACACGGCGGATCGCCGACAGGCTCTCTTTTTTGGGGTAGCCCCCCAATGCCGGAGTCGGATGCAGACCGCCGAGTAAAGATGCCGCCTGCGTACCGGAGAGCATTCCGGACGATTCGATCGTCGTACATAAATGCTCTACTGCCGCCGCACGTAAAGTTTCGGGACCGTGTACCGACGGTTCCATTCCGGCTTTACGGAAAGTCTGCACGATAGAATCGGTAACGATCTGCTGTTCATCGCGTTCTTTCGCCCCCCACTCGCCGACCGTTTCCGCCGGGCGCGACCCAGCCAATGCCACGGTAAAGACACCCCGGTCGTCGCATCTCAATAAGGTTTCGGGGGTAGCACCCACCCAAGCACATACCCCAGGCAGATAAACCCAGAAAACAAAAGTACGAGGATAGGCCTCCGACATACGGAATAAAAGTTCGGGAATTTTCGATGAAATCGAAGAATCGTCCTTAGTAATCGTACGGGAAAGAACGGCTTTGCGAAAGTCGCCTCTCCGCATCGCGCCGACCAACGTACGCACCTGCTCCAAATAATCGGGGTAAGCGACATCTTCACCGGAAATCCGATAAGCCGACGAAGTGGTTGCAAAATTCTCCATCCAATCCCAAAACCCGGCATCGGCAGGTGTATGCCGTTGCGGAATAAACCAAGCGTCACACCCGCTCCCGACATCGAACGGATGAATAAAAAATCCCTTTTCATCGGGAAATTCCATTCCGCAGCAACAAATAGCCGATGACGACGCTCCGACTTCGAAATCGGACGCTCCGGGACGGCGGCAAATATAACAGGGTACGCCCCGACCGGTGGCAAGCTCCACAATCCTACGCAACCATTCCCGTCTTTCCGGACAATCGTTCATATCGGTATCAGCAAGGTTTAGCAATCAGTTCGAACGGCATGGCATCTATGACCGATACCTGATAAAATTCACCGATCTCCAACGGTCTGGTTTTCTCGATCAATACTTCGGGATCGACCTCGGGCGAATCGTATTCGGTTCTGCCGACATAATAGTCTTCCTCTTCCCGATCGACGATCACCCGCATTTCCTGTCCGATCTTCGAACGGTTGGATTCCAAAGCGATTTCTTCCTGAATCGCCATGATTTCATCGAGCCGTTGTTGCTTCACCTCCATCGGAATATCGTCGGCATAATGTTTCGCCGCATAGGTACCTTCTTCTTCGGAATAGGCAAATGCGCCCATACGCTCAAACCGCATATCGCGGACAAACTGTTTCAGTTCTTCGAAATCGGCTTCTGATTCGCCCGGATGTCCGACCATCAATGTCGTACGGATATGGATGCCGGGCACCTCGCGCCGGATACGTGCCAACAGCTCGTAAGTCTGCGCTTTATCGACATGACGCAACATCTTGTCGAGCATCGAGTCGCTGATGTGCTGCAATGCAATATCGAGATATTTGCAGACATTGGCATGCCGCTGCATGACGGGAAGTATCTCGTAAGGGAACTGCGAAGGATAGGCATAATGCAACCGTATCCATTCTACTCCGGGAATCTCCGCCATACGGTCGATCAATTCGGGCAATTTCAATTCGCCATACAGGTCGAGACCATACGAAGAAAGATCTTGGGCAATGATCTGAAATTCTTTCACGCCCTCGCCTGCCAACGTCCGCACCTCGTCCAATATCGTCTCCATCGGATAGGATTGGTAACGCCCCGTGATAAGCGGTATGGCACAATAGGAACAGAACCGGTTGCACCCTTCGGCTATCTTGATGTAGGCGTAATGGTGCGGTGTAGTAAGCACACGTCCGGTTTGAGTGCGGTCGTACGCCGATCCCAAATCGGCAAGCAAATCCGTCCAGTCGAACTTCCCGTAAAATTTGTCTACTTCGGGAATCTCCTGTTTCAACTCTTCGCGATAGCGTTCGGAAAGGCAGCCCATCACAAACAGTTTTCTGATTTTCCGCTTTTTCTTCGCCTCCGCCATTTGCAGAATCATCTCGATCGACTCTTCTTTCGCATCGCCGATGAATCCGCAGGTATTGACAACGACCAATTCGCCCGATACTTTTTCGGCATCGTGGCGCACATCATATCCGGCAGAAACGAACATCTTCAACAAGCGTTCGGAATCGACCAGATTTTTAGAACACCCCAAGGTGATAATATCTACTCTGTTCTTTACCATATCATTTATGTAAAAAGCACGAAGCGCAACCGACGGAAATTTCCTCTCGGCAACGAATGCGTGCTTAGAAGAGTCGCAGATTTTTTATCCGACCGGAGCGCAAACCGCCGATACCGTTTTCCGGCTTCCGCGCTCTTGTATTTTTACGAAATCCGTATGTTATTCTCCGAAAAGGGAGTCTACAAATTCCCGACGACGGAATATCTGCAAATCTTCCATTCCTTCTCCCAGCCCGATATATTTGACCGGAGTTTTGAACTGGTCGGATATGCCGATCACCACTCCACCCCGAGCCGTTCCGTCGAGTTTGGTAATTGCAAGGCAATTCACTTCGGTAGCCGCAGTAAATTGTTTTGCCTGTTCGAATGCGTTCTGCCCGGTAGAGCCGTCGAGTACCAGCATAATCTCGTGCGGCGCACCCGGAACCACTTTGTCCATCACTTTTTTGATCTTGGACAATTCGTTCATCAGGTTCAACTTATTGTGCAGACGGCCTGCGGTATCGATAATCACCACATCGGCATCGTTCGATTTGGCGGAACTCAACGCATCGAATGCCACAGAAGCCGGATCCGCCCCCATTTTCTGTTTGATTACCGGTACTCCTACCCGTTCTCCCCAAGCGACCAGTTGTTCGACCGCAGCCGCCCGGAACGTATCCGCAGCTCCGAGATATACTTTTTTCCCATTCTTTTTGTATTGGTATGCCAGCTTGCCGATCGTCGTTGTTTTTCCCACACCGTTCACGCCAACAACCATGATAACATAGGGGCGTTTCCCTTCGGGTACAGAAAATTCATCGCCCGACTCGATTTCCGATTCGGTAAGCAGTTCGGTAATCTCTTCGCGAAGTATATTCTTCAATTCTTCGGTACGAAGATACTTATCGCGTGCGACACGCTTCTCGATACGCTCGATAATACGCAATGTAGTTTCCACACCGACATCGGAAGTAATAAGGATCTCCTCCAAGTTGTCTAAAATCTCGTCGTCTACTTTCGACTTACCGGCAATTGCCCGCGTAAGTTTGCCGAATACGCTCTCTTTGGTTTTCGACAGACCTTTATCCAAGGTTTCTTTTTTTTCTTTGGAGAAGAAACTGAACAATCCCATAACTAAAAACTTACCTTTATTATTTTAAACTTTTGGTTTTCAATAAACGCTGAGCCTCGACATAATCGGTTCAGGCTTTCGCTCGACCGTTTCTGCACCCGACTTGCAGCTTATCTTAAAACCAAATGCTTAGCGCATGTTTATGCAAAGTTACGTATTTGGCACGGTAAAAAAAAGAATGTAGCCGAAAATAATCATGCAATCGTACGTCGCACGGTTTTCCCGTTCTATCATTTCCGATATAGCCGCACTCCTCCCGTCGGAGGGTGTATGGGAAACGAAAGGATCTTGCATCTTAGACATTCCAACGTACCTAAAAGGGGGTGTATCGAAACTTGCATTTCGATACACCCCCTTCGTATTTTCTATCCAAAAGATTATTTGTTCAGAACGTCTTTAACAGCTTCGTTGGGAACCATTTCTTCTTGGAATATGTATGCGCCTGTTTTGGGCGATTTCACCATTTTCACTACTTTCGAATAAGTACGGCCTTCGCCTTTTTGCAATGATGCAACTGTTTTCTTTGCCATGGTTTATTCCTTCCTTATTTAATTTCTTTGTGAACTGTTACTCTTTTGAGGATCGGATTGTATTTTTTCAGTTCCAATCTCTCTGTGGTATTTTTTCTGTTTTTGGTCGTAATGTAACGAGAAGTACCGGGCATACCACTTTCCTTATGTTCAGTACATTCAAGGATAACTTGTACTCTATTACCTTTCGCTTTCTTTGCCATCTTTTCCTCTTATTATGCGTTTAAATACCCTTTTTCGGCAGCTTGTTTCAGAGCAGCATCCAATCCCAATTTGTTGATTGTACGCAGACCGGCAGCTGAAATAGTCAAGCTAATCCAACAATTTTGTTCTACCCAAAAGAACTTTTTAGTAAACAAGTTGACATCGAATCTTCTTTTCGTTCTTCTCTTCGAGTGCGAAACGTTGTTGCCAACCATTGCTTTTTTTCCTGTAATTTGACAAATCTTTGACATCGCTATCTTATATTTTTATTTGTTTTTTCCCTGCTTTCACAAACAGAGTGCAAAGTAAATGATTTTAGAAATACGCTCCAAATTTTTGTACCATTAAAATTCATTTTAACGGTGAGTTATCCTATTTTTCGGCATCGAGCAACTCGATAAGCATCAACAGCGCCTGACGCGATGCCCGTTGTATAACCCCATCGCGCGTCCCCGAAAAACGGCACAGCCGGTTCTCAGTCCGCATGCCTTTCCGGCACGCGATCCACACCGTGCCGACCGGCTTCTCTGCCGTACCGCCATCGGGCCCGGCTATTCCGGAAGTAGCGACGGCACAATCGGTCTGTAACAACTGCTGCACTCCTTCCACCATTTGTTCCACCACCTCACGGCTTACCGCACCGCAGCGGAGCAACGTATCGCGATTCACGCCCAATACCTTTTCTTTTACCTCGTTGGCATAAGAAACGACACTACCTTTATAATAAGCAGAGCTTCCGGGTATCTCGGTAATCTGATGGGCTATGTTTCCGCCGGTACAACTTTCAGCCGTCGCCAAAGTCAGTCCCCTCCGTTGAAGCATCTTGCCCAATGCTCCTGCCAAAGTCGTATCTTCGTCACAAAACAGATGATCGCCCAAGATCGCACGCAGACGTGCCGCCTGTTGTTCCAATACGGGACGCAAAGTTTCTTCATCGGTTCCGCGTGCCGTCAGCCGCAAACGGATAACACCCGGTTTGGGCAAATAGGCAAGTTTTACCGATGCCGGTAATTCCGCTTCAAAGTCGGTGAGTGTTTCCGACAGGCGCGATTCGGTAAAACCGCGCACTAACGAGGTGTGATGCAGAATTGCAAAATCGAGCGGAAACCGGTTTCGCAATCGGGGTATGACTGTCTCGCTCATCGCCGTCTCCATTTCGGACGGGACTCCGGGCATAGACACCAATACTTTTCCGTTTCGGTCGAACCACATAATGGGAGCAGTTCCCACCCGGTTGGGCAACACATCGCAAACATCGGGTACATAAGCCTGCGAACGGGTAGAGTCGTTCATCTGGAAACCCCGTTCCCGAAACAACTCCTCGTTGTGCCGGAGTACCGAGTCATCGAATATCATCGTGCCTCCGAAATAATCGCACAGTGTCTGTTTGGTAATATCGTCTTTCGTAGGACCCAATCCGCCGGTCATCAACACGGCATCGACCCGGGCAAAAGCCTGATCCAGCGCCGACGTGATTTCCGCACGCCGGTCGCGCACGGTCGTGATTTCGGTAATCTCCCATCCAACCCGATTCATTTCCCGGGCAATCCATCCCGAATTGGTATCGGTCACCTGACCGATCAACAGTTCATCGCCGATAACAATGATTTCCGCATTCATCTTTATTATTTTTTTCAGATCTGCGCCCTACCGTGCGCCCTATTCATTTTTCAACGTATCGAAAATCCGACGGAGTCCAATGCCATCAGAATTTGGATTCCACCCGGGCAAACGGAGCTTCGGATATATCGCAGAACTGTTTGTCGAGATATTTGTAATAGCCGGTAATAGCCACCATCGCCGCATTATCGGTCGTGAACGAAAATTTAGGCAGATGAATCTTCCAGCCATACTTACGGGAATATTCTTCGAAAGCTCCCCGTACACCCGAATTGGCAGATACGCCACCGGCAACCGCCACTTCTTTTATACCCAGATTTTTTGCTGCCTTATAGAGTTTATCCATCAATATGGAAACAACCGTAGCCTGCAACGATGCACAGAGATCCGCCTTGTTTTTTTCGATGAAATCGGGATCTTCTTTCAATCGGTCGCGCAACAGATAGAGAAAAGAGGTTTTCAATCCGCTGAAACTGTAATTGTAGCCTTCGATATGCGGTTTGCTCAGAAGAAAGGCTTTCGGATTGCCTTCACGTGCCAACCGATCGACTATCGGTCCACCCGGATAAGGCATCCCCATGACTTTGGCACATTTGTCGAAAGCCTCGCCCGCCGCATCGTCGATCGTCTGACCGATCACTTCCATATCGTTGTAGGCTTTCACCAATATAATCTGCGAATTTCCACCCGATACCAACAGGCAAAGGAATGGAAACGAGGGCTGGTGATCGTCGTCGGCACTCTCTTTGATAAAGTGCGCAAGCACATGCGCCTGCAAATGATTGACATCGATCATCGGAATGTTCAACGCCGTAGTAAATCCTTTGGCAAAAGATGTTCCGACCAACAGCGACCCCATCAACCCCGGACCGCGGGTAAAGGCTACCGCACTCAACTCCTCGCGCTCGATACCGGCACGTTTGATCGCTTCCGATACCACCGGTATAATATTCTGCTGATGCGCCCGGGATGCCAATTCGGGAACTACTCCTCCAAATGCCTCGTGTACCGCCTGACTGGCGATCACATTCGACAACATAACTCCGTCGCGAATCACCGCTGCCGACGTATCGTCGCACGAAGATTCTATACCTAAAATGGTTATGCTCATATCTTGATCGGTTAATCTGTTTTGCGCGACAAAAATAGTGAAAGGCGAGAGTAGAAACAAATGGAAAAAATGAAATTTTTGCAATTAGCTTCTACCGGGCCGCATCCTTTTTTCCTATAAAATTATAAAACGAAACAAGCACAGCCGACAATATACTATGCGCAAACCACCTCGATCTACAAAAAATAGTAATATAACTAAATAAAAAAACTGGAAAAAGCGATACTGCAATACGTTAATTTTGTCACAAAAATTCGTTCATAGACTACAATCAATTGAAAAAACAATAAATAAAGATTTAAAAAACATGATGAAATCCATTCATTCCTACGGGCTCGCCGGATGTGCTGCTATTCTTGCCGCAATCGGGCTGAACTCCTGCTTCACCTCCGAATCCGTTTCGTACGGTAATATCTCCGTGCCCGAAGAGGGCGGTATCAAGTTCGAGAGAATCACCGAGGAGAACGACGACGTGATCACGCCTAACGTACAAGTCTCATCCTCTGGAAACGGCACCAGCGTCAGGTGGTGGATCAATCCGCTGATCGATGTTTCGCCCGACGGCTCTCGGATCGCTTATATCTGCCACAAGAACGATATGTACAATATCATGGTGAAACCAACTACTTCGGGCGGGACTTCCACGCAACGGACTTTCCGTAGCCGGGTGCAGGATTTGTCGTGGTCGCCCGACGGAATGACTATCTGTTTCTCGGAGTGGAACAACGGGCATAACAGCATCTATATGATCAATGCCAACCAGGGGTCGGTCGTGCGGCAAATCACGACCATCGGCACGGCGAACGACTACAACCCGACGCTTACGTCCGACGGGAACACGCTTCTGTTCCACCGCAGCGAGGGTAACGGGAATTATAGTATCTGGGGGTACGACCGCGCCAATAATCTGGTATCGAGCTATTCCCGGGGTATGAATCCCTGCCCTGTCCCCAACGAGAAGGATGCGTATTATTGCACCCGATACACGAGCAAGGGTATGTGCGAGATCTGGAAAGTCAATCCTGAAACGGGCGTCGAGGAGGTGTTGCTGTCACGTCCCGACCAAAGTTTTTCTACGCCGAGGGTTTCGCCGGACGGTAAATGGATCGTCTGTACGGGAAACAGCCGCGGCAACACCGATATTTTTGTCATCGGTACGGACGGGAACATGTTCACGCAACTGACATACCACCCGGGAAACGACTTGTCACCGGTGTGGTCGCCCGACGGGAAAAGTATATATTTCCTGTCGCAACGGGGGAATCCGTCCGGAAGATACAATATCTGGAAAATGGATTTCAATATCCACAATTCGCTGTTTTAATCGGGAAGAGTTCTTATTCCCATAATCTGATAATTAAAGGAAATGATAAAACGTATAATTGTTGTTTGCTTGTGCGCCCTGATGTGGTGCGGCAATCCGGCTTTCGCTCAATTCGCCGGTGGCGAAATGCCGTCTTCCAAAACCCAGAAACAGAAGAATACCACCCAAAGGGTATTCACCAAAGGGTATAAAGGCTCGTTCGATTTCGGTGCAGCAATAGGAACCGGCGGATCCACCGGGCTATATACCTCGCACGGGTATCAGTTCAATCCATACCTTTACACCGGTATCGGAGTAGGTATCGGTGGCGGTGAAAATTTTGAAGGAGACGGAGGGGATAATATCCTTCTTCCAATATTCGCCGAATGCCGGGTGAATATGCTCAACCCGAACCGGGTCAGGAACACCCCGTTTGCCGGAGTACAGATAGGCGGGTCGGTTATGGAGAGCACCCAAGGGCTTTACTTCCATTTGTTCTTAGGCTACCGGTTCCCGTTCCGAAGAGCCGGAAGATCGGCTTTTACGCTCAGCCTCGGATACCAGACTTGGGAAGGAGAGTATTACGACAACTATGGCGACGGCTCATCCTTTTGCCACACGGCAGCATTGCGTTTGGGATTCGATTTTTAATCACACCATTCTGACGCACCGGCAAGTGGGCTGTATCGAAATTCAGGTTTTCGATACAGCCCACTTGCCGTATTGTATAAAATGAAACAGATCATTAAAAAATAGAAAATACAACCACGTTTCCCAATAATTCGGAGAGAAAGTAATATCTTTGTAGAAGATAAGCTACGCCTCAACATAGGTCAAGTAAACTCACCTCTGTTTTCGGCTTGCATTATCTTTGTAGAAGATAAGTTGCATTTTGGCAAAGTCATTCAAATCAATTTGATGGCTCTGCCCTCGGTTTAGATCGTATCCACGATACATAATCGATCCATCAAAACAAGAAAAAACAGCGCGAACCCTCTTCATGAAGAAGTTATATATCTTTATAAAGATCTCCATTCAGATATTCCTGCTCGCCCTTGCAGTAGGTTTCATCGGTTCGTATTTAGTTTTATCGACCTCGCGGGTACAAGAGAAGATCCGCCATTTTGCCGTTAAAGAACTGTCGGGATTGCTCGGCACGGACGTAGAGATTGCCCGTGTACAACTCGCACCATTCAACAAAGCCGAATTGTTCGGCGTTTTCGTTGCCGACCAACAGGGCGACACCTTGCTTTATGCCAGCAAAATAGCAGCCGGTATAAAACTGTCCGCCTTATTAGACCGGCAAATCCAGTTCAGCAATATCCAACTGTTCGGTATGGATGCCCGTATCCGAAAAGAGACACCGCAATCGGCAGCAAATTACCAGTTTATTGTCGATTCCTTGAAATCGGATAAAAAGAAAGAGCGGAATATCGACCTGCGCATCAACAGCGCATTGGTGCGACGGGGAAAAGTAAGCTACCATATCGATTCGGAACCGGATAAACCGCAAGGAGTATTCGACCCGAACCATATCCAAATCAAGAATCTGCTGGCTACACTGACCATGAAATCGCTCACCGGCGATTCGCTCAACCTGTTTGTCAAGCGGTTGAGTTTCGAAGAGAAATCGGGATTCTCCTTAGACCGGCTTCGTTTCCGCATCGAAGCAAACCGGAATGTCTGCTCCCTCAGCCAGATAGAAATACAATTGCCCCGAACGCAAATTACATCGGAAGCGGCTGTAATCGATATTTCGCAAGCCCGCACCCTATCGGACTATTTGTATAAAGTGCATTTCAACTACCGGATCAACCGGGCAAACATCTGCCTGCAAGATTTTGCAGCGTTCGTTCCGAATTTCAAATCGTTTACTCCGACTCTTTTGTTTTCGTGCGACCTGTCGGGCTATGTAAATGATCTGCATATCAACCGGATGCAGTTCGACATGGGCAACGGCGACCTGTCGTTTTCGAGCAAAATGGATATACAGCACCTGCTGAATATCAACGACTGCATCGTACATTGCAGCCCGATAAGATTGCAAGCCTCGCCGAAAGGGCTTTTAGAGATACTCTCGTTGCGTTATCCCCGCATCGAAAGTTCGGGCACGAAACGATATATCGACGCACTGCAATCGGTACATTTCGATGGAGATATAGCCGCCAATATCCACACCGTCTCGTTCTTGGGAAACATGGAATCGGCACAAGGCAGCCTCCATTCGAATATCACACTGCATCACGACACCTTGTCGCATGCACTGGACTTCAACGGTTCGCTATACTCCGAACGGTTCAATCTGCATAGCCTACTCGGCGAATCATCTCCTTTCGGTTCGCTGGCACTCAACGTAACCTTAGACGGGAAAAAACTGCTGAAAAAAGCACCGGAAGGAAAAGTGGAGGGCGAAATCAGCTATTTCGATTACAAGGGGTACACCTACGAACATATCCTGCTCAACGGATTTTTTGCCAACAACCGGTATCAGGGTAAGCTCGGCATCAACGACCCGAACGGTGTACTGGATATCAACGGTCTGGCGATTATCAACCAAGAGCAGTCTATTTTCGACTTGGAAGTAAACGCCCGCGAATTGGATCTGGAAGCCCTGCAAATGCTTCCGAAGAAATTCAAGGGACATAAATTGTCGTTCGATCTGGATGCGGAATTTACCGGAAACAGCCTCGACAATTCGGAAGGTATTCTGATGATCGACAGCCTGTCGTTCGAAAATTCCAAACGCACTTATTTTTTAGATCGTTTCGCTATCGAAGCCCACAACCGGCAGAATCCGCAATCGATCATACTCAGTTCGGATATGTTGAACGGGTATATCGAAGGGGAATATTCGTTCAAGACATTTAAAAATTCCCTTTTGCAAATCTACGAAGAGTTGATTCCGAGCGCAACAAATACCACAGCCCCGACACATTCGAACAATTCGTTCTACTATCAATTCATGTTCGAACCGAATACGGGCATTGAAGAGATCATGCAAATTCCGTTCAAGGCCACCCACCAGATCGCAGTGGAAGGATACCTGAACGACAACTTGCAAGAGGCGAATTTTACGGTCTCCTCGCCCGGATTCCGAATCAAAAGGAAACGGTTCGAAGACCTGTTCTTCCGGGCACAGAAAGAACCGAACAATGCCGAATTGTCGATCGAAGTAAATATGTTCAGTAAAAAGGGAATCCGAAATATGCTGAACTTGTACGGAAACGCCGAGCCGGACAAAATGAACGTCACAGTCGGATGGAAACAGGATGTGGAGAAGAATTTCAACGGCAAGTTCAACACCAGCACCCGTTTTTCGAAAGACGACGAATCGGGACAGTTGTCGGTAGATGTGCAGATCAACCCCAGCGAGTTCGTATTCAACGATACGATATGGAACGTATTGCCTTCTACCGTAAAGTTCTGCGACGGGAAACTGCAAATCGATGATTTCGAAGTTTCGCACCAACAGCAATACCTGCGGATAGACGGCGACGCATCGAGCAACCCGAACGATTCGATACAGTTGCAGCTACGCGATGTAAATCTAGACTATATATTCGATCCGCTGAACATCCGGTTCGTAGACTTCGGCGGCTGGGCTACGGGCGACTTCGTAATCACCGACCTGTTCTCCAAAATTCCGAAGTTCGAAACCGAGCGGTTCGACGTACAGCAGTTTGCATACAACGGTACGACTTTGGGTAGCCTGCGATTATACAGCGCATGGAATCACGAAAATCAAGGAATCCTGATGCGAGGCACAGTCATGGAGGACAGCACCCGATACACCCATGTAGACGGGCATATTTTCCCGACCAAAGACTCGTTATCCCTGTCGTTCGACCCTCACGAATTGAAAATCGATTTCCTGCAACCGTTCCTTGCTTCGATCATGGACAAGGTACACGGCAGGGCAAGCGGTCATATCGATTTCTTCGGTAAATTCAAGGCTTTGACCGTAAGCGGCGATGCTTTCCTGAATGATGTAGCACTGGGCATAGGTTATCTGAATACGGTCTATACACTTACAGACAGCGTCCATCTGACCCCTACCCGTATCTGGTTCGACGATGTGACCTTATCGGACAAGAACAAGCACACGGCTTCGGCATCGGGTTGGCTGGAACATAAGTTCTTCAAAGACCTGAAATACGATTTCCGCATCCGGGATGCCCGGAACTTTTTGGGGTATGATGTAACGGAAGCGATGAGCCCTACCTATTTCGGCACGTTGTATGCGTCGGGAGGAGCAACTATCAGCGGCGATTCGGAAAACACTTTGATCGACGTGAATGTAGCCACCCGCGACAAATCGAAATTCACTTTCGTTTTGTCCGGAACGCAAAGTGCCGGCGATTTCGATTTCATTACCTTCAAGGACAAATATGCAGAAGCTCCTGAAAAGAATCCGGAACAAATAGAAGAGGATATCGAATACGCAGAGGAGAGCGACGAAAAGAAAGCCCGGCTAAGAATGGCTTTGCAGATAGAAGCTACCCCGGAAGCAACGATGTATCTGGTGATGGATCCGCAAACAGGCGATATGATCAAGGCAAACGGCGAAGGCAGTATCCTGCTCGAATACGACGGGCTCAACAACGATATGAAAATGTACGGTAACTACACGTTGAATCAAGGTAGCTACAACTTCAATCTGCAAGATGTGATTTCGCGGGATTTCTCGATCAAATCGGGTAGTTCGGTATCATTCACCGGCGACCCGATGTCCGCCACACTCGACATCAGCGCCATCTATTCACTGACCGCCAGCCTCACCGACCTGGACGCATCGTTCGCTACGGAAAAGGAACTGACCCGTACCAACGTACCTGTACAGACCATACTGAATGTAACGGGCGGTATCGAACATCCCGACCTGAGTTTCGATATTGCCTTCCCTACCCTGACACAAGATATAGACCGGCGTGTGAAAAGTATCATCAGTACCGACGACATGATGAACCGGCAGATCATCTACTTGTTGGCGATCAATAAATTCTATACGCCCGACTATATGGAAACCGACCGGAATACCGGCAGTGAATTCGTTTCGGTAGCCTCCTCCACGCTTTCCGCCCAGTTGAGTAGCATTCTCGGTCAGATCAGCGGCAACTGGAATATCGCACCGAACGTGCGCAGCGAAAAGGGCGATTTCTCCGACGTAGAAGTGGAGGTGGCTTTGTCGAGCCAATTGCTCAACAACCGGCTGTTGTTCAACGGTAACCTCGGGTATCGGGACAACACGATGAACAACAACAGTTTTATCGGTGACTTCGATCTGGAATATTTGCTGACTCGCAACGGCAATCTGCGACTGAAAGCGTATAACCATTACAACGATCAAAACTATTATATCAAATCGGCTTTGACGACACAGGGCGTGGGTATCCTATTCAAACGCGATTTCACAACATGGAAAGAGTTGTTCGATATCAAATGGCGCGATCAGTTCTCCCGTCGGAGAAGCGAAACGGAGAAGGCGGAAAACGCCTCGTCAGAAGCCATTTCGAACGATTCCCAATCGAAGAAAAAAAAGAAAAAGAAAAAGAAAAACCGAAAGAATAAAAAGAACAGTTCCGCTACCGAACCCGAGAACACCCGCCCGATTGCGGAAAAGTAAAATCTATTACAAAATCATATTGTCATGCAACACAAATATTCATTTAAAGCCATTGCCGCAACCGGTCTCATCCTTTTGGCTTCGGCTTGCAACCATACCGACAAAATAAACGGAGCGTGGGTAGAACCCGTACCCGGAATGCCGGAAACGGTACAGGGCTTCCTGCTCGAAAAAGGAGGGAATGCTTCGTCCATACAGATGGCTACGTTGAAATATCGTTCGTGGAAACGTATCGACAATCTGTTGATCTTGCAAGGTGAAAGCATCGGAAATCACCAGACTATCGAATTTTGCGATACGCTGACCGTTGTCCGCCTGACATCCGACAGCCTGATCGTAAAACGCGGCGAAACCTTATCGGTCTATACCCGCCCTAACGACTGATGCGTAATGGGTCTGATAGCATATCTTGCATCTTAATCATTCCGACATACTTTAAAGGGGTTGCATCGAAAACTTGCATTTCGACACAACCCCTCTCAATTATATTGCCAACCACAATTACCGGTCCTGCAACGACCCGGCAATGCCTTTTTCCAATCCGCGCAGCTCTGCCAATCCGCGCAGACGACCCAAACAGGAATAACCCGGATTGGTCTGTTTCTTCAAATCGTCGATCATCTGATGCCCGTGATCGGGACGTAAGGGTATCGATTCACCCCGGCGTTGCTGCAACAGCAACAGATTTTTCATGACGCGATACATGTCCACGTCTCCTTCGAGGTGATTGGCTTCAAAGAAGTTGCCTTCGGCATCGCGTTGCGTACTCCGCAAATGAACAAAGTAGATGCGATCGCCCAAACGGTTCATCATTCCTGCCAGATCGTTGTCGGAACGTACACCGAACGAACCGGTGCAAAGGCAAAGTCCGTTTGAAATGCCGGGCACAGCTTCGACGAGTTTTACAAAATCCGCCTCGGTACTGAGTATGCGGGGCAACCCCAATATGGAATACGGCGGATCGTCGGGATGGATCGCCAACCGTACCCCGACCTCATCGGCAACGGGTACGATCTCGCGCAGGAAATAGACCAGATGCGAACGAAGACGATCGGCATCGATGTCGCGATACCGGTCGAGTGCTTCCTGAAATTGTTGCAGGGTAAAACTTTCTTCCGAACCGGGCAGCCCGGCTATCATATTGCGTACCAACCTCTCCTTTTCGGTTTCGCTCATTTGCTTGAACCGTTCGTAAGCCCGGTGTTTTTCTTCTTCGGTATAATCGAGCTCGGCTCCGGGACGTTTCAGTATATAGAGATCGAACGCCATAAATGCCGCCCTCTCGAAACGCAACGCCTTCGATCCGTCGGGCATGGTATATGCCAGATCGGTGCGCGTCCAGTCGAGTACGGGCATGAAGTTGTATGTAACAGTGCGGATCCCGCAACGTGCCAGATTGCGGATGCTTTCCTTATAATTGTCGATATATTGGCGGAAGTTGCCGGTCTGTGTCTTGATATGTTCGTGTACAGGAACACTCTCTACCACCGACCAAGTCAATCCGGCATCTTCTATCATCCGTTTTCTTTTTTCGATCTCCTCCACACTCCACACCTCACCATTGGGTATGTGATGCAAAGCCGTCACTATACCGGTTGCTCCGGTCTGGCGTATATCCTGCAATGTGACCGGATCGTCCGGACCATACCAACGCCATGTCTGTTCGCAAAGTATCATATCGTATGTTTTTTATATACTGAATGAATCGAAACCGCCATCGACAACGACGACTGTTCCCGTAACGAATTTGGAGGCATCGCTAATGAGATAGTGGATCGTACCGCACAACTCGTCGGGAGAACCGAACCGTCCGAAAGGCGTATGTGCGATAACCGCTTTCCCCCTTGCGGTAAACGAACCGTCGGGCTCGGTGAGCAAAGTGCGGTTCTGCTCGGTAAGGAAAAATCCCGGAGCTATGGCATTTACCCGTATGCCGTCGCCGAACTTGGAAGCCATTTCCACTGCCATATAGCGCGTAAATTGTTGCACGGCTGCTTTTGCCGATGTATAGCCGGCGATACGGGTCAGCGGTCGCAAAGCCGACTCGGAACTGAAATTGACAATTACGCCCTGTTTCCGCTCCGCCATATTCCCGGCAAATACCTGCGAGGGCAACACCGTACCCAGCAGGTTGAGATCTACCACTTTTTTGAAATCGTCGGCAGACATATCGAAGAAGGTTTTATCGACCGGAATCGTCGCACCCGGCATATTTCCTCCCGCAGCATTGAGCAACACGTCGATATGCCCGTAACGTGCCAATATTTCGTCGCGGCATCGTTCGAGCGACGAACGATCGAGTACATCGCAACAGAGAAACAGGGATTCCCCACCCGCATCGGCGATAGCCTTCGACAGCGCCTCGCCCCGTTCGCGGTTTCGTCCTAACAGAATCATAATCGCGCCTTCCTGCGCCAGATAAAGGGATATGGATCGCCCCAAGACTCCGGTTGCTCCGGTCATTACCACCGTCCGCCGGGAAATGTCGAATAGTTTGTTCATTGTATATTGAGTTTTTATTGTCTACCCATGCGCATCGAGGACAAAGATACCGACCCGAATCGATTGTCTGTGCCGGGATACGACTTAGGCAATACAAATATAAACAAGAACAAGCCATACGGCAATCTTATCGAATGTAAATTGCCGGTATTACTTTATTTTTGCATCTTTTCACCGAATAACGATATTTCAAAGCAAAAGCGATGCGTCTCAGTTGCAGACACATCGCCATCACTCACAAAACACGTACAAGCCGTCAGCGGAGGTATTCGTAGAAGAATGCCTCTATTTGGTCGAACGGTATCACCCCAGCCCGACAATCGTATAGATCGACATGAGTGGCTCCGGGAATAATCAGTAACTTCTTGTTGTCGCCTTTCAGCTTTTTAAACGCATCTTCGCTGAAATAACGGGAATGGGCTTTCTCCCCGTGTATGACGAGTACGGCACTGCGAATTTCGTCGGCATACGACAACAGGGGCATATTGACAAACGAAAGCGCGGACGTGACATTCCAACCTCCGTTGGAATTGAGCGAACGTTTGTGATAACCGCGTCCGGTCTTATAATAATCGTAATAGTCTTTTACAAACCACGGAGCGTCATCGGGCAGCGGATCTACCACTCCTCCGGCAAGGGCATACGATCCGGAACGGGCATCGGCTGTGCGTTGCGCATTGAGCTGCCGGCGGAGTTCGTAACGCTGATCGGCATCCAGCGAATCGAAATAGCCGTTTGCCGTCACCCGGCTCATGTCGTACATGGTAGAAGTAACCGTAGCCTTGATACGGGTGTCGATAGCCGCCGCATTGATTGCCATGCCTCCCCAACCGCAAATACCAAGTATACCGATGCGTTCGGGATCGACATCTTCGCGTGTAGTAAGATAATCTACCGCCGCACAAAAATCTTCGGTATTGATGTCGGGCGACGCAACATAACGGGGTTCACCGCCACTCTCGCCGGTATAGGAAGGGTCGAACGCAATTGTCAGAAACCCGCGTTCCGCCAATGTCTGTGCATACAATCCCGAGGATTGTTCTTTCACCGCGCCGAACGGACCGCTGACTGCTACCGCAGGCAATTTGCCTTCGGCAGCCACCGGTACATACAGATCGGCGGCAAGCGTGATGCCGTAGCGGTTGCGGAAAGTCACTTTACTGTGATTCACTTTTTCACTTTTCGGGAAAACCTTGTCCCATTCGGAAGTCAATTTCAATGTTTCCATATTATCATTTGTCTTTTGATTCGTCGTGTTGTCCATACAAGCGGAGAATAACCCCGCCATCAGTATCGGAATAATCGCCCGTTTTAAACCCATTGTTTTCATCATTGCCTACATTATAAATCAAATACAATTCGTCGATTCCTGAAAAGAATCCGACAGGACAAATGTAAAAACAAAGCCCCACAACGGCATTGCTGTGAGGCTCAAAACGTGTTACTGAAAAGTTCATATTCATGCACCTTTTCTTCGCTCGGCATAGACCGAACAAGTTCGACTCTGCCCTCGGCTTATCGAAAACGTTCATATCCATGCACCTTTTCTCGCCTCGGCATAGCCCGAACAAGTTCGGCTCTGCCCTCGGCTTATCGAAAACGGTCATATTACAATATCGTCAAACCGAAACGGACGTAGGCGATATACCGTACTGCTTTTTGAACGCAGTAGAAAAATGGGAGGGGTTCTTAAATCCGACCTCGGCAGAAACATCCACGATCCGTGTGCCCTCTTCTTTCAGCCGGGCATAAGCGACTTCGAGGCGTTTGCGAATCAACCATTTCCCGGGAGTAAGGTCGCTGATCTTTTTAAAATCGCGTTTAAACGTAGCCAGACTCCTGCCCGTATAGTGCGCCATTTCTTCGAGCGTAAATTCATACATATAGTTCCGATTCATGAAATCGAGAATATCTATCTTCCACGGTTCGTTGAAGTCGAACAGCAACGAAGCGAAACACTCGTCGATATGCAATAAAGCGAGCAATCCTTCTTGCAGTTTCAGATTCATGAAATCGTCCTTCGGCTTTACGTCCGGATCGAAATAAGGTGTCATGGATGCAAAAAGGCTGGCTATCTCGGCAGTACGGGGCAACTTGACGGCTCCGCCGGTAGCGAATTCAGGCGTAGAGAGTGATACCGGTTGTTTTCCGAATTGTCCGAACATCTCGCGCAGGAACTGTCGGGTAAAGTTCAGAAAGATTCCGCAATAACGTTCGCCATTGCAGGCTTTCTTATATAGGGTAATGTGATGGTCGCGCGGGATAAAAACACACTCCCCTTTGCCGACATGTATCTGCTCCTTGCCATTGTCGAGAACCATCTCTCCGGAATAGACATAGTTCATCGCATACTCGCGCGAACGATGAATGCAAGCCGTCTCATCGTCATAGAAGAAGCTGAAAAAGATGTCGTTGTAATTGAAAATCATCCTTATCGGTCCGGTTGTCCGGTGATCGGTCTGTTCCATATCGGCGTTTTTAATTTCCTGTTATTTCCGCGATACAACTCCTACCCTATTCCAACGATTCGCACTCCCGAAGCCACATGGCAGAAGAGGCATCGCTCGGCATACGCCAATCTCCCCGCGGAGAGATAGCGACCGAACCGACCTTCGGTCCGTCGGGCAAGCAGGAGCGTTTGAACTGTTGATTAAAGAAACGACGCATGAAAATCGTCAGCCATTTCTTGATGGTGGCAGCATCGTACGGTTGATCGAACCGGGCCCGCATGGCTAAATAGTAAATCTTCGCCGGACGGAATCCGAACCGCAACATATAATATAGGAAAAAGTCGTGCAGTTCGTACGGACCCACGAGGTCTTCGGTCTTTTGCGTGATATTGCCCTGCTCATCTGCCGGAATCAGCTCGGGACTAATGGGGGTATCGACAATATCGAGCAAGATTGCCCGTGCCGCATCTTCGATACGATGGCGTGCCACCCATGCGACAAGATACTTTACCAACGTTTTCGGGATTCCAGCCGACACTGCGTACATGGACATGTGGTCGCCGTTGTAGGTTGCCCACCCCAAAGCCAGTTCGGAAAGGTCGCCCGTACCGATCACCATACCATTGGTCTGGTTGGCAATGTCCATCAATATTTGCGTGCGTTCGCGAGCCTGCGAATTTTCGTAGGTTACATCGTGCACCGCTATGTCATGGTTAATGTCTTTGTAATGCCGTATGCAGGCTTCGCGAATAGGAATTTCGCGCACGGTTACTCCTAACGCCTGCATCAACCCGATCGCATTTTGATACGTGCGGTCGGTCGTGCCGAACCCGGGCATGGTAACTCCGACGATGCGGTCGCGCGGAATGGAAAGTTTATCGAATGCCTGTACACACACCAACAACGCCAATGTGGAATCGAGACCGCCGGATATGCCGATCACCGCAGTACGGGCATGCGTATGCAATAGCCGTTTTGCCAGTCCGGAAATCTGGATGTCGAGTATCTCGCGGCAACGTCGATCCAATGTTTCGGGATGAGACGGCACAAACGGATGCGGAGCCACTGTACGGGTGTAATGAACCGGAACTACCGGTATATCGCTACAATCGACCGTATGATAAGGTTTGCCGGCAACCGATGCCGAAGAAAAAGTATTTGTTACGCAACGTTCGCCCTGCAAACGCTCGACATCGACCTCGGTAACCACCAATTGCGGTTCGAACGAGAAACGTTCGGATTCCGCCACGACCGTCCCACACTCGGCAACAATCGCATTTCCGGCAAAAACCAAATCGGTAGATGATTCGCCGAATCCCGATGAGGCATAGATATAAGCCGCACGACAGCGTGCCGATTGTTGTTTCAAGAGCGAAAGCAAATAATCGTGCTTCCCGATCAACTCGTCGCTCGCCGATAAATTGGCGATTATATCCGCTCCTTGCAGGGCATGGTACGAACTCGGCGGACAAGGCGTCCAAAGATCTTCGCAAAGTTCAACACCCAACGTAGCCCGACCGAAACGGAAAAGCAGATTCGTCCCGAACGGTACTTGTTGCCCGCACAAGGTGATTTCATCAAAATCGGCATCGGCGCCGGATGTAAACCAACGGGCTTCATAAAATTCATTGTAATTGGGTATATATGTTTTGGGTACTACACCCCGTATTTTGCCACCGGAAAATACAACCGCACAATTGTATATTCGAGTTGCCGAGGCAACCGGCATCCCTACGACCGAAAGAAGCGGAAGAGAGGCGGTCTGCTCCAACAAATATTGCAGGGAATGTTCCGCCTCATCCAATAAAAGACGATGACCGAACAAGTCGCCGCACGTATATGCCGTAATCGAGAGTTCGGGAAATACAACCAACTGCACACCCCGAGCCGCTGCTTCGTTCATCAAACCGATAATTCCTTCGACATTCGCCCGGCAATCGGCTACCGATACCGGAGGGATAGCCGCAGCTACCCTGACAAAACCGTAATCCATAGGTTCTTTTATTTTTTATTTTAAATAAGATAATGGTATCTGAATACATCGTCATGTTACCCGGACTATGTTAAGACACCGCTTATCTTTTACAAAGATAATGCAAGCCGAATACAGAGGTAAGTTTACTTGATCTATGTTAAGGCGTAGCTTATCTTCTACAAAGATAATGCAAGCCGAATACAGAGGTAAGTTTACTTGACCTATGTTAAGGCGTAGCTTATCTTCTACAAAGATAATGCAAGCCGAATACAGAGGCAAGTTTACTTGACCTATGTTAAGGCGTAGCTTATCTTCTACAAAGATAATGCAAATCGAGAGCAGAATAATCGAACTCGTTTGAATAATTATGCCGAGATGCAGCTTATCTTCTGAAAAAATATATAAATCCGCACATTTGCGAACATATCTGCCAAAGATTCTGTATTTTTAAGGGGGCATTCCCGACATAACGATTTAAAATCCGACCGCGGCGAAATCCGACCGCGACAACCGGCACAGACAATGAAACGAAGTCATACCATTTTTTATACCCTGCTTTTAGCCTCTATCCTGTTCGAAGGGGCTGTGTTTCTTTTTAATTCGATAGCGGACGGAAATCATTTCACCATCACCGCGGCGCGTCTCGATCCGACCGAAACCTTCGACGGACTGGTGTTCCTGCTCGGATTCGGAGCGGGATTGCCCGATGCCGTGTCGGTCGCAGGTGCAGCCCTGCTGATGTTACTTCTGTTTTGGGTACTCGCCAAAGGAATCTATATGCTGTTCCGGCTCGCCAAGAAAGAATAGACGGTTCAGACTTCTTGTAAACAGCCGTCGATATAGGCACGTATCGGTTCGAAATCGTCGGGTGAAAACCAACGGATAGAAGCATCCCGCTTAAACCACGTCATCTGTTTCCGGGAATAGACGCGAGTGTTGCGCTTGATCTTCTCTATCGCCGCATCCAGCGGCATGACACCATCGAAATAGGCAAAAAGTTCTTTGTATCCGACCGTATTCAGCGAATTGCAATGACGCAAAGGATAAACACGCCGTGCCTCGTCGAGCATTCCGGCTTGCATCATCTCATCCACCCGTCGGTTGATCCGATCATACAGTTCCTCCCGCGGACGGGTGAGCCCCACCTTAATGATGCGGAACGGTCGTGATTTGCTTTGCCGTGTACGCAGTTCGCTATACGGGCGACCTGTCATCCGGCAAACTTCAAGGGCGTGGATCACCCGCTTCGGATTACAACGGTCTACCTGCTCGTAGAACTGCGGATCGAGGCGCTGCAATTCATGCAACAACGGTTGCAATCCTTCACGTTCGTACCAGTCGCACACCGCCCGACGCACTTCGTCGCTGATCGTAGGTATCTCGTCGATTCCGTTGCATACGGCATCGATATACATCATAGAGCCGCCCGTAAGCACAGCAACCGGATTTTCAGCAAAGAGCGAAGGCAACAACCTCATCACCTCCTCTTCGTAACATGCCGCACTATAATATTGCTCCAAGCCGAGTTCAGCCACAAAATAGTGCTTCACCCGCTGCATCTGCTCCGCCGTGGGTGCCGCCGTACCTACCGGTATATCCCGATATATCTGACGGCTGTCTGCCGAAAGTATGGGCGCACCGTATCGCTCAGCCAAGCGAAGGCTAAGTTCGGTTTTTCCGACCCCGGTAGGTCCGACAAGAACAATAAGCGCAGGCGACATAAGGGAAAAATAAAGACGGAAAAAATGGTGTGCCAGAAAAGTCGATTGGTTTGCTTCTTAACCGTTCTGACACACCATAAAAGAGTTGCATGAATCTTGCACCCCTCTGTTCCGTCAAGTTCGTATCGTTTTATTCGGCAGCCATGCGGGCAATCGCCACAACTACTTCCGTTGCTTTTTCCATCGAAGGAATAGGCACAAACTCGAAACGTCCGTGGAAATTGACACCACCGGCAAAAATATTCGGGCAAGGCAAGCCTTTGAACGAAAGTTGTGCACCGTCCGTTCCGCCACGGATAGGTTTCACCACAGGAACGACTCCGACCTCTTTCATGGCGTTCTCCGCCAGATCGACGATGTGCATAACCGGCTCGACCTTTTCACGCATATTGTAGTACTGATCTTTGATCTCGATGCTCACGCAACCGGGGAACTCGTTGTTGATCTTGCGTACCAGATGCTCCAACTCTTTCTTCCGACGTTCGAACCGATCGCGGTCGTGGTCACGGATAATATAAGTAAGCACGGTGTTTTCCACACTGCCTTCAAACGAAATCAAGTGATAGAAACCTTCGTAGCCCTCGGTATGTTCGGGCGTTTCCCAACGGGGCAGCATGATCGCATACTGATTGGCGACACGGATCGAATTCAACATCTTGTGTTTCGCCGCACCGGGATGCACATTGCGTCCGCAGAACGAAACTTTGGCAACTGCCGCATTGAAGTTTTCGTATTCCAATTCGCCGATCTCACCGCCGTCGAGCGTATAAGCCCAATCGGCACCGAATGCAGCGACATCGAATTTATGCGCACCCAAGCCGATCTCCTCGTCGGGGTTGAATGCGACACGAATCTTTCCGTGTTTAATTTCGGGATGCGCCAGCAAATATTCCATAGCCGTAATAATCTCGGCAATACCAGCCTTATCGTCAGCCCCCAGCAACGTATTACCGTCGGTGACAATCAAATCCTGACCGACGTAACGCAACAGTTCGGGCGATTCGGCAGGGCGCAACACGATGTTTTTTTCGGCATTCAAAACAATATCGTTGCCATCGTACGACTTCACGATACGGGGAGAAACATGATGTCCCGACATTTCGGGAGATGTATCGAGATGAGCGATAAAGCCGATCACAGGCACATCCTTATCCGTATTGGCAGGCAAAGTAGCCATCAGATAGCCATTATCGTCGAGTGTAATTTCGGAAAGCCCGATGCGTTTTAATTCTTCCGCCAGTTCACGGGCAAACTTCATCTGTCCCGGCGTACTCGGTGTCATATTCGTCAGTTCGTCCGACTGCGTGTCGAGACTCACATAATGCAGAAAACGATCTATTAAATTCATGGTCTTATGGTTTGATTATATAATCTTTCAAATGCCGCATCGGAGCGGATCAATGCAAACATAACGGAAGCCCGTTTTTGCGATGTAAAGATACAACATTTTTTCGTACATTTGTCGCTCGATAAAAAAAAGCTGACAGACAAGAAACAGGCATTAACCCGCGATACGAACCAACCGGCAAAATGGCACGAAAGAAAAAGACACGACGGAAATCAAACAGCACGGCACCGGCTCTGTTGGTGATCGCTCCCATTGTCGTGTTGATCTGCGCCTATTGGATAAAACAGAATCCGATAAAGGCGGAGCGCCGGGTATTGTCCCGGATCGAACATATCGACTACGCAGAGTGCCCTGCTCCGGGATACCGCGACGACGAAGTCGTACTCTACCGAAACGGTTATACCGTATCGTACAACCGGCAATGGGGACTGCCGAACTGGGTTGCTTACGAACTGATACCCGCGGAATTGGACGGAGACACGGAACGGAAGAACCGCTTCATCACCGATCCGGACCTAACGGGACGACGGGCAAAAAGCAACGACTATACCCATAGCGGATACGACCGCGGTCACATGGCTCCGGCTGCCGACATGAAATGGAGCGACACCGCCATGAAAGAATCGTTCTACATGTCGAATATCTGCCCGCAAGTGCCGGGACTGAATCGCGGACGTTGGAAAGAACTGGAAGATGCCGTGCGCAACTGGTGCGTACAAGACAGCGCCCTGCTGATCGTTTGCGGACCGATCGTTACGGAAAAACATACGAAAATCGGAGCGAATCGGATTGCCGTGCCCGAACGCTTTTTCAAAGCCATTGCCGCCCCCTATCTATCGGAACCGCGCGGCATCGCCTTCATCTTCGAGAATCGGGAAACCTCACCGTCGTTACCGGCATTAGCCGTTTCCATCGACAGCCTCGAACAAGTGCTTTGCGCCGATCTGTTCCATTTGTTGCCCGACAGTATCGAAAACATCATAGAACGACAAATAAATCTTGAAGCATGGAATTTAGAATAAATCATCAGCCGGAAGATACCATTTGCGCCATATCGACTGCTCCCGGACGTGGCGGAATAGCCGTAATCCGTGTCAGCGGATCGGAGGCAATTGCCGTTACCGACCGCATATTCCATCCGGTAAAACAGGGAAAAAACATCGCAGGACAAGCCGCCAATACAGTATGCTTCGGGACCATACGCGACGAACAGGGCAACATCGTAGACGAAGCTGTCGTCACACTATTTCGCGCCCCCCACTCTTTCACCGGCGAAGATACAACCGAAATTTCATGCCACGGGTCGCTATACATCCAACAACAGATCATCACCCTGTTGCTTCGCAATGGAGCACGGATGGCACAAGCCGGAGAATTCACACGCCGAGCCTTCGCAAACGGGAAAATAGACCTGTCGCAAGCCGAAGCCGTAGCAGATGTGATCGCATCGAATTCCGCCGCGGCACACAAACTGGCGATGCAGCAAATGCGCGGAGGATTCAGCCATGCACTGGCAGACCTGCGGGAACGATTGCTGAATTTCGTATCGCTAATCGAACTGGAACTGGATTTCAGCGAAGAAGAGGTAGAATTTGCCGACCGGAAGCGCCTCACCGATTTAGCCAACGAAATAGAACATACCATTCGCCGGTTGTCAAATACGTTCCAAATGGGAAATGCGATCAAGAACGGAATTCCCACTGCCATAATCGGCGAAACGAATGCCGGGAAATCGACCTTATTGAATGCACTCGTACATGAAGAACGGGCGTTGGTATCGGACATACACGGCACCACGCGCGATGTGATAGAAGACACCACGGTGATACAAGGCATCACCTTCCGGTTTATCGACACGGCAGGCATCCGCGAAACACACGACACGATAGAGAGTATGGGCATTGAGCGCACATTCCTAAAACTGGAACAGGCATCGATCGTAATCTGGCTGATAGATACCACCCAAACAACATCCGAAGCCACTGCATTAGCCGGACGCATCCTGCCCCTCTGTGCGGGGAAACAACTGATCATAGCATTCAACAAACAAGACAAGATCGACACTACTGTACGACAACAATGGGAACAATTTTTCGATACGATCAAAGATGCGCATGCTTCGGCACAACACCTGTTCCTAAGCGCAGCAAAACAAACCGGAATTGCCGAGCTGGAATCGCAATTGATAACGGCTGCGCAACTGCCGGAAACCGGCGATAATGACATTATCGTCACGAACGCACGTCACTATGAAGCCCTGCACCATGCCCACAATGCCATTATCCGCGTACAAGATGGTCTTGCATCCAACCTGTCCGGAGACTTCTTGTCGCAGGACATCCGGGAGTGCATGCACTACCTCGGCGAAATCACAGGACAAATCTCTACCGACGAAATTTTAGGAAATATTTTTAGCAAGTTTTGCATCGGAAAATAGACGACAAAAACGACAAAGTAACTCGGAGTAAATTGGGAGTAAAAAGAAGTAAATATCTCGCTACTATTCAATGATTTAAGCCGATTGAAATTTTAAGGTTATTTGTTTTAAGTTACTCCCGATTTACTGTAATTTTGTTGTACTTTTGTTGCTCGGAAACAATGAAGCAACAAAAGCAACAAAAATATGGGAAATTCAAAAGAGCCAATCAAACTACGGAGGCGCAAGACCAAGTCTGGGAACACATCGCTATACCTCGACATCTACCTGAACGGGGAACGGACATACGAGTATCTGAAATTGTACCTGATACCTGAACGGACACGGGCTGACAAGGACAAGAACCGAGAGACGCTCCAGCTGGCGGAAGCTATCAAGTCGAAAAGGGTTGTCGAACTTCGCAACGGCGAGTTCGGGTTCAAAAACGTGTTCGCCACCGAAACCCTGTTTTTCGACTACTACAAATCTCTATGCGAAAAACGGCTCGGGGAAGAAAGCAGGGGCAATTGGGGAAATTGGTATTCGTGCCTCCACCACCTGCGCATATATGAAAAGCGGGAGAAAATCACATTTGCCGACATAACGCCCGAATGGGTGCAGGGGTTCAAGGATTACCTCGAAAATAGGGCTGTCGCTTGGGCGCACGACAAACGGCACAGGGAAAAGGAACATTTGCTGTCCCGCAATTCAAAAGTGAGCTATTTCAACAAACTGCGGGCTTGCCTGAACCAAGCATTTGATGATCGTATAATTGCCGTCAATCCCTGCCGTGGCATTGACGGATTCAAGGCAGAAGAAGGAACACGAATGTACCTGACACTCGAAGAACTGAAAAAGCTCGTGAACACCCCTTGCGACTATGACGGTGTCCGTCGTGCGTTCCTGTTCTCCTGCCTGACAGGACTGCGACGCAGCGACATCCTGCGGCTCAAATGGGGCGACGTGTTCAGACAAGGGGATTTTACCCGTATTATCTTTCGGCAGAAGAAAACCAAAGGACAGGAATACCTCGATATCACGGAACAGGCGGCTGACATTATGGGAGAGCGTGGCAAGAATGAGGATTACATCTTCACGGACGTTTTCACACCCGACTGCACTAACAAGACCATACAAAACTGGGTACTGCGGGCTGGTATAGACAAGAAAATTACGTTCCACTGCGGGCGGCACACATTCGCCGTGATGATGCTGGATTTGGGAACGGACATCTATACCGTGAGCAAGCTGCTAGGACATAGAGAGCTTTCCACGACGCAGATATACGCAAAGGTTATGGATAAGAACAAACAGGCGGCGGTACAGCGCATACCGAACATAATGCTGGAATAGCCTATTTACCATTGTCTTTCGGGGAGGTACGGGCAAACATTTCGCCCTCCCCCGTCAGAAGCCAACGCCCTGAAATACCGTAATCCCGCACAAGGTATGTCAGCCAATCCAACTGTACGCTGTTCTGTGTACCCTGTCCTTTTTCAAGGGCGTTCAAATTCCAGCGGTTTATACCGTAACGGTCGGTAAATGTTTGTTTGCCTCGTATTATACGGCGGTTTTTCAACTCGTAAAGAGCCTCGAAAAACCGCTTTGTTATTTTTGCGCCCTCTTCTGATTGCATAACATATCCGATTTGCCGCTTGCGGCGGCGAATTTCACGTTCAATTCATTTTCTCGCTCACTTGCCCGCCCTTGCCATTTGGCAACCGTGTCGGGGCTAAAAACGGGCATTCTTCCCTTGATTACCGCCTGCTCAAACTCGTGCAACTCGTCAGGTTCCATATACGGCAGATATTTCTCCAATTCAAGTACACCCTGAATGTGGGCATACATTTCCTGCCGAATGCCTGTGTAGGTGTCAGCGGACAGCATTTGTCCGTCCCCGAGCAACAGCCAGCGGGCGTTTATCTCGGGGAATGTCGATAACAGCGTTATGACGGGCTGGATGCCGAAATTGTCCCCACGCAGCAATTTAGCAAGGTATTGGGGTGTCCAGCCGAGCATCTTTGCAAATGGCGTTTGCTTGCCTCCCGTCTTATAATCGAGTATCTGTTGTAGCCTATCTTTCATATCCTATCAAAATAATGGAGTTTTTCCAAACGGTGTCAGCCTGCAACGGCAGAGGTGGCAATGTCGCCCGTCGGGACACCCGTTTTTTTGCTTTCTCGAATTTGATCTTTAAGCAATCCAACCAATTCCTCTATCTGCTTGTCTCGGGCGGCAAGGCTTTCCGCCTGCAGCTGTATGACTTTCCATGCATCACGGTCTATCTCCACCGTCTGTAAACCGTTTGGGCTATTCTTGAACATCGTCCCCTCGTCCCTCAAAACCCAAACTTCGTTTATATTTTCATCAAGTCCACACAGCTTCTTGACAAACTTTTCAGAGATTGGCACCCTGCCGTTTATAATCTGTGAAAATGAGGATTTTGTATATCCAAGAAGGTCTGCCAACGCCTTTTCACTATCGGCGACCTCTTGAAATATTAGCCAATTTAATACCTTTTTAATACGTTGAATATCAGTCATATATAGAATTTCTTAAATTATTTCCGAAAAAATATTTCGATTTTCGGTTTAAATATCGAAACTTTGTTTATATTTGCACCGTAATACAATTAAATATCGCTACAAATATATGAAATAATAAATAAAATCGGAAATAAACCAATAAGTAAAAACGAAATAAAATCAAGAATTATGGAATCTATGTTATTCAAAACGGATTGCAAAGCCAAACGGGAAGCGAGGGATTTGGCAATATACAACGAGTATAACGAGCTTATTGCCATTGAGGGACAAAGCAAGACGCTCGTTACTGAACACTTGATGAAGAAGTACGACATCCATTCGGCGGGAACTATCTACGTCATTCGCCAGCGGGTCGAAGAACGCTTAAAGAGGGAGGGCAAGATATGAGCAAGAAGTTAAGCCCCAAAGCAGCCCACGAGAAGTATCTGTATAACAAAAAATATATGGACGGATATTGGGAGCGCAGGGCTTCAAGGAGGGCAAGCACAGGAAACAAGGTTTCCGTAGAGGTAAGCATTGCCGAAGAACTCCTGCCTGACATTGGGCGAGTGGAGGTTACTGTATGCCGCAACGGACATACAGACGAGCGGTACATCAAGGAACTGGAACGAGCCAACAAGACGCTCAACTCGGAGAACAGGCGGCTGACAAAACTGTTGACCCGCTATCAGGAAATCATACGAATCGGAATAAGACAGTTGGATTATGAAAAGGAAATATACTGAACTCGGAAAATGGGTGCTGTTCTACGCACTCGGCATCGTGGGCGTTCTCGCATTTATGGTGCTGGCAGGAGAGAGTGACGAAATGCCTCTCGGCAAATTCTTCCTGTATAAAATGGTGGCTATGGCTGTTCTTGCCCTGTGCTTCTACATCGGTAAAAGGTTACACCGAGCAGGGCTTCTGCCAACGAAGATTTACGAAGAAATTGAGGAGGACGAGATATGAACGATATGCAGGATATAAGCAACAAGCTCGACCGCATCGAGCAGCTGGCTATCATCAGCTCGAAAACGGTTCTCAGCCTTTCGGAAGCGGCAGTATTCACGGGGTACAGTGAGAGCCATATCTACAACCTGACAAGCAGGAAAGCAATCCCCCACTACAAGAAGAACCGCAAGCTATTCTTCAAGAAAAGCGAACTCGAAGACTGGCTCTTGGAGCGTCAGGTAAAGACCGACAAGGAGATTGAAAGCAAGGCGGCAACGTATGTATCAACCCATAAAAAATAATCGCAATGAGCAATCCCCAACAACTCAAATCGCCCAAGCAGCTTATCAAGGCGGCATTTGAACGGGGCGACCGCCTGACAACGTACACAGGCAACCAAATCGGACACACCGTTGATTTCCGAAAAATCGTATCGACGCTCCGTGATGAGGGCTTCCACATCAAGGACTATTGGGAAACAGCCCCCGACGGACGGAAATACAAAGTTTACTATCACGAAAAGCAAAGCCCGAAGCTGTCAGAGGGCAATAATCAATAATAACAGATATGCAGACTGAAATTATCGAAATCAAACAGGCTGATATGCTTCAAGCTATCAACCGTGCGGAAGTTGACATCCAGATCGCAACCGCTAAACAGTACCCACGTGACATTAACGCCGCTCTCAACAAAATAGCGACGTATGCAACAATGGACAGGGAAACCGCAGAGGACTGTTTCTATGTTCTCCGCAGGAAAGGAAGCAACGGACAGGACAACGTCATCGAGGGGCTATCCGTTCGTATGGCAGAAATCATCGCTGGAGCTTGGGGCAACCTCCGAGTACAGACACGCATCATCGGGAACGACGGGCGTATGATAACTGCACAGGCTATCTGCCACGACCTTGAAACCAACTATGCCGTGAGCAAGGAAGTAAAACGCCGTATAACGGACAGAAACGGGCGTACATTCAGCGAAGATATGCAAGTGGTAACTGGAAACGCAGCTTCATCAATCGCTTATAGGAACGCTGTTTTATCGGTTATTCCGAAAGCCATAACAAAGCGTGTTATCAACGAGGTAAGACAGGTTGCTCTCGGACAATCCATTGACGTTGAGACAGCACGACAGAATTGCATAGCGAACTACGCCAAACGAGGTGTATCGGAGAAAATGCTGTGTGATTATCTCGGAATTAAGAGCATAGCTGAAATCGACAAGGAACGCCTCTTTGAGTTAAGGGCAACCCTCAATGCGATAAACGAGGGAACGACAACCATACAGGAAACATTCGTTAAACCAGCCCTCGAAGCGAAAGAGGAGAAAGCAGCCAACAAGAAAGCAACCACCGCACAGGCTAAAGCCGCCGCAGCTATGGCACAGGCGACAGGAGCTGTTCCTGCGAATGTTGACCCCGAAACAGGAGAAATTAAACAAGATAAATAATCATCTAAAAAAGCAACAAAATGGAAGAATTAAGACAACCGAGCCTCGAACAGGTACAGGAGGCTTTCAAACAGGCTGAAAACAGCCCCGAGATTCAAACTTTACTTCGCACTCTGTATGGAGAAGCAGTGGAAACAAAACAAGCCGACAATCGCCCCGTAACGGAGCGCATAAAGACTTTTGAGGACGCTTGCAGGGAGTTGGGAACAAATCATCCTCTTGTTTTACAATATGAATTCAACTACAACGCAGAGGGCGGTTGGAATGATAACGCAGATACAAGAGACTTTTCCGCATACCTCAAACTCCGTATCATCTGCGCCGCATTGAACGAGGGCTGGAAACCGTTTACAGAGGATGAGTGGCGGTATTATCCGTGGTTCTGGCTTTACACACAGGAGGAAATCGACCGTATGGACGAGGAGGAACGCCAAGACCTCCGAATGATGAGAACAGGCGACTATCAGACAGGCTATGCGGGCTTCGCCTGTGCGTTCTCGTCTAACGCCCCCTCGGGTACGAATGCGCACTTCGGCTCTCGGCACTTCGGCTCTCGCCTTTGCTTAAAGAGCGACACGCTCGCCGTTTACTGCGGTAATCAGTTCATCGACTTATGGGCAGACTTCTACCTGATACGCAAATAGAGACATTCAATCGGGAGGGCTTCGGCTCTCCCATTTTCAATAACCGTAAATAAACAGCAAAATGGATAGAAAAGAACTTTTACAGGCTTTAGCCAAATGGCAGGAGCAAGACAAAGAGAATAGAGCAATGCTCTGCGTTATCGTTGAACGTAATGAAAACGAAGGGGTTTACAATTCCTCACAAGGTATGGTTGGAACAAGAGAAAACCTTGTCTTAATGATAAAAAACGCCTTGAAGAATGACAAGATGCTTGCTCTAATAATCCGAAAGGCAGTTCAGGAATTAGATTTTGAAGCAACTATCGAGGGGATGTTTGAAAAGGTAAACAACAACGAAAAAGCACAGGAGGAAAAGCAATGAGCGTAACAGTTATCAGACCGAAAGACAGAGCCGAGTGGCTGGAGTTCAGAAAATCAGGTATCGGCAGCAGCGAAGTAGCCACAATCGTAGGGCTTAACCCGTGGGAAACCCCTTATCAACTTTGGAGACGTAAAATCGGGCTTGATGCTCCGAAAGAAGAAACCTTTGCGATGAAAGCGGGACACTACCTCGAAGATGCGGTATCGCAGTTTTGGCAGGACGCAACAGGACGTGAGGTTATCAAACGCTCTGTCGGGGATTGGATTATCCGCAACAACGAGAAACAGTTTATACAGGTTTCTCCCGACCGTACATATTGGTTGGAGGGTATGAAGCACAACGACCAAAACAAGGGCATTTTGGAGTGTAAGACAACACAGAAAGCTATTGACGGGGACGACCTCCCGAAGCATTGGTTCTGTCAGGTTCAGTATCAGCTCGGAGGAGCGGAACTCACACAGGGCAGTATCGCTTGGCTCACACAGGGCAGGGAGTTCGGCTATAAAGACCTCGCCCTCGTTCCTGACTTCTACGCTTGGCTCGTTGAAGAAGTTGATAAATTTTGGACGGACAGCATCCTCGGCAGGCAGGAGCCATCCGCAGTATCGGTACAGGACGTTCTCCTGAAATACAACCGCCACACAGCGGGCAAGGTTCTCGAAGTGACGGAGGAAATCTTTGAAGCCTACAATCAACTGAAAGGGGTAAAAGAAGAACTCTCCCGCCTCGAAGAACGCAAGGAGGAATTGGAGGGACGCATTAAGCTCGGTTTCGGTGACGCAGAGGCTATCAGCTACGGGGGACAGACTATCGCTACATGGAAAGCCCCGAAAGACAGTGAGAAGTTCGACGCAAAGGCTTTCCAAGCCGCACATCCTGACCTTGCGAGAGAGTTTACAAAGACCGTTACAGGGGCTCGACGCTTCCTGTTGAAATAACCCGTAAAACAGAGCGAAAATGATTGCAATATCTAACCAACAGCGTGACGAGATTATCCGCTACATCGACTACATGTGTGAGACCAACAAGGACGTGAGCAGCCGCAATACACGGGTGTTCAACCTATGCCGCCGAGCGAAGATACTCCGTAGGGAGTTGATGAAGAAGACATCATTTTCGGCATCTGAATTACCTGAAAAATTAAAAAAATCTCGGATTTCAAAGTGATTATTTTATAATCGCTTTATATTTGCAATAACCAAAAGAACAGATATGAGATTTATCATTGAACAACATATACAAGCCGCACACGGGTGGGCTGCTCCGAAAGGAAGCCCGACGCAACTGTTATGCGTGGTTAGCCCTACGTGCGGCTTTCTTTTTAAGCAGCAATGATACAATTACGGTCAAATCAAACCGCCCCGATACAGAAAGCCATTGAGTACTTCAACGAGAAGAAGCCCAAGCCGAGCTTGATAGTGCTTCCGACCGCTTGGGGTAAATCAATCCTGACAGCCTACGTCGCCCTGAACTGCAACGACAGGCTTTTGGTGCTTCAACCCTCAAAGGAGCTGCTGGAGCAGAACATCAGGAAATACTACGCCCTCTGCGACGGGTTCGCCTCGAATGCGGGCATCTACTCGGCATCATTCGGGCGAAAGGAAATAGCACAGATAACATACGCCACAATCGGCTCGATAAAGAACCTCGGCGAGCGTTTCAAGGAAATGGGCTTCACGAAAGTACTTATCGACGAGGCACACCTGTACCCCCGTGAGGCTGACAGTATGTTAGGACGTTTCCTCGCTGACAGCGGGATAACACACGTCCTCGGTATAACCGCAACGCCTGTAAAGCTCCAACAGAACTATGATCAGGACGGCGGCACATTCTCAAAGCTCGTTATGCTGACATCACGCAGCAAGAAAGGCAATTTCTACAAAGACATTATTCACGTCGGACAGGTATCTGAAATGGTACAGCTTGGTTTTTGGAGCAAGCTTCGATACGAAGCCGCCGACTTCGACAGCAGTATGTTGGTTTACAACACCTCGAAATCGGAGTTCACGGAGGACAGCGTTTTGAGGGCTTATGAAGCCAACGGAGGGGAACAGGGCATAATCGAAGCCCTCGACAAGCACACGGACAGGCAGCATATCCTCGTGTTCTGTCCCTCGGTACAGGACGCTATCGACCTATCACGCCGCTACACGGGTTCTGCTGTGATTTACGGCGATATGAAGCCCGCAGAGAGGGAAAACATTATCAACGAGTTCAAAGCGGGCAGAATCAGGGTAATTTTTAACGTGCGGGTGCTTTCGACAGGTTTCGACTATACAGGCATTGACTGTATCATTCTCGGAATATCGACAGCTTCCATAGCCCTGTACTATCAGATTATCGGACGGGCAACCCGTATCGACAAGGACAAGGAGGATGCCCTGATTATCGACTTGGGCGGCAATGTGTCCCGCTTCGGGCGTGTCGAGGACATCACTTTCGAGAAAGGCAAGATATGGCGGATGTTCGGCTCGGGCGGGCGGCTGTTGAGCGGCATACCCATAACCGACATCGGCAAGGTAATAAGGGAGGACACGGCACAGATAGACGCACAGGCGGCACAGCCCATTGAGATTATGCCATTCGGCAAATACAAGGGGGAACGCCTGACAGACATCCCGCTGAACTACCGACAATGGATGCTACGCACGTTTGAGTGGAACGCCCGCAACGAGAAGCTAAGGAAATCAATTATCGCAACAATGTAACATCATAGGGCTATGGCACGACCAAGAAAACAAACAGTGGATTATTTTCCACACTACTGCAAGGACGGGCGCACAATCTATATCCTTGAAAACCGCTTCGGGAATGACGGTTATGCCTTTTGGTTCAAACTCCTTGAAATCCTCGGCAGTGCAGAAGGGCATTACTACGACTGCGCCATCTGCGCAAACTGGGCGTTCCTGCTCGCCAAGACACGTGTCGAGGAAAAGCGGGCGGAGGAGATAATAGATGTCCTGATAGAGCTGGGCAAGATTGACGGGCAACTATGGGCGGAAGCCCGTGTCATTTGGATAGACAATTTCGTGAAGAACCTTACGGAGGTTTACAGGACACGTCATACGAACCTGCCCGAAAAACCACGTCTTAGTGATTTAAGTCGGTCAGGAGAGGCTGTTTGCTTCGTGAAATACACAAAAGAGGAACAATTAAATGAAGAAAAAGCCCACAAAGAGGAATTTTCTACGAGAAAACCAGCCAAAGGAGAGGAGAGGAAAGAAAAGGAGAGTATAGGAAAGATAATATATCCTTATCAGGATATTGCCGACAAATGGAATTTTATCTGCGGGGCGTTTCTGCCAAAAGTACAAAAACTATCCGAGAGCCGCAAGCAGAAAATCAAAGCCCGCCTGCATGAGTTCGGCAGGCAGGAGGCTTGGATGCCGACTATTGAAGCCCTGTTTGACGGGATTGTCGCTTCCGACTTCCTCTGCGGCAGGAACAACAACGGCTGGACGGCGACTTTCGACTGGGTGTTCGAGAACCCGAAAAATTGGGTTAAGGTTATGGAGGGCAACTACAATAACCATAGAGGGGCGAAAAAAGCCGTACAACAGGCGAACCCGCAGCTTGGCGTTGGCGAGTACATCGATAACAACGGGCGGCGCACATACGGCACAGGAAAGGCTACAATCCCAAATGACGCACCGCCCCGCCCAAGTGAGAAATACTGCTGGAACAACTCAACCAAACAATGGACGATATTATGACACGGTTGGATTGGAGAAAATACGGCATTGAGATTCCCTACGGTCGCACTTCGGGAAACGTGAAAGTACACTGCCCGCAATGCCGAGACCAACGACACGACAAGCGGGACAAGAGCCTTAGCTGCGACCTATCTACGGGAATGTTCAATTGTCACTACTGCGGGTTCAGCGGTTGCGCTGCAGAAGCGACAGATGATGACAAGAAAAAATGGATGGAACAACAACCGTGGTACAACCCCACTCCACTGCGCCGCCAGAAACAGACATACAAAAAGCCGACACACACGGGTAACCCAACATTGAGCGCAAGGGCTCTCGCTTGGTTCAATGGACGAGGGATAAGTGAACGGACGCTGACGGAAATGCGTGTGACGGAGGGTATGGAGTATATGCCTCAGAAGCAGGGACAGGCGAACACAATCCAGTTCAACTACTTCAAGAACGGGCAGCTCGTGAACACGAAATACCGCACGGGCGACAAATGTTTCAAGCTCTGCACCGGAGCAGAACTCCTGCCGTACAACATTGACGCTATCAAAGGCTGTAAGGAGTGTATCATTACAGAGGGGGAAATGGACGCTCTCTCTTTTATTGAGTGCGGGCGCAAGGATGTTATCAGCGTTCCGAACGGGGCTAACGCCAACCTCACCTACCTTGACGATTACATCGAGGACTATTTCGAGGATAAAGACGTTATCTACATCGCCTCAGATACCGATACAAGGGGCGTGGAACTACGGGACGAACTCATGCGCCGCTTCGGGGCGGAACGTTGCCGTGTGCTGGAGTATGGCGAGGGCTGCAAAGATGCAAACGAACACCTGCAGAAGTTCGGACGTGACAGCCTATTGAAGTGTATCGCAGACGCTCCAGAGACGAAAATAGAGGGCGTGTTCACGGTTTCAGACTTCGAGCAATCCCTTGATGCCATATTTGAAAACGGGCTGCAAAAGGGCGTGACAATCGGGCATGATTGTTTTGACCGCCTGTGTTCATTTGAAACCAAACGCCTCTGTGTCGTGACAGGTATTCCAGGCAGTGGTAAATCGGAGTTCATCGACGAGATAGCGGAAAGGCTGAATATGCGCTACGGCTGGAGGTTCGCTTATTTCAGCCCAGAGAACGCACCTCTCGCCTACCACGCTTCGAAACTGATTGAGAAGTTCACGGGCAAGAAGTTCAGCAAGCAGTACCTCGGATATGGAGAATACAAGCAGGTGAAAGAACACCTCGAACAGGACTTTTTCTTCATCAGCCCGAAAGATGATTTTAGGCTTGACACAATACTCGAAAAAGCGAAGTCGCTCGTGAGGCGCAAAGGAATTAAAGCTCTCGTTATAGACCCGTACAACCGACTTGAAGACGAAAGCGGAGGCAGGAACGGTACGGAATACATTAGCCACCAGCTCGACCGTATGACAAACTTCGCACAGCAGAATGACCTGCTGGTTATCCTTATGGCACACCCCACGAAGCTGTCAAAGAACAAAGACGGGGTGGTTGAAGCTCCGACCCTGTATGACATCAGCGGATCGGCTAACTTTTACAACAAAGCGGACTTCGGTATCGTCGTAAACCGTAACCGCATTGAAGATTTTACTGAGGTACACGTGCAAAAGGTCAAGTTCCGACACCTCGGAGAGTGCGGCACGGCACTATTCAAATACAACTTGAACAACGGGCGTTACAGCCCCTACACAAACGGCATTGAACCTGTATGGGATAATACCAACCATTTGACAGAAGATTCTAAAAGACGGGCAGAAGAAGCGGAAGCGGAGGCGGTTTTAAATTTCGATGACCTCCCCGAAGATGATTGCCCGTTCTAACAACATATAAACCAATTAAATAACAGATAAAGAGAAAACAAATGAAAGCGTATCAGACAGGGAGAATTTCCTGAAACATCATCAGCTCGACGAGATTTTGTATAAAATCGAACAGGCTATCGAAATGATAAAGTATTCAGCTACGGAGTGCTTCGTGTTGGAGGAGTTGGAACAGGCTGTAAAGCAAATCCGACTGTACAACATCGACATTTTCGAGTGTTTCCCGACACCTGTTCAACGTACACCATACCCTCCATACAGGGAACGGATGAAGCCGAAGCAGTACAGCAAAAGGATATATTGGCACCGTATTAGGTCAAACCCACAGAGAAGAAAAAAGCCCCATTGACAGGCTGAACGCAAATAATTTGAACGAACATTTTAATTATCTAATTTTTACGACAATGAGCAACTTTGGTATCAAAATCGACTGCCTCAAACTCAAAGGGGCATTTTTAAGGAACTTGCAAGGCAAGACAAGTACAAAACGCTGTTTGATTATCCCCGTTGATGAATGCGACGGAATGTTTCTCGGCGAGAAAGGCTGCTATCTGAACCTCACGGCGATTGAAATGCAAGAGCCGAAGTACAGCGACACCCACTGTATCAAACCAGAAATACCGAGAGAGCAGCGGGAGGCAATGACGGAAGAGGAGCAGCGGAACATTCCTATCCTCGGAGGTATGCACGCCATTGAACGGAAACAGCAGTCAATAAACGTCGGCACGACAATCGGGCAAGAGGCATTTGCAGACGATGACGATCTGCCGTTTTAACATCATCGGCTGGCAGGTTATATGGGACGGGGAGCAATCCCCGTTCTATTGTCAAAGCCTAAATCAGCCCGTATTTCAAACGATAATTCTATGAATAAGCAAACATACCAATCAAAGAAGAAAAGCCGACAGACGGCGAATCAGCAAAAAATAAGGGACGTATTTACAATCATCTGCAAGACAGACCTAAGCGTGGAGTGCGTCAAAGAACACAGGTTTCATCCAAAACGTATGTGGCGTTTCGACTATGCCATACCAGAGCATAAGATAGCCATTGAGGTTGAGGGCGGCGTGTGGACTGGCGGCAGACATATCCGTCCACAGGGCTTTCTCGGAGATATTGAAAAGTACAATACTGCCACCCTTATGGGCTGGAGAGTGTTTCGTGTAACGCCTGATGACCTGTACAAGACGGCAACGCTAAATCTCATAAAAGCGGCTATTTCTGGTGATTTCAACCCATAATCCCCCTTTTTTCAATCCAAAAGTGATTATTTTATAATCGTTTTTGACTAATTTTGCAACATTATTAATCCTATCAATCAATACGGCAATGATTAAATTTTCAGAGTATGTATCGCTCGGACACCCTGACAAGGTTGCGGACTACATTTCGCAATATCTGTTAGACCGCTACATAGAGCGAGACCCCGACACCCGTTACGCTGTCGAGGTACAAATCAAGGACAACGAAGTAACGCTCGGAGGCGAGGTAACAAGCAAGTGCAGCTTCAAAAGGCAGCAGATAGTGGAATTTGTCCGTGCTGCGGTGGAGGAAATCGGCTACACCCGTGAATACGCAGAAAAGTGGGGATTCGAGAACACCGTTTGTGCAGACATCATCGGCGTGAACATCTACATCAGCCAACAATCCACAGACATCGCACAGGGGCTTCACGGCTGGGGCGACCAAGGTATTTTCTTCGGTTATTGTTCGGCGAACGATGACACGGCAGGAATGCCATACGAACACACCCTTGCCAAGCGTATCTGCAAGAAACTGTTCGAGAGTAGGCTTGGAGGGCTTGACATCAAGGCACAAGTCATCACGGACAACGACAAGGTCAAGAAAATCATCGTGGCAATCCCTCTTATGTACGACCAAGACAAAGAACAGGTCGAAAGGTATGTGCGAACCATATCTGATGTGAGCAAGGACTGTGTAATCATCATCAACGGCACAGGACGGTACATACAGCACAGTAGTATCGCAGACTGCGGAACAACAGGACGCAAGCTCGTGGTGGACTTCTACGGTGGTGCCTGTCGTATTGGCGGTGGCTCTCCGTGGACTAAGGACGCAAGCAAAGCCGACCTGTCGCTGAACCTGTACGCCAGAAAGCTGGCAAAAGAATATGCGGAAAAATTCAGGTGCGACGTGTTTGTGTCCCTTGCTTGCTGCATAGGAAAACAAGAAGTGGAAATTTCGGTGTGTGACGCAGCAGACAGGATTATCTACGAGGGCAAGAAGAACATAAACCCAGCGGAACTTCGCAAGCAGTTCGGGCTTGACAAACCTATTTATGCCTCAATGTGCCGCTGGGGGCTGTTCGGAGAATATCAACAAGATAAAGCGTGGGAAAAATGAAAACAGAAATCGTAAACCTGTCACAGATACAGGTAAACAACGCCAACCCAAGACGTATTGATGACACGAAGTTTGAGAAACTCGTGACATCGATCCTCGTCCTCCCGAAGATGTTAGAGCTTCGACCGATTGTGATAGACAGCACCTTTGTAGCTCTCGGCGGTAATATGCGCTTCCGTGCGCTGACAGCAATTTCCGAAATGGACGAGGGAGAAATCAAATCACGCCTGTCCGATTCAAGGGATTTCCAGAAGAAAACAACAGCGGAGCAGGATAATCTCGTAGAATACTGGTTGCGCTGGAAAGACAAGCCGACCGCCCATATCATCAAGGCGACCGAGCTTACAGAGGACGAGCAGCGGGAGTTTATCATCAAGGATAATGTCGGCTTCGGAGAATGGGATATGGATATGCTTGCCAACGAGTGGGAGGCAGAAGACCTCGACGATTGGGGGCTTGATGTATGGCAAAACAACGAATGGGACAAAGGCAACGAAAGCGGAGGAACGAACAGCGAGCCAGCCAACGCCTCCTTGAATGACCGTTTTGTCGTTCCCCCTTTCTCTATCCTTGACACCCGCAAAGGCTACTGGCAGGACAGAAAGAAGAAATGGCGTGAGCTTATCGGGGATATGGGCGAGAGCCGAAACGACACCCTCATAACAAGCCCAGAAATCAAGTACAAGGACTTGTATCAGCGCACACGACAACACCGTGAAGAACTCGGTATCACATTCAAGGAATACCTCGACAAGTACGTTCCAGACCATGTCAAAGAACACGAGGCTAACAAAGTCCTGTCCGCAGGGGTGTCGCTCCTCGACCCTGTTATGGCTGAAATCGTGTGCCGCTGGTTCGGGCAGGAGAACTGCAAGACATTTGACTGCTTCGCAGGAGATAGCGTATTCGGATATGTATCGGCACACCTTGGAAACGAGTTCATCGGCATTGAATTACGACCCGAACAGGCACAACTCAACAACGAGCGTGTGGAGGGTATGACAGCACGATATATCAACGATGACGGACAGAACGTGGCACAACACATTGAAGCAGATAGCCAAGACCTCCTGTTCAGTTGTCCCCCGTACTTCGACCTCGAAAAATACAGCGACCTCGAAAACGACGCAAGCAATCAGGGAAGCTATGAGGACTTCATCAAGATACTTGACAACGCTTTCAAGGCGGCGGTTACCTGTTTGAAAGAAAACCGATTTGCAGTTATCGTCGTTGGGGATGTCCGTGACAAGAAAACAGGCTTTTATTACGACTTCTGCGGCGATATCAAGCGTATTTTCAAGGAGGCGGGAATGCCTCTCTACAATGAAATCATCCTCGTTGAAACGAGCGCAAGTACGACATTGAGGGCAAGCCGATATATGGAGAGCCGCAAGGTGGCAAAAATGCACCAGAACATCCTCGTGTTCTACAAAGGCGGCACGAAAGAAATCAAAAAACAATTCAAAAAGATTGAGTATGCAAGCGAAGATTTGGAACTATTCAGAGTGGATAGCGGAAACGAACCCACAGAAGATACGGGAGCAGTTTGATGACCTCCTGAAACAATCGGGGTTCAATATCCTGTGCTTTACAGACCACCATTTCAGCCCACAGGGGTACACGGCATTGTGGCTGCTCACGGAGAGCCATTTCGCCGTACACACTTTTCCAGAGTTCGGGAAGACCTACATAGAGCTGTCAAGCTGCAACCCCGACTTCTATCTGCAATTTGTTGAACTGACTAAAAATCTGTAATGATGAGTGCGGCACAACAGAAAAAACGAAACCAAATAAAGCTCGCCCGAATGGAAATCGTGGCGAAACTCTACAAGCGTGGTTACTCCGTCCGACAAATCCGTGAGGAAGTCTTGAAACGGTTGAACCTTGAAAGCTATGCGCTGGGCACAGTACAGAGGGACATTCAAGCACTTTTGGAGGAGTGGAGAGAGAACCGCATCGAGGATATGGATGACGCTCTGCAACTGGAGCTGGAGCGAATAGATGACACGGTAAGGGAGTTATGGGGGCAGTGGGAGAAATCAAAAGAGGACTACAACAAGACCACCAACACACGCAAGGGCGCACCGCAGCGTGACAATAAAACAGGCGCAAACTCTGTCAAGACTTACAGCATCGAGGAACGCACTGCAACGGTTATCGGGCTGGGCAACCCCCAATACATTGCAGAGATACGACAGCAGCTTGCAGAACGGCGAAAACTCCTCGGATTGTACGCCCCCGAAAAGAAAGATGTCACTGGCGGCGTTTCATTCGCTTCATTCCTAATCGAGAGTGGTATGTTGGACGAGGCAGAACAACAGGCTGGAGAATAGCCGCTTTTTAGCCCGATTGTGGCGTTGAAACATCACAGACGGACAATGTAACCACTTTTGACGGAAGACCTGAAATACGGGAAATCTTGATAAAATAACTATGGCAAAGAAGAACAAAGGTAAATTACGGGCTGTCGGGCTGGAGAGGGTAAACGCTTGGAGAGCAGACTGGAGGCTATTCGTTAAAGAAGCTCTCGGCGTGAACATCGATCCCGAACAGCAGGAAATACTGCGGAGCGTACAACTGAACAGGCGTACCTCTGTCGCTTCGGGTACGGCACGAGGGAAAGACTTCGTCGCCGCCTGTGCCGCTTTATCATTCCTGTACCTCACTCCCCGTTGGAGGCGTAACGAGCGTGGCGAGGTTGAACTTGTGGAGAACACGAAAGTAGCCCTAACAGCCCCAACAGACCGACAGGTAAAGAACATTATGATGCCTGAAATCAGCCGCCTGTTCAACCGTGCGAAAGCGAGAGGGATTGTATTGCCAGGGCGTTTGAACACTTATGACATCCGCACTGACAACGAAGAATGGTTCTTGACAGGTTTCAAGGCTGACGAGAACAATCACGAGGCTTGGTCAGGATTTCATGCCGTCCATACGATGTTCGTCGTGACGGAGGCAACAGGTATCGGCGATGACACCTTTGGGGCTATTGAGGGAAACCTGCAAGGCGACAGCCGCATTCTGCTCGTGTTCAACCCCAATACTCCTGTTGGCTATGCCGCCCGCTCGCAGAAAGGCGACAGGTGGGCGAAATACAGCCTTAACAGCCTGACAGCCCCGAATGTCATTCAGAAGAAAATCGTGATTGCGGGACAGGTGGACTACGAATGGGTAAAAGACAAACTCGAAAACTGGTGTACCCCGATAACGGCGGAGGAAGTGCTGCCAGAAATGGACGACTTCAAGTTTGAGGGACAATGGTATCGCCCCGAAGACCTGTTCCGCAAAAAGGTTCTCGGCAAGTTTCCAAAGGCAGGCGACGATGTGCTTATCCCCGAACAATGGCTGGAGCTGGCACACGAGCGTTGGCTGTTGGCAAACGGCAAGGAACCTCTCGGCAGCGACACCCGTGTTCTTGGTGTCGATATAGCGGGTATGGGACGGGATTCAAGCGTTTTCTGCGAGCGCAAAGGCGTGTGGGTCGCTCCGTTTGTCGCACACAATTCAGGCGGCAAGGCAGACCACATGCAAGTCGCTGGACAGATATACGCCCTCCGCCGCAGGCAGATTGATATGTACGTCAGCATCGACACCATCGGCGAGGGAGCGGGAACATACAGCCGCCTGCTCGAACTTGACAGGGAGGAATACATCATCAGCTGCAAGTACAGCGAGGCGGCGAAATCAACCAACGGCAAGCCATTGTCCGACATCACAGGACAGTATCAGTTCCTCAATATGCGGGCATACCTGTTTTGGGCTATCCGTGATTGGCTGAACCCCGCCAATGACACGGGGGCAATGCTTCCGCCTGATGCACAGTTTGACGAGGAAGCCACGGAGATACGCTGGGGGTTCCGTTCTGACGGGCGCATCTACATCGAGCCAAAGGAGGACATCAAGGAACGGCTGGGACGAAGCCCTGACAAGTTCGACGCTCTTGCCAACACGTTCTATCCAATCAACACCCGCAAGCGGATAGACCTCGAAAGGCTCTCGAAAATGATACACAGGTAATAATCCTCAAAAATGACACGAATATGACAATCGAAGAAATCCTGAATTCAGGCGGGACAGCGGCGCAGATCATCGCCGCCCTGAAAGAAAAGACAATCTCCGTTCCTTTGTGGCGGGGACGTTTCGGTTTGGTACAGGAGTTCGACCCCACCAAACACCCTGTAATGAACAAAAGCAAGTACCCCGACATCGTTACCGACGAGGGCATTGAGTATGTTACCCGTGTAACCTGCGACTTGCAGCGGCTCGCCGTAAAGCGTATGACAGAGCTTGTAACAGGCA
>OAUV01000270.1_pt1 | contig 62385 bp, 54 predicted proteins | sample 1516841 | NCBI WGS metagenome assembly OAUV01 (sample SAMEA2580044, study PRJEB22360) | human gut metagenome | biome: human gut; feature: human-associated habitat; material: faeces | place: Denmark | collected 2008/2010 | reverse complement strand
TCGATGCGGGCCACCGCCACGGCATCTGGGTGGGCATCTGCGGTGAGCTGGGCGCGGATACCGCCCTCACCGAAACCTTCCTGCGGATGGGCGTGGACGAGCTGTCCATGAACGCCAAGAGCATCCTGCCCGTGCGCAAGATCATCCGCGGTGTGGATCTGAGCAAGCCCTCTGCCAAGAATGTCTGAGTTCCCCTGACGGAACCGTAAAAGGGGCTGCTGCGGCGCTCTCTGCCAACCAAAGTGCTGGCAAAGGGGCGCGCGGCAGCTCTTTTTTGATTGCAACAAGAAGCAAATTCACAAAACTGCCGCCTGACAAGCTGCAGTTTCATGGGTGAACGCTTCACAACGGTAAAGCTGGGTGCTATACTATACCTAAGTCGTATTTTTTGAACGCACCTCTGGAGATGAAAGATAGATATGACGCAATTCCTGATCCGCCGGTTCATCCGGCACCCCAATGACCCCCAGGACCCTGCTACCCGCACGGCCTACGGCAACCTTGCCAGCGGTGTGGGTATGGCCTGCAACCTGCTGCTCTGCCTGGGCAAGCTGCTGGCAGGCACCCTGTTCGGCTCCATCGCCATCATGGCGGATGCTTTGAACAACCTCTCGGACGCTTCGTCCAACGTGGTCAGCCTCATTGGCTTCCGGCTGGCCGCCAAGGCCCCGGATGCCGAGCATCCCTACGGCCACGCCCGCTATGAATATCTGGCCGGTCTGGTGGTCAGCGTGACCATCCTGGGCATCGGCTTTTCCCTGCTCAAGGAGTCGGTGGTCAAGGTGTTCCACCCCACCCCCGTGGCGTTCAGCTGGCTGAGTGTGGGCGTGCTGGCCGCATCCATCCTCGTCAAGCTCTGGATGAGCGGCTTCAACCGCACCATCGGCCGCACCATCGGCTCCGAGACCCTGATGGCCACCGCCGCCGACAGCCGCAATGACGTGCTGACCACCGGCGCGGTGCTGATTTCCACCGTGGTCTGCAGCCTGACGGGCTGGGCGCGGCTGGACGGCATCATGGGCGTGGCCGTGGCAGCCTTCATCCTCTGGTCGGGCTGGGGGCTGGTCATGGACACCCTGAGCCCCCTGCTGGGCGAGAGCCCCAGTCCGGAGCTGGTGGAGCACATTGAGCAGACGGTCATGGGCTACCCCGGCGTGCTGGGGATGCACGACCTCATGGTGCACGATTACGGCCCGGGGCATCAGTTCGCCTCCCTCCACATCGAGTTCCCGGCAGAGACCGACCCGCTCAAGGCCCACGATGTCATCGACAACATCGAGAACGATTTTATAAAGCGGGACGGCCTGCAGGTGACCATTCACTATGACCCCATCGTCACCACCGATGCGGCGGTGGGCGTGCTGCGCACCCGCCTGATGGAAAAGGCCCGCCAGCTCGACCCCTGCCTTTCGATCCACGACCTGCGCATCGTGCCGGGTGATACCCATACGAATGTCCTGTTCGATCTGGAGTTCCCGGCGGGCTATACCGGGAACAAGGACGAGATGCTGGCCGCCATGTGCCAGTTCGTCCATGAGCAGGACCCGAAATACAGCTGTGTGGTGAAAGTAGAGCAGAGCTATGCGTCTGCTGCCCACGAAAAATAAATTTGTGTTTTAGAGGGGAAGGAACTTATGCTGAACGAGACTTACCGCGGGATGCTGGCCCACAAGAGCGTCATCCGCGAGACCTTTATGTACGGCAAGCAGCGCGCGGCCCAGATCGGTTACGAGAACGTGTTTGATTACTCGCTGGGCAACCCCAGCGTGCCCTGCCCGGAGCAGTTCACCGCCGCCATGCAGGAGCTGCTGGCACAGGAGGACCCGGTGGCCCTGCATGGCTACTGCCCCAGCCAGGGCGACCCGGAGTTCCGCACCGCCGTGGCGGCCCACCTGAACAGGACCTTTGGCCTGCCCTATGCGCAGAAGGATATCTTTCCCACCACGGGTGCGGCGGGTGCCATTGCCCACGCCCTGCGCGCCGTGACCCGGCCCGGGGATGAGGTGCTGACCTTTGCCCCCTACTTCCCGGAGTACGGCCCCTATGTGGAGGGCACCGGTGCCCATCTCAGGGTGGTGCCGCCCCAGGCCCCGGCCTTCCAGCCCAATCTGGAGGCCTTTGAGCAGATGCTGACCGAGAAGGTCACCTGCGTCCTCATCAACACCCCCAATAACCCCACCGGTGTGGTCTACTCTGCCGACACCCTGACCCGGCTGGCGGAGATCCTGACCGAGAAGAGCAGGGCCTACGGCCACAACATCTTCCTTGTCAGCGATGAGCCCTACCGGGATATCGCATTTGACGGCAGGGCTGTGCCCTACCCGGCGGCGTTCTACCCCCACACCCTGACCTGCTTCTCCTTCTCCAAGAGCCTGAGCCTGCCCGGTGAGCGCCTGGGCTACGTGGCCGTGCGCCCCGGCTGTGAGGGCGAGGAGGTGCTGGTGGATATGATGGCCCAGATCTCCCGCTTTACCGGCCACAACTGCCCGCCCAGCATCATCCAGCGCGCCGTGAGCCGCTGCCTGGATGTGACCAGCGACCTGAGCGTCTACGAGACCAATATGGATCTGCTTTACAACAAGCTGAAAGCGCTGGGCTTTGAGGTGGAGCGGCCCGGCGGCACCTTCTATCTCTTTCCCAAGGCACTGGAGGAGGATGCAAACGCCTTCTGCCGCAGGGCCCGGGAATTTGACCTGCTGCTGGTGCCCAGCGATACCTTTGGCGTAACGGGCTATGTCCGCCTTGCCTACTGCATCGACACCGAAAAGGTAAAGCGCAGCCTGCCCGCGCTGGAAAAGCTGGCGGCCGCGTATCAATAAAGCCGAACCTCCCGGCAGAGCATCTGGCAGTGCCGCCGGGGGCCACAGTATTTTTTGAAACAGAGGAAAGGGAAACTGTTATGGAAAAGATCAAGATGACCACGCCGCTGGTGGAGATGGATGGCGACGAAATGACCCGTGTGCTCTGGAAGATCATCAAGGAGGAGCTCATCCTGCCCTTTGTGGATCTGAAGACTGAGTACTACGATCTGGGCCTGCCCAACCGGGATGCCACCCAGGATCAGGTGACCATGGATGCCGCCCTTGCCAACAAGAAGTATGGCGTGGCAGTCAAGTGCGCTACCATCACCCCCAACGCCCAGCGCGTGGAGGAATACCACCTGCACCAGATGTGGAAGAGCCCCAACGGCACCATCCGCGCCGTGCTGGACGGCACAGTGTTCCGCGCGCCGATCATGATCGACAGCATCAAGCCGGTGGTCAAGAACTGGACAAAGCCCATCACCATTGCCCGCCACGCCTACGGCGACGTGTACAAGTGCACCGAGTTCCGCATTCCCGGCCCCGGCAGGGCGGAGCTGATCTACACCGGCGACGACGGCTCTCGGCAGGCCGCCACGGTCTACAACTTTGAGTGTGCCGGTGTCCTGCAGGGCCAGTACAACAAGGACACCTCCATCTACAGCTTTGCCCGCAGCTGCTTCAACTACGCGCTGGAAAGCAAACAGGATCTCTGGTTCGGTGCCAAGGACACCATTTCCAAGAAGTATGACCACACCTTCAAGGACATCTTCCAGGAGGTGTACGATGCCGAGTACCGGGAAAAGTTCGAGGCCGCAGGCATCACCTATTTCTACAGCCTGATCGATGACATCGTGGCCCGTGTCATCCGCAGTGAGGGCGGATTTGTCTGGGCCTGCAAGAACTACGACGGCGACGTGATGAGTGATATGGTCTCCACCGCCTTTGGCTCGCTGGCCATGATGACCAGCGTTCTGGTCAGCCCGGATGGCAACTATGAGTACGAGGCCGCCCATGGCACCGTGACCCGCCACTACTACAAGTACCTCAAGGGCGAGGCCACCTCCACCAACCCCATGGCCACCATCTTTGCCTGGAGCGGTGCCCTGAAAAAGCGCGGCGAGCTGGACAGCCTGCCCGCGCTGGTCCGGTTTGGCGAGGCGCTGGAGGCCGCCAGCCTGCAGACCCTCAACGACGGCATTATGACCAAAGACCTCTGCGGCCTGGCGGAGGGCATCACCCCCACCCAGGTGAACAGCGAGGAATTCATCCAGGCCATCCGCACCCGGCTGGAAGCAAAACTGGCATAAGCACTGCATCACGGCCCCTGCCCCGGAACCCCGGCGGCGGGGGCTTTTTGCGCCTATACAAGGCGGTTGGCCTGTGCTACAATGGGAGCAGAAAAGGCGGTGACAGTATGCAGCATCATCCTCTGCCCGAATACCCCCGCCCGGCCCTGCGGCGGGACAGCTACGAGAACCTGAACGGCCTGTGGCAGTACGCCATCACCGGCTCTGCCGGGCTGCCCGCAAAGTGGGACGGCGACATTCTGGTGCCCTACTCCCCGGAGACGAAAGCCTCCGGCGTGGGGCGCACCCTGCAGCCCGGGGCGTGGCTCCACTACCACCGGAGCTTTGTGCCCCCGGCGGGCACCGGCGGGCGGGTGCTGCTCCACTTTGGGGCCGTGGACTATGCCTGCGCCGTGCAGGTCAACGGCCATCTGGTGGGGGGCCACCGGGGCGGCTACTGGCCCTTTGCGCTGGATATCACCGATGCGCTGAACCCTGCCGGCCATGACCGGCTCTGGGTGGCCGTGCAGGACCCCACCGGCACCGGCGTGCAGGCCCGTGGCAAGCAGACCCTCCGGCCCGGCGGGATGTTCTACCCGGCCCAGAGCGGCATCTGGCAGACCGTCTGGCTGGAGCGGGTGCCGGAAAACTACATCACGGAGCTGACCGTCACCCCGGACTATGATGCCCGCACCGTGACCGTGAAAGCCCATACTTCCCTGCCCGGCGGGGCGGCGAACCTGTGGGCCGTGGTGCGTGCCGGGGGCGTGACCGTTGCCGAGGACTGGGGCAGCGACGAGGCCGACCGGGACGGTGCGGTGACCCTGCACATCCCGGAGGAGCATTTCTTCCCGTGGAGCCCGGACAGCCCGTTTTTGTACGACCTGACCGTGGGCACCACGCAGGGAAAAGAGGAGCAGCGCGACACCGTGCACAGCTACTTTGCCCTGCGCAAGTGGAGCTGTGCGCCGGATGCCCACGGGATCATGCGCTTCTGCCTGAACGGCAAGCCCATCCTGCTCAATGGCCTGCTGGATCAGGGCTACTGGCCCGAGGGCCTGTACACCCCGCCCAGTGATGGGGCAGTGGTGCGGGAACTGCAGACCATAAAAGAGCTGGGGTTCAACCTTCTGCGCAAGCACGCCAAGATCGAGCCGCAGCGCTGGTATTACCACTGCGATAAGCTGGGCCTCATCGTCTGGCAGGACATGGTGAACGGCGGCGGGCCCTACAAGCTCTGGTTCGTGACCTACCTGACCAACGTGTTCCAGCCGCTGCTCCGCCGCCTGCCCGACGCAAGGCCCCTCTGGGGCCTGCTGGGCCGCGAAACAGAAGCGGGCAGGGAAGAATATGCCCGGGAGCTGGAAGCCACGGTAAAGGCCCTGCAGTGCCACCCCTGCGTGGGCTGCTGGGTGCCCTTCAATGAGGGGTGGGGGCAGTTCGATGCCGCCGGGGCCGTGGAGGCCGTCCGCAGGCTGGACGATACCCGCCTTGTGGACGAGGCCAGCGGCTGGTACGATCAGGGCGGGGGAGATGTGGATTCCCTGCACAACTATTTCTATCCGCTCCGGGTCAGGCCCCGGAGCCGGGTGGTGGCCCTGAGCGAATACGGCGGCATTGCCTGGCCCATGCCCGGCCATGAGCCGCCCCGCAGGGCGTACGGCTACGGCACGGCAAAGAGCCGGGCCGAGCTGACCGCCCGCTGGAAAAAGCTGCAATTGGAAACGGTGCTCCCCCAGCTGAAAAAGGGGCTTTCGGCCCTGGTGTACACCCAGGTGAGCGATGTGGAGGACGAGGTGAACGGCCTGTTTACCTACGACCGCGCCGCCATCAAGCCCGACCCCGCCGCTGTGCGTGCCGTGAACCAGGCGCTGGAAGCGGCGTTTGAGAAAGCGACAGAATAAAAAAGAAGGCTGTTACCCTGTAACTCCCTCAGTCACGGCTTCGCCGTGCCAGCTCCCTCTCGGAGGGAGCCTTGGCGTAACGGTGAACTGTGAAAGCCTCCCTCTCAGAGGGAGGTGGCATCGCGTCAGCGATGACGGAAGGAGTTCAGGCAACAGCCTTTTTGCATATCAATAAAAATTTAGTTGGTGCTGCTGTTCACGATCTTGGAAGCGGGCATCCTGTTCATGGCGGAGCTGCTCAGGTTGTGCTCCAGAGAAGCACCGTAGGCGGTCAGCGCCTCGGAGAGCTCCTCCCCCTTCATATCGTTGAGCACCTGTCCGCGCAGGTCGTCCAGCGCCTTCAGGCTCAGCGGGTCGAGCCGCAGGGCGGCCATCAGGGCGTAGCTGTTGTACTTCACAGCCGCTGCCTGCCCGATGGACAGGCCCCGGATGGTGTCGGCGGAACCCTCTGCGGTAAAGGCGGAGGTCATGGTGCTGTCCCCGATCAGTTCCAGAGAAGGTGCATTGGAATCGGAGGAATAGGTGGAGCCCAGCACGGCGTAGACCTCCGGCAGGGCGGAGGTGACCACGCTGGAGAAGTAGCCCAGCAGGGCGCTGCTGAAATCGGAATCGCTCAGGCCGGTCAAGGAAGCAGCGTAGGCATTGGTCTGATCCACGGCATCCTGTACCAAATCCAACATCTCGCTGGTCTGGTCCTCATCGGCAGAGGCATAGGTGCTGGTGTTGTAGAGCGGGATGGTGTAATAGGCCAGCTCGTACATGTTGTTCTCCAGATGGCTGGTCAGGTCGGCATCCGACACCGGGGTCTCGCCGTCCACGCCGTAGACCAGCTCCAGCAGGTCGCTGCTCTTGATGAGGATGCGCTCAAACCGCTGGACGGTGTTCAGGCCGATGCCGTTGGCCTTGTAGGTGTCGCCGTACTGCTCCATCAGCTGGGAGGCATAGCTGTCGGCCTGTGCTTCCTCTTCTGCGGTCAGCTGGCCGCCCAGCTCCTCAAAGCGGGTCTCGATGGCGGCGTAGGTCTCAAGGTTCTCCATGGTTTTCTGGCTCACATAGTCGCTGACAGTGGCGGTCTCGCCGCTGTCGGCATCCACGGTGATGGTCTGCTTCAGGAAGGCCTTCACATCGGTGGCATCCTGCTCCGAGGTGGCCAGATCGGCGGCCTTCTGGTAAGCGTCGTACTGGGCCAGCAGATACAGGCCCGAGGTGATGTCCACCGTGCCGATGGTGCCCACCGAATCCGGGGTGGAGCCGCAGGCGGCAAGGGAAAATACCATTGCCACAGCGGCAAGAAGTGCGATCAGTTTCTTTTTCATTGTTATGCTCCTGTCGTTCGGATCGCCCGCCCTCTCCGTCAGCGCAAGCGCGCTGCCACTTCTCCCAAGGGGAGAGGCTTTGGCAATTCCCCGCAAGGTCTTGGGGAGCCGCCAGAGGCTCCCCCTTTGGGGGAGCTGGCAAAGCCTATTGGCTTTGACTGAGAGGGTGAGGCCGTTAATCTTTCAAAATATCCTGCATCGCCCGGAGGATGCTCTGCAGCAGCTCCAGCGGCTTTTCCTCTTTTTGCAGGGTGACGGAGAGGTAGGGCTTTGCGCCGGCCCCGGTGACAACGCGGCCGTTGAAGGCCACCAGCAGGCCCTGGATCATCCGGAGGTCCAGCTGCTCCACCTGCAGCACCAGAGTGTCCTTCTTCTGGGTCACCTCGTACACGCCCACGGCGGTGGCCTGCACCCGCGCCAGCGAGACATTGACCAGATCGCTGACCGAGGGCGGCGGGTCGCCGTAGCGGTCGATGAGCTCGTCCAGCACATCGGCGGCATCCTCGGGGGTCTGGATGGCGGCGATCCGCTTGTAGGCTTCAATGCGGCCCGGCCCGTCGGCAATGTACGTTTCGGGGATGTAGGCATCCACCCGCAGGTCGATCAGGCACTCGCTCTTGTCGCGCTGCACCGGCTCACCCTTGGCCCGGGCGATGGCCTGCCCCAGCATCTTCACATAGAGGTCGTAGCCCACGGCCTCCATGTGGCCGTGCTGGCTGTGGCCCAGCAGACTGCCTGCGCCGCGGATCTGGAGATCGCGCATGGCGATGCGGAAACCGGAGCCGAAGGCCGTGAACTCCCGGATGGCGGAAAGCCGCTTCTGGGCGATGTCGGTCAGGGTCTTGTCCCGCCGGAAGGTGAAGTAGGCATAGGCTTTGCGGCCGGAGCGGCCCACCCGGCCCCGGATCTGGTACAGCTGGGCAAGGCCCATCCGGTCGGCATCCTCAATGATAAGGGTGTTGCAGTTGCGCACATCGATGCCCGTTTCGATCAGGGTGGTGCAGACCAGAATGTCGATCTCGCCGTTGAGCAGATGCTGCCAGACCGGGTTCAGCTCCTCCTCGGTCATCTTGCCGTGGGCAATGCCCACCCGGGCACCGGGAACCAGCTGGCTGACATGGGCGGCGGTGGACTCGATGTTGTCCACCCGGTTGTGCAGGTAGTACACCTGACCGCCCCGGGCCAGCTCCTTCTTCATGGCTTCGGCAAGGATGACATCGTTGTACTCCAGCACAAAGGTCTCCACGGGCTGGCGCTCAATGGGCGGCTGCTCGATGGTGGACAGGTCGCGGATGCCGCTCATGGCCATGTTCAGGGTGCGGGGGATGGGCGTGGCCGAGAGAGTCAGCATATCCACGCCGATGAAGTTTTCCTTCAGCTTCTCCTTGTGCTTCACGCCGAACCGCTGCTCCTCATCGATGATGACAAGGCCCAGGTCGTGGAAGCGCACATCCTTGGAGAGCAGGCGGTGGGTGCCCACCACAATGTCCACGCTGCCGGACTGCAGGCCCCGCAGGGTCTCCTTTTGCTGTTTCGCGGTGCGGAAACGGGAGAGCATCCCCACCTTGACCGGGAAGACCTCCATCCGGGAGAGCAGGGTGTTGTAGTGCTGCCAGGCCAGCAGGGTGGTGGGGGCCAGAAGGGCGCACTGCTTGCCGCCCATTACGCACTTGAAGGCCGCGCGCAGGGCAACTTCGGTCTTGCCCACGCCCACGTCGCCGCAGAGCAGGCGGTCCATCGGGTAGGGCTTTTCCATGTCCTGCTTGATCTCGGCGGTGGCGTGGAGCTGGTCGTCGGTCTCATCGTACTCAAAGCGGGTCTCAAAATCGTTCTGCCAGTCGCCGTCGGGCGGGAAGGCGTATCCCTGTGCCTGCCTGCGCCGGGCGTACAGCTCAATGAGCTCCTGGGCCATCTCTTCGGTGGCTTTTTTCACCTTGGCGCGGGTGCGCTGCCATTCGGTGCCGCCCAGCTTGGCCAGCTTCACCTTTTCCTCGTCGCCGGGGGCGGTGTAGCGGCTGAGCAGGTCCAGCTGGGTCACCGGCACATAGAGCACATCGGAGCCGGAATACTGGATCTTCAGGTAGTCCTTGATGGCACCCTGTACTTCCAGCCGCTGGATGCCCGCGTACATGCCGATGCCGTGGCTCTGGTGCACCACATAGTCTCCGGGCTTGATGTCCGAAAGGCTGGACAGAGCGTTTTTGTTCTTTTTGCGCTTTTTGCTCTCGGCGGCGGCTTCTTCATCCAGCCCGTGCCGCCGGGAGGAGATGACCGCCGCGTGGGCAAAGGGGAAGGTGCAGCCTGCGGTCAGGTGGCCGGGCAGCACCTGCACGATGCCCTTGGCCGGGCGCACATCCCGGCTCATGCTCACGGAGTAGCCCTTGTCCGTCAGGTCCCGGGTCAGGGCGGCGGCACCCTTGGGGGTGCCGGAGAAGAGGGTAACGGCATAGCCCTGGGCGATCAGCGTGTCAAGATCCTCCCGCAGGGAGGCCAGGTCGCCGCCCCAGTTGGGGGCCGCAAAGGCCTCCACGTTGATGAGGTCCTTCAGCTTGAATTCGTTCATCCCCCGCAGGAAGTTCTCACACAGCAGGGTGCTCTGTTTCTGGGCCGCAATGGCAAGGTCGTCCATGGTCTGGTAGAGCACGTCCAGCCCGGGGCAGAGCACACCCTCCTCCAGCAGGCCGGTCAGCTCCTCGCCCCGGCGGTACTCGGTGGACTTCTGGGCATCCCGGATGCCGCCCACCTCGTCCAGCACGAAGATGGGGGTGTCCAGATGGTCCAGCAGGGTGGCGGGCTGCGGGTAGCGGATGCCGTAATACTTGTCCATGGCTTCGGGCATCAGGCCGGAATCCAGCTGGGCAAGGTCGGCCTCTGTGGCCTTTTCCATGGCGGTACGCTTTTTGCCCCGCGCCTTTTTGATGGCTCCGCGCAGAGCCTCGGCCGTCTCGGCGGTGCTGCCGAACAGCACCTCGCGGGCGGGGGAGAGGTAGATCTTTTCCAGACTGCCGTCCCGGCGCTGGGTCAGCAGGTCGAAGGAGGCCAGCGAATCGATCTCATCGTCCCAGTATTCCACACGGGCGGGCTGGTGCATGTCCGGCGCGTAGATGTCCACGATATCGCCGCGCATGCTGAACTGGCCCGGGCCGTCCACCTGACTGCGCCGGACGTACCCGGCGGCAAAGAGCCGCGCCACCAGCGCTTCCCGGTTGTAGACCATGCCGGGCTTGAGGGTGAGGGTGTTCCGCAGGAACTCATCCCGGGGCACCGTGTATTGCAGCAGCGCCTCGGCGGGCACGCAGACGGCGTTCAGCCGCCCGCCCGCCAGCGCGCCCAGCACCGACAGGCGGCGGTACTCGTACTCGCGGCCCGCGCCCTCCACTGGCCGCAGCATGAAGTCCCGGGGCGGGAACACCGCCGCGGTCAGGCCCAGCGCCTTGAGGTCGTCCGCAAAGTGGGTGGCCTCGGCCTCGCCGGGGGTCACGATGCAGACCAGCCGTCCCAGATCCTTCTGCAAAGCGGCGTACAGCAGGGCACGGCCCGCAGGCGGCAGGCCGAACAGCGCCGCCGGGCCCGGGGTGCGCAGGCTCTCCGCGATCTTCTGATATTCCGCTGTGCTTTTCAGCAGCGCTTCGTACATCGTAGACCTCCTCTCGAAGCAAACACTTTTGGAAAGCTAAACCCCACCGTCATTGCTTCGCAATGCCACTGCCCCTACTAGGGGCGGCCTTGGCAAAACCGTAAAACTTTACGCAATGCCAAGGGCCCCCCTATTAGCGGGGGCTGTCGCCGCAGGCGACTGGGGGGTTCTCCCTCACCCGTTATACTTGCTCTGTGCCAGCCCCAGCTTACCGTCCATGATGAGCTTGGCCGCTGCCTCCAGGTCGGGGTAGCGGTCGGCCATGGCCTTGGCGTCCTCCGGCGGAAACTTGCCCAGCACCCAGTCGGCAAGGTCATAGTCCGGGCGGGGCTTGGCACCCACGCCGATGCGGATGCGGGGGAAGTTCTCCCCGCCCAGCCGGGCAATGATGCTCTTCAGGCCGTTGTGCCCGCCTGCCGAGCCGGAGGGCCGGATGCGCAGCTTGCCGGGGGCCTGGGTGATATCATCGCACAGGACGATGACGTGGTCGGCGGGGATCTTGAAAAAGCCCGCCAGCGGGGCGATGGAATCGCCGGAAAGGTTCATGTAGGTCAGGGGTTTCAGCAGCACCACCTTGTGGCCGTCCACCTCGCCCTGGCCCCACAGGCCCTGAAACTTGGTTTTGCTGACGCTGATGCCCCATTTGCCCGCCAGAGAGTCCAGCGCGGCAAAGCCGGCGTTGTGACGGGTGCCATCGTATTTTGCTTCCGGGTTGCCAAGGCCCGCAATCAGCCAGATGTCGTTTGCATTCATAGTTGTTGTTTTGCCTTTTCTTTTTTGCTTAAAATAATGTGTGGTACAGTTCTTTAGTATAACATACGCGCGAAGAAAAAGAAATCTGTTTTGCGGGAAAAACACAAAGCCGCCCTATATCGGTACAGATACAGGGCGGTGCTTTTTGTATAATACCTTATAAGATGGCGGGAGAGTTACTTGCTCTGCTCGTTTTCCAGCTTCTGCTTTTTGGCGATGTAGGCTTCCATCTTGGGCTCTGCCCAACCGTCCAGATTGGTCTGGCGCTCCCGGGCGATGCCCAGTGCCTGTGCGGGCACATCCTTGGTGATGGTGCTGCCGGCGGCGGTGTAGGCGCCATCACCCACCTTGACCGGAGCCACAAGGTTGGTGTTGCAGCCGATGAAGCAGTAATCGCCGATCTGGGTGCGGAACTTGTCCTTGCCATCGTAGTTGCAGGTGACGGTGCCGCAGCCGAAGTTACAGTACTTGCCCACGTCACTGTCGCCGATGTAGGTCAGGTGGCTCACGGTGTTGCCCCGGGCAAAGTTGGAGTTCTTGGTCTCCACATAGGCACCCAGATGCACGCCGTAGTCGGTGACAGTGTTCACCCGCACATGGGTGAAGGGGCCGATGTTGTTGTGGGGGCCCAGATGGCTGCCGTAGACCTGGCTGGCGTTGACGGTGGTGCCCTCGTCCACGGTGCTGTCCTCGATCAGGGTATTGGGGCCGATGACGCATCCTGCGCCGATGACCGTCTTGCCGCGCAGGATGGTGCCCGCCAGAATGGTGGCTCCCGGGGCGATGACAACGCCTTCGTCGATCTGGACGGTACGGCTCTCAATGTTCACGCCGTTGGCGATGTGAAAAAGCAGAATGTTCTCGCGCCGGCTTTCGGCAGCGTCCAGTTTGGCGCGTGCTGCGGCCAGAGCTTCGTTGGAAATGGTTTCCATAAATAGTGTCCCTCCTTGGGAAGGTGTGGTATTTTGTTGTATCCATGAGGGAGAAATTCCGGCCCGTTCCGCAGGTGGAATTCCACCGGAAATTTTAATGGATAACAGCATGTATCCAAGATGCGGAAAAATGGCTCTGCAAAACAAAAAACCTCTCGAACTTTCTCCCATTTTATAATAGCGGAAAATTGAGTAAATTTCAAGGGAATTGCACAAAATTTATCAAACAAATTCGGTGTTTTGCCCGGTGGCAATGTGGGAATTTTCTGGTATAATAGTTTAGCATTCACAAGACAATGTTCATCAGCTTTGAGAAAAAAGTGCGATGAGACCGCCGGGCGTGGCACCGGGGGTCACCAAATGGGAGGTAAACACGCATGAGCAAAAAGTATCTGTACTACTTCAGCGAGGGCAACGATGCCTTCGGCGGCGACAAGGTCACCATGAAAAATACTCTGGGCGGCAAGGGTGCCGGTCTGGCAGAGATGACTGCTGCCGGTATGCCGGTTCCCCAGGGCTTCACCATCACCACGGATGCCTGCACCCAGTACTATGCAGACGGCCGTCAGATCAATGACGACATCACTGCTGACATCTTCGAGCATCTTAAGGGTCTGGAAGAGATCACCGGCAAGAAGTTTGGCGACAACACCAACCCCCTGCTGGTCTCTGTCCGTTCCGGTGCCCGTCAGTCCATGCCCGGCATGATGGATACCATCCTGAACCTGGGCCTGAACGATGAGGCTGTGGAAGGTCTGGCAAAGAAGACCGGCAACGCCCGCTTCGCATACGACTGCTACCGCCGTTTCGTGCAGATGTTTGCAGACGTTGTTATGATGGTCCCGAAGAGCCTGTTCGAGGTCGAGATCGACAAGATGAAGGAAGCCAAGGGCGTCAAGAACGACGTTGACCTGACGGCTGACGACCTGAAAGAACTGGTTGGCGTCTTCAAGAAGATCTACGAGGAGAACGAGGGCAAGCCGTTCCCCCAGGATCCCCGCGATCAGCTGATCGAGGCAGTCAAGGCTGTGTTCCGCAGCTGGGACAACCCCCGTGCAAACGTTTACCGCAAGATGAACGAGATCCCCTACGAGTGGGGCACCGCTGTCAATGTGCAGCAGATGGCATTCGGCAACTCCGGCGACCGTTCCGGCACCGGCGTCGCATTCACCCGTGACCCCGCCACCGGCGCAAAGAAGCTGATGGGCGAGTACCTGATCAATGCACAGGGCGAGGACGTCGTCGCAGGCGTGCGCACTCCTTCTCCCATCAGCCACCTGAAGGATCAGATGCCTGAGGTGTACGATCAGTTCGTTGAGATCGCAACCCGTCTGGAGAACTACTTCCGCGATATGCAGGATATGGAGTTCACCATTGAGGACGGCCACCTGTATATGCTGCAGACCCGTAACGGCAAGCGTACCGCACAGGCTGCTCTGCAGATCGCATGCGACCTGGTGGACGAGGGCATGATCACCGAGCAGGAGGCTGTCCTGCGCGTGGAGCCCAAGCAGCTGGATACCCTGCTGCATCCCCAGTTCGATGCCGCTGCCCTGAAGGCTGCCGAAGTCGTCGGCAAGGGCCTGGCAGCTTCTCCCGGTTCCGCCTGCGGCCAGATCGTCTTTACTGCTGAGGAAGCAGAGGAGATGGTCAAGTCCGGCAAGATGAAGAAGGTGGTTCTGGTTCGTCTGGAGACTTCTCCCGAGGACATCGTGGGCATGCAGGTGTCTCAGGGCATCCTGACCGTCCGCGGCGGCATGACCAGCCACGCAGCTGTTGTTGCCCGTGGTATGGGCACCTGCTGTGTCTCCGGCTGCGGCAACGACAACGAGGTCAAGATCGATGAGGAGGCCAAGACCTTCGAGATCAACGGCCACAAGTTCGTTGAGGGCGACTGGATCTCCATCGATGGCTCCACCGGCAACATCTACGGCGAGCAGGTCGCTACTGTGGCCGCTACCGGCAACAAGAACTTCAACCGCTTCATGGGCTGGGCAGACGCAGCTCGTCAGCTGCTGGTTATGACCAACGCCGATAACCCCCGCGATGCACAGCAGGCTGTTGACCTGGGTGCTGAGGGCATCGGCCTGTGCCGTACCGAGCACATGTTCTTTGCTGAGGACCGCATCAAGGCTGTCCGTGAGATGATCTGCGCCCGTACCGTGGAAGAGCGCGAAGCTGCTCTGGCTAAGGTCGAGCCGTTCCAGCAGGGTGACTTCGAGGCCATGTACCGCATCATGGGTGAGCGCCCGATGACCATCCGCTACCTGGATCCCCCTCTGCACGAGTTCCTGCCCACCAAGGACGAGGACATCAAGGAGCTGGCTGCCGATATGGGCATGACCTTCGATGACCTGAAGAACGTGGTTGCTTCTCTGCACGAGTTCAACCCCATGATGGGTCACCGTGGCTGCCGTCTGGCTGTCACCTATCCCGAGATCGCTGCCATGCAGACCCGCGCTGTGATCAAGGCTGCCCTGAACGTCTCCGCTGAGACCGGCTGCATGATCACCCCGCACATCATGATCCCGCTGGTTGGCGAGGTCAAGGAGCTGAAGTTCGTCAAGGACGTTGTGGTCAAGGTCGCTGATGAGCTGATCGCTGCTGCTGGCGTTGACATGAAGTATCAGGTCGGTACCATGATCGAGATCCCCCGTGCAGCCCTGACTGCCGGCGAGATCGCCAAGGAGGCTGAGTTCTTCAGCTTCGGCACCAACGACCTGACCCAGATGACCTTCGGCTTCAGCCGTGATGACGCTGCCAAGTTCCTGGGCGCATACTACGAGAACAAGATCTACGAGAGCGATCCGTTCCAGCACCTGGATCAGATCGGCGTGGGCAAGCTGGTCAAGATGGCCGCTCACGATGGCCGTGAGACCCGCCCCGATCTGGGCCTGGGCATCTGCGGTGAGCACGGCGGCGATCCCACGAGCGTGGAGTTCTGCCACAATGTTGGTCTGGACTACGTCAGCTGCTCTCCCTTCCGTGTGCCCATTGCACGCCTCGCCGCTGCGCAGGCTGCCATCAAAAATCCCAGAAAGTAAGATTGTTGCATGAAGATGCACTAATCCTGCAAAACATGGGAAGATAAGCGTATGATAAAACCCTCCCCGGTGAAACTGAATGGTTTTGCCGGGGAGGGTTTTGGTTATGGAGAAATTATAAGATGAATCAAGAAAAAGGTTTAAATGCAAAACAAGTCCCGTATATGGATGCCAGAGAACGAGTAATGGGCTATACGCAATTTCTTAAACGATACTGGGCATGGGAAAATGGAATTACATTATATAAAAATCCGGAAAATCACAGTGGACCATGGGATAGATATGAAGAAATTAGCGATGGTTCGTTTTAAGAAAATATAATAAAGCAATGTGGGACAAAGGGAACAAAACTGATTAAATGCGTATCTGATCTTTCAGAACGGCTAAAGGCGATTATTGACACAGTGGTCGGCGATGTTGAGGTATCAAGAGGAAGATACAATAAGGCAAGGGATTTTTTAAGGAAGAATAGAAATCGACAACTTAAACTTACAGAATCTAATATTGAATTTTTTATTCTACTTTTAAGTGAGACTAAAGATGTAAACGCTGTTATAAAGAGAGCTCAAGAAGGAAAATTGGAAAAAGAAGATAGACATATAGAACTTCAAATTGAAAAAGGCTTGAGATCCTTAGCGGTGAATCAAGAAATGAATTTTTCAGATGAATTTATAGAAAAGAGGATAAATAAACTTTTTCTGGAAGAATCTAAGATGCCTCGGATATACCGTGATGTGATGTCTAAAGTGGGTAACTTAACAGAAACAGTTGAAGGATATGCATTTAGATATGCACATGCAAAAGGAAAATACAGAGATAATCTTGATAAAATTATTGATCTATTGCAAGATTGCGAAAATGAGATTGATATGATGGACTGGTTAGATAACTGATTCGGGATAGAATAATATAATTTAAAGCAAAATGCCCAGATGCAGAGATTTATGCATCTGGGTATTTTGCTTTAATGATATAATGTGATAAAGTCGACCCTGAAAAAATTTATGAAATGGGTGAAAAACTCCGGTGGAGACTGCAAAAAGGAAATGATGTAAAATAATTTTGTAAGAAACGGTCACAGAATTCTGAAACAATCCTGTTCGATGAAGGGAGGTGTAGGAAATGGCTTCTTATACCGAAGACAGTGTGGAATTGAGGGAAATTATGGGCAAAAACATTCGAGAACGCAGAGAAGGATGTGGTTTGTCACAGAGCCAACTGGGAAAGGCTATAGGGAGTACCCAATCCTACATCTCTACTATCGAAAATGGATCTGGGCGCATAGTTAACTGTGTGAAGCTATACAGTATTGCTCAAGCATTGGATGTATCGATGGATGATTTGATGGGAAGGCAAAGATCCTGTCCGCAGAAGTATACGTTGCTGAATGAAGATAATCAAGAAATTATAATTAAGATGATACAGGTTCTTCTTGATAAACAACAAGAGCCTCAAGGAAAGTCCATCTAGAATGCCATGCACAGCTTTATGCTACATGGCATTTTATTTTTTCAAGATATATTTTATTGAATATAAAAAAGGAAAAAAGTATATGCCCTTTCAAATATGGCTTTATGGTACTATACAGCCAAGCCCAAGGGACAAGTCCAAAGGCAATATAAATTATATGGAGGTCATATTATGACACAAATCAAGAACATCAACGCTATGCAGGAATTAACAGAAGTGCAGGAAGACATGGCGGACACCCACGATAAGTTTCACAATAAGAGTCTAAAAGGCAAAAAAGGATACATCACCTTTGCACGAACGAAGGAGGGAATGTTCATCTGCGGTGATGGAGAAAGCAGCGTAATCAAAGGAATCCAAGCCAGAGTTCTAGTTGGCGAAGAAGTTCTTGCAGATTGCTACTGGACTGAAAAAGAGGGGATAAATCTGTGCCCGATCACGTTTAGTACCTACACCGATGATGAAAACGATCAAATCATTGGCAGCGTTTTTATTCAGGGTGGGTTAATGAAATCGCCAGTCATTACAGATTCCTTTAAAGACATCAAACCTGATGCTGAGTACAAAATCATGGTCCATGTCTGGAACAATGATTTTGGCTATCTTTGGACGAATATCAATCGACCCAATGGTTTGACACGGATCGATTACCTGATTATGAGTGGTGGTTGGGGTCAAGAGAACCCCGTCCAAAATCTGGTGGAACAGTGCTACTTCAAGAAAGACCGTGTGGAGGAAACTAGCCATGAGCAAATCTAAAATCGAGGATAGACTTAACACAATGCGCCATAAACAGGCACAACCGACAGATAGCTTAACGCTTGCGGAACCCGTTAAGAAGATGAAACAAGAACAGGATGAAATACCGTCTCTTGATGAAATTTCTGGTTTTGAAAGCTTAGCTGAGAAGCAAGCGGTACTTGCGATGTACATGAATCGTGAGAGTCCGGATAGGATACAAAAGGAGCGCGAACGATTCAAGAAAAAACGTGCGGAGAAATTGCTCAAAGTAGCAGCTTCCACGGATGAATATACCTTCCCGAAGCCGCTAGAGAAAGTCGATGTTCGCTCTGCTGTTGCACCGAAAATTCCAAACAGGGATGAATTGATGAATGTCAGAAAAGAACTTCAAAATCATCCTGTTCCACCCACTCCTGAAGAACCAATTGTCAAAAAGGGTCCCCAAACGCAGGACATTGTGGGGATGACAAGGGCACTCAAAAAGAAGGTCTCTATCATCTCTTACCATAATGCTCTCTACTTTTTTAATGGACGCTATTACGAATATCTGGACACAGATCGGTTGTTAATGCTGTACCGCGAGTATGTGGACTACGACCTTAATCACGAATCGAGTCTGTATGGGCATAAAGACCTTTATCAGTGCTATGCTACCGATCCGAATATCCAGCGCGAGGAACCGAAAGGTGAGCCGATTTATGCACCACTGAAGAACGGCATTTTCATCCTTGGAGAGAAAAAGCTGTATCCACATAGTCCGGATCGGCTGACATTTACCTACATCAAGGCCAAATACGATCCACAGGCAAAATGCCCGGTATTTGACCGTTTTCTGTGGCAGGTCACACACGGAAATCCACAGCTTCTGGAACGATTCTGGATGGCAATCGGCTATCTGTTTATCTATCCGGCTCGTGGAAAATTCTTCATCCTCATGGGCTATGCCAGAGATAGCGGCAAGAGTGTTTTGGGAAACTTTATTCAGCGGCTTTATCCTAAGGAGTCAGTCAGTAACCTGCGGCTCAGTGAGATGAAGGGAACGTTTGCGCTGATGCCCTTACTCAGTTCCGTTATCAATTTTGAGCTTGATATGCCAAACACAAAGCTCAATGCGGAGGCCATTTCCCGCCTTAAACAGATCACAGGAGGTGACTCAATCGATGTTCAACGCAAATACCTTAGTTCTGTGGTGCTTACGAGGCGAATCAAGTTCGTCTTTGCCAGCAACCATCCTCCTTGCATCGAAGGCGAGGACGATGCTCTGCTCAAACGTATCGTTTATCTCCCGTTCGACACATCTATTCCAGATGACCAGCAGGACCCGGATCTTGAGGAAAAAATCTGGAAGGAACGAAATGCCATTGTCACAAAGGCACTGCGGTATGCTCAGAAACTGGTGGAGTTAAACTACAGATTTCCTGAAATTCCGCAGGTGGACCGGGCAAAATGTTCGACGAAGGACGCTTACAGCAGGAGCGTGAAGCCATTTGTACAGGAATGCTGTGAAAGGTGTGATCCGAGTGTATCCACATCACTGGAAGACTTGTACAATGCTTATCTTGGCTACTGCAAGGAGAAGGACGAATGGGCATGCAGCCAATCAGATTTCAGGGAAACCTTGGAAAAGCTTGGTCTGGAGCATCATCGTTCGCGGTGTCCGAACAGCGGTATGACGATATACACGAATCCTGTATCAGCATTCAAGGGCATTCGGCTTCTTCCGTAATGCTGAAATTTTCGATGATATGTTATATCACCGAATCCAAGCATAACAACGAACAGGAGGTGTCACAAATGCTGGAGGTTGACGACAAGGCAATGGCCTACTATCTGATTGAGGCTCTCTTTGCAGGGGGATATATCAACAACCCTACATATCAGAACTTCCTTCAGATGAAGCATGAGCAGAAGGAAGAGGAACCGCCTGCAAAGGCTTCGTAAACCGCAGCGAAAGGCTCTGATGGAGGATTTTCCATCAGAGCCTTTCTTTTTGCCTGAAAAAGCATAAAATCAACGGAGGTATGTATGAGAGCTGTAGTGTATGCGCGTGTTTCAACAGAACACGAGGCACAGATCAATGCACTGGAAAACCAGCTGGAATGGTATAAAATCGAAGCTTCACGCCATTCCGACTGGGAAATTACAGAGGTCTATGTGGATCAGGGCATCACAGGAACGCAGGCGCAGAAAAGGCCGGAGTTCCTACGTATGATGGAGGATGCCAGAAAAGGTAAATTCGACCTGATTATTACAAGAGAAGTAAGCCGTTTTGCACGAAATACGGTGGATGCTCTGTCCTATACCCGTGAACTGAAGGCAATGGGGGTCAATGTGTTTTTCATCAATGACGGCATCAATACGGCAACCAACGATGGAGAACTCCGTCTGACGATCATGTCCTCTATGGCGCAGGATGAAAGCCGGAAGATTTCAGAGCGAGTAAAGGCTGGGCAGAAAATCAGCCGGGAAAAACACGTTTTGTATGGCAGCGGAAACATTTTGGGATACCGCAGGGAGAACGGAACCTACATTCCGGACCCGGATCAGGCCGAAACTGTGAGGCTGATTTTCCAGATGTATTCGGATGGCGAAAAAGGGCTTACTAAAATCGTAAACGAGTTATATCGGTTGGGACGACTGGATGCAGGCGGTCATGTATCATGGGACGCTTCCAAAGTGAGCCGTGTTTTGCACAATGCAACCTACAAAGGCTGCATCTGCTATAACAAATCCCACAGTGACGGCTATCTGACGCAGAAACGTGTGAAAAATCTGGACGAGAGCAGCTACGTCTATGTGAAAGGGGATTTTGAGCCGTTGGTATCAGAAGAGATGTGGGACAGATGCCAACAGATTCTGCTGGCACGGTCTGCACGGGTCATCGATGAGAACGCCAAAAAGCACAAATATATGCGTAATACGCCAAAATCTGTCTGGACAGCAAAGCTGCGGTGTAGCTGTGGAGCGGGCTTTATCCAGTTCAAATGGAGAGTAAACCGTGACGGGGCAGTTGTTCACGGGTTTCAGTGCTACCGCCGTACACGCAGGCCAAGCATCAGCTACTTACAGGAACATGGTCTGGATTTGGGGATCAGCTGCCAAATCAAAGCCATCAGTGAATGGAAGCTGAATCTAATGGCATCTAAGGTATTCCAGAATCTGACGTTTGATAAAGGTAAGACCGTCAAAGAGGTATACCGGATTCTGAACCGCTGCATGGCAGAGGAAAAGACTGTGCGTATTTCCAGAAAGGCAATGCTGGAAAACAGCATCGCCAAACAAAAAGAACGGCTGGACAGGTATATTGACCTGTGTGCTGACGGAGTTATCACGAAGCAGGAGCTGATGGAACGCCGCAAGGGACTGGACGAGCAGATCGCCGAGTTACAATCCCAGTATGAGAGCATCGAACAGGAGGATGAACGCAGTGGGAGTATTGATATGAAGCTGATTTCCCAGAAGCTGGACGAGTGGCAGAAAGCGGCCAAAACGGATGTCAGCAGGGAACTTATTAACAGCTGTGTAGCACAGATCACGCCTGTAAGCAATGAGGAATTTCGGTGGGTACTGGATTTCCAACTGTCCGAGGTAAAAGGCATCAATATGACATCTTGTACGATGGACGGCTTTATGGAGCTGGCTCGCTTCGTGATTCCATTTGAAGATGCCAAAGCGTTCAAGGCTTCGCGGAACCAGAAAATCCATAGAAGGGATTGGACTGATCTCACCGTAGTAGTAGGAATCCGCTCGAAAATTCATCCGTAAGGGAGTGTGCCGGTTGTGTCGAGTGTGTCAGTGTTTTCAAGAAAACTTTATTATACTTTTATCAGACTATCTATCTCTCTTTCTATACAGACTATCGCTTCTGTTAAAAACAAGAGAAAAGTAAAGAAAAAATGGGAAAATATGGATGATGATGATATAAAAAGTTTGTTATGAACTTCTGACACAACTGACACACTCGGCACGAATTAAAGCGTATTTCGTAGGATTTTATTTATATATTATCTTATTGAAAAGACCTGAGGAAAAGTTTCGCACTGTCCTCAGGTCATTTATTTTACTGAAAAATGGGAGGTAATACCAATGGCTGAGATCATCGCAAAAGTATCCTTTGAGGCAGCAAAAGCAATCGGAAAGGCCGCTGCTGCACTCATCATCTGGACCGCACATCAACTCGAAAAGAAATAATTATCCATCAAAAACAGGAGGAACTTATTATGCCTGCAAATGTTGAAATCATGTTTTCTGTCCGTGAGACCCCTTGGCATGGCCTTGGCCGCATCGTTATGGAAGCCCCTGCAAGCCGTGAAGCCTTGGAACTGGCTGGCCTGGATTGGCAGGTCGAGAGTCGTAACATCTACTCTGGCAACGGAGCTGTGATCTCCGGCTATCGTGCCAATGTCCGCAGTACCGATGATGCCGTTCTCGGCGTGGTGTCTGACCGCTATCGCATCGTGCAGAACGAGGAAGCATTCCAGTTCACCGACGATCTGCTGGGCGAGGGTGTTACCTACGAAACCGCAGGCTCCTTGCAGGGTGGCAAGAAGGTTTGGATGCTGGCAAAGCTGCCTGAAAAGTACATCATTGCCGGAGACGAAGTGACCCCATATCTTGTGTTCTTCAACAGCCATGATGGCAGTTCTGGTGTCAAGGTCGCAATGACCCCTGTTCGGGTGGTCTGCCAGAACACCCTGAATTTGGCTCTCGGTTCTGCAAAGCGTATCTGGACGGCAAAGCACACCGAAAACGTCCTGCTCCGGGTGCAGGATGCCCGCGAAACTTTGCAGCTTGCCAACAGCTACATGGCAGAACTTGGAAAGGGAATCTATGACCTGACCAACATCAAACTGTCTGACCGCAAGGTGCAGGAGTTCATCAATGAGTTTTTCCCGATTACAGAGGATTTGTCCGATGGCCAGCGGAAGAATAACCTGCGTTTGCAGGAAGATTTGAAGGCCCGCTATTACAATGCTCCTGACCTGTCCTGGGTCGGCAAGAATGGTTGGCGGTTTGTCAATGCCGTATCGGACTTTGCCACCCATGCAGATCCCATCCGTAAGACCCGGAACTACAACGAGAATCTGTTCCTGCGTACCGCAGAGGGAAATCCCATGATTGACCGCGCCTATAAGATGGTGCTGGCCGCAGCATAAAGGAGGTTTCTATGAACGATGTAAACAACCGCATTTTCTACGAATTTTCTGAGTTCCTGAAAGAAACCGAAAGTGTTCCACCTGAGATGCGGGTTTCTCTGGCTTACGAAATTACAATCAAGAGCACCATTGCAAGTGCGCTGATCGACCTTGCCAGCGAAAACAAGCTGGACGAACGCTATTGGAACCATCTGCGGGTGCAGCGGAATATCTTGGATTTTCTGTATGCTCTGTGGCTGGACGATAATCGCACCTTGGTAGGTGAGTTTTCCACGATTCTGAAAGACTTGGTGGAATACGATTTCTCCATTGCAGACGAACACATGAAAGAGAGGTTGAATATTGCATGAAACGTCTTGTATCTACACTGAATTTGAGCAAAGAAGATTGGCTTCGCTACCGCAAATGCGGCATCACCGGAACGGATGCCGGTGCGATTCTGGGCGTGAATCCCTATCGCTCCGCATTTCAGGTCTACCACGACAAAATCAGCGATACCATTGAGGACATCGACAATGAGGCCATGCGGCAGGGGCGTGACTTGGAGGACTATGTGGCGCAACGATTCTCGGAGGAAACCGGGCTGAAAGCCCGCAGGGCAAATGCCATCTACCAGAGTGAAGAGCATCCGTTGCTTCTCGCTGATTTCGACCGCCTGATCGTCGGGCAGAAGGCTGGCTTGGAGTGTAAAACGGTTTCTCCGTTCTCTGCGGACAAGTGGGCCAACGGCAAGATTCCGGCGCATTATCTGGCACGGGTTGACCATTATCTCGTTGTCAGTGGCTTCGACTGCTGGTATGTGGCAGCTCTGATTCTGGGAAAAGAGCTTATCATCCACAAAATTGTTACTGATAAGCAGGTGCTTGCTGACCTTATCGACAAGGAGGAACTTTTCTGGACACGCTATGTTGTGCCCCAGATTCCGCCTGCACCGAACGGCAGTGAGGGTGACACCCAGCAGATCAACCAACTGTATGAGGTTGACAATCGTGACAAAAATGCAGACCTGACCTCTTTGCGTGGTCTGCTGGACAAGCGGCAGGAGCTTTCCAGTCAGATCGAGCAGTTGGAGCAGGAGAAAACCGCCATTGAGCAGCAGGTCAAGCTGGAAATGCAGGATGCAGCGTATGGAACGGCTCCCGGTTATAAGGTGTCTTGGGTGTCCTCCGAAAGTAAGCGGGTGGATTCCCAGAGGCTTCGGAAAGAACAGCCGGACATCTTCAACCAGTACAGCAAAAATGTGAGCAGCCGCAGGTTCACCATTGTTCATGCGGCATAAATTTGTGGTTTATGGCGGCAGGAAGTGATTTTCCTGCCGTCTTTTTTCATGGAGGTATCTTTATGGTAACCGATAATCCGTTTGTAAAATTATCTGCCGTGGATTTCAAGGATCATCTGGAAGTCAAGAAATCCGGCAACACAGAGTTGAAATATGTGAGCTGGGCCTATGCATGGGCGGAAGTGAAAAAGCTCTATCCTGCGGCAAGTTACGAGGTCAAAAAGTTCAACGGCCTGCCCTATGTCTATGACCCGATCACAGGCTTCATGGTATACACTACCGTTACCATTGAGGGCATTTCGCACGAAATGTGGCTTCCGGTTTTGGACAGTTCCAACAAAGCGATGAAAGCAGTTCCGTATACTTATACTACGCCAAAGTGGGATTACAACCCGCAGACCCGCCGCAGAGAGAAAATCGGCATGGAGGAACGTACAGTAGATGCTGCATCCATGTTTGATGTAAACAAGGCCATTATACGTTGCTTGGTCAAGAATCTTGCTATGTTTGGTCTGGGTTTGTATGTCTATGCCGGAGAGGATTTGCCGGATGATGTTGTGCAGCCTGTGGATGATTCCCAGAAGCCAACCAAACAGAAAGCTGCAACTACTCCCAAACCGGAACAGCCGCCAGTCCCTTGCATCTGCGCCCGCTGCAATCAGCCTATTAAACGGGTCAAGTTGAAAGATGGAACCATCATGCAGGCCGCAGAGTTTGCAGCCACCCATGAGGGAATGTGCGCAGACTGCTATAAGGCCACAAGGTTTAACGTAGCATAAGGAGATTTCAGGATGAAAGAAGCAAAAATCAAAGTCCTTGCGCTCCTGCCAATGGAGCCGCCCAAAGTGGTTGAATTGGATTATACCCTTGAAGCTATGCAGAAATTTGTGGGCGGTAACATCGAATGCCTGCCTCTGTGTGACCTCGGCGCAGAATTCACGTTGGTCTGCAATGATGAAGGCAAACTATTGGAATTGCCGCCGAACCGGATGCTCTGGGGCGGCGCAGATTATCTGGCTGGTTCTGGTTTCATCGCCGGAACAGACAGTGAGGGCAACATGACCTCACTGACAGCAGAAGAGATTGCTTACTATACCGAAAAATACCGGGCATTTTTAATTGCGCTTTAAGGAGGGCGCACACTATGACCCACGATGCTATGACCGAGCACTACGAAGAAATCACTGTCTGCGGCAAGCCCGCACTGTTCACCAGCATCCGCATCAAGAGGGATACCGTACCCGAAGGGCTGTATGCCTATGATGTCCGGCACGATGATGAATGCCGTGGTATCCCCTGCGAAATCGCACCTTTTATCATGGTCAACCAGTGGGGAACCATCATCTTGACTGAACCGCTGGAACTGCCGGACGATGGGCGGCGATATATTGACGAAGAAACTGACTGGAACTATGATCCATTCGGCGGAGCAGAGAAAAAACAGAAGCCCTGCACGACCGTGGCAGAATTTATGAATACATACATGACTCGCAGATAAGAGCAAGCGGTGTCACGACGCAGCACGCTTTTGAATTTGGCTGAAAGGGGGACGGCATATACCGTCCCGCGAAAAGTCAAATTCAAAGGTGGGCGAGGAGCGACACTTAGCTTGCTTGGAGTGTATTAAAAATGCCGTGCGATAATTGCGTATCAATTTTAGGCCAACATGGGCGATTTGCACGGTCAAATCGCCCGATTAAAGATGACGTTCGTCATCTTTGAGACGACGAGGAATTTTATGAGCATTTATGGCTATTGCAGAATTTCGACTGCAAAACAAAGCATCGACCGCCAGATACGAAACATCCAAGCGGAATATCCGACTGCCCATATCGTGCAGGAAGCCTATACCGGGACTTCGATAATGCGCCCGGAGTGGAACAAGCTGTATCGGATTTTGCAGGCGGGGGATATGGTAGTTTTTGATTCCGTGTCCCGAATGTCCAGAAATGCAGAGGAAGGATTTGCCCTATACGAAGACCTCTACCATAAGGGTATCTGTCTTGTATTTCTGAAAGAGCATCACATCGACACAGAAACCTACAAAAAGGCCCTGTCCGGCAGCATTGCCATGACAGGGACAAACGTGGACTTCATCTTAAAGGGCATCAATGAATATTTGATGGTTTTGGCAAAGGAGCAGATCAAGCTGGCATTTGAGCAGTCCGAAAAGGAGGTGGCCGACCTGCACCAGCGTACCCGTGAAGGACTGTTGACTGCCAAGCTAAACGGAAAACAGGTTGGCCACAGAAAAGGTGATGGGTTTGAAACCAAGAAAGCCAGAGAAGCCAAGCGGGTGATAAGCACGCACTGCAAAGCATTTGGCGGAACATTGGACGATGCCGAGTGCATGAAGCTTACAGGGCTGGCTCGCAATACCTATTATAAGTATAAGCGGCAGATTCGGGAGGAACAGGAAGCGGCAAAAAGTATGCGGCCGATGGAGTAATGCCTGCCAAGGAAAGAACATGACGGATCCTGAAAAGGAACCGTCATGTTCTTTTTTGATGAATTTACTGGTATTGGCTCATGTAGTGAATTAGATTCTGCTTGTAAATCTTTCGGATTTTTCCCATCTTGAAAGCAGGAATTTCGTTGCTATTCAGTAGACTCAGAAGGAGGCTCCTGTCAACATGCCTGATTTCGATTACGTCGCAATGTGAAGTGTCTGTTCGATTAAAAACAGAAAGCTGAAGGTATCTAGCCAACGGACCATTACAGAGAAACAATACTGCGTTGGACAGAGACTCGTCGATTGCCATCGTCGTTCCAGTCGGCAATAACGCGACTGATTGGATAAACATCATCAAGTCCTTTATCGACAGAAAGGTTTATTGTTTCCGAGAAAAACCAGTTTCTGGAAAAGGAGTATTGATGCTTTTCTGTTTTAATGATAACTGCCATATCAAAAGTGATAGCGTATTCATCATCGTTTACAATGACAGTATCGCTGACAATGGAGACTCCTGTTATTTTTTCATTAATTGGTACTGTTTTCCACGGTTCCTCACAAAACGGTTCGAATATAGTACCCGCTCTTTTGAAGATACAAGAAAAGCAAGAGACATCTTCAACTTCTGAAAAAAGAGAAAAGGGATGAACCTCGTTTCGAAGTTCTACAGAAAAATGCTCTGTATTAAGCTGTAGATTTCCATAAGCCGTTTGATTCATAATAGCTCCGTCATAACTGACGAAGGATTCACCAATGAGTTTCCTCAAGCAGTCAATCATTTCAGATGTGAATTTGGCCTGTACCATTGTGTTAGTCCTTTCTGATGAAATGGATTTTTTGCTTTTTGACTGGGGATTCAATGTTAACCGTTATATCTACAGCCGGACTATCAGGCGTAGAAGTTATGACCCGGTAGACAATCCGAGTGCCATCTTCAAAAACAGTTTGGACCCCCTTTCCGTTAGACAGCTGAGACTCTTTTCCGCCACAGCTAATAGTTTTGTAAAAGTCCACGGAGGTTTCAATGGGATTGTCACTTACAATCACACGATGGTTCTTTCCCTTTTCTCCAAAATATCCACTTGGATTCAGCGGATATTTTTTGGAAACTTTCTCTACATTTTTAGAAAAGGTACAGAAATCCGTTTTTGTATCACTGGGATTATATGTTCCTATGTACAGTCCGCCCTTTCCACCACCCATTAGCAATCACCTCCATGCATACGGCTCGTCCAATCTGGGAACGAAACAAACTTTGCATAGCGAAGGTAGTCGCCAAATACAGAATCAGGCATAGCACCGTACACAAGTACGACCTTCGGGTTCAAAGCATCCATCATCGCGTCGAGTCCAGCTTTGTATTCGTGCTTGTCTTCACGGCTGCTAATACAGCCATATGTTCCAAGGCACACAATGCTGTGCTTCGGAATACCAAGAAAAGCAATGCGTTCTGGAAAGTACCGGGTCGTATAGGTCAGTTCGTTGCCCCAGCGAACCAGCGGATAAACATTGCAGCCATTGCGCTGGTAATAGCTGCCAAGTGCTCTGCTACGGTAGAGATTCGCTACCTGAACAGCCAGTGGTGCGTCCCGATAGAGAGAACAATCAACCGGCAGCAGAAAGCGGAACCTTCTGAAATCTTCAACATAAGACGAGGGATTAATAAGAACCTTGGAAATGGGGCGGTGACTTAAGAAAACATTGAAGCAAAAGACGGTTTAGCTTGACGGCTATGCCGTCTTTTGCTGTTTTTCAGTTGTATTGTGGGCTTCTTCGATAGCCCGTATAAAGTCAAATGCACCGATGAAGTTATAGACAATGGTGATCTCCCTTGTCTTGGATTTCTTGTCTGCGTGGGACACTTCGATGCGGTCAATAAATTCTCGGAGAACTGCCGCGTCAAGCTCCTGCATATCCGTGTACTTCTTCACCGCTGCAACAAATGCCTTGGCATTGGTTTTCTGCTGTTCCTGCTGTTTCAGCTCCTTACGCAAAACCTCTGCCATAGATTTAAGGTTGCTCTGTTCCAGCTCGTAGTCGTGGGACATTTTGATAAATCTGTCATCGGACAGTTTACCCATTACATTGTCCTCATACAGTCTGGAAATGATACGGTCAAGCTCTGCAATGCGTTTATCAGCCTTTGCCAGCGTATCACGCTTACGCGCAAATTCCGCGTCACGATCTCGCATACTGATGTCTGCTGCTTCCTGCATAAACTCGGCTTCGTGCTGGCTCACATACTGTATTGCTTCGCGCAAATTCTTTAGCACGATTTCATGCAGTACCACATTTCTGATCGAATGTGTTGTGCATAGGTCTTTCCCCTTGCGGTAGGTAGAGCAGATAAAGTATTTCTGTTCCTCCGTAAAATTGGTGGCGCGGCATTGATACATCTTGCCGCCGCACTCTGCACAGTAGAGCAGCCCGGAGAAGATACCCATATCACCCATCTTGGTAGGACGGCGGCGGGATTTACGGATATTCTGGACAATGATAAATACGCTTTCCTCAATGATCGCGGGCTGGGTGTTCTCAAAGATTACCCAATCCGCAGGATCGTTCCAGAGCTTCTTTTTGCTCTTGTAGGATTGCTTCGTTGTCTTGAAGTTTACCGTGTGTCCCAGATAGTCCACGCGCTCCAAAATGCGGGAAACGGTTTCATTTGTCCACTTGTACGGATCAGCCGTAGGCTTGTTGCTGGCTGGCAGCCCTTTGGAATGAGCATAAGCAGTAGGATTTAGAATCTGATGCTGTTTCAGCCATTTTGCAATTTGCGTAGGTCCCAAACCGTCTACACAGAGGGAGAAAATCTTTTGCACGACGGCTGCGGCTTCTTCATCGACAATCCATTTCTTTTTGTCCTCCGGGTCTTTGATATACCCGTATGGGGGAATGGTTGTCAGATGTTCGCCGGATTTTCCTTTGCTCTGCCATGTGGCACGGATCTTCTTGGAAGTATCGCGGGCGTACATTTCGTTGAAAACATTGCGGATCGCGGTAAACTCGTTTTCTCCGCGTGTGCTGTCTACACCGTCATTGACGGCGATAAAGTGTACGCCAAACTCCGGGAAAAGTACATCCGTATACATACCCACTTGCAGATAGTCGCGCCCAAATCGGCTCATATCCTTTACAATGACGCGCTTGATCTTGCCAGACTTAATATCGGCAAGCATACGCTGGAAGCCCGGACGGTTGAAGTTCGTTCCAGAGTAGCCGTCATCCTCGTCATAGTGACGGATAGCGGTATACCCATGATCTTTACAGTAGCGTTCCAGAATTTTTTTCTGATTGGCGATACTGTTACTCTCACCGTCTAATTTATCCTCCTGCGACAAGCGTTCATACAGGGCGGTTATGCCTTCTTCCTGTGTGTCCATTCCATTGCCCTGCACATAGAATTGCAGAACATTGTCACGGATCACGCTGCGGAGTTCGCTGCTTAAAGTGTTCGGTGTCTGCACACTCTGAAACTGGATTCCGTTCATCATTTGCAATCACCACCTTTCGCAACAAGGGACACACCGTTTGTCATTGCATGGTGGAGAAGTCGGTACATTTGATTGTCAAGGTACAAATCTGTATTGATATGCGCCGCACAATAGTAGTATGCGGTCATCTTGTCTGGCTGCTGTTTCATGTTTACCTCCTGTTCCGGCAGCCGGACAAACAGGTTACTTATATTATAGCATAAAACCTGTTCGCCGTCTGTAGGCAAGATGTAAATTATTTGTGGCTCTTTGCCTGCTGCATATCATTTCTTATCATACGGCGAATTTTTGTCGCGGCGTCCTCTTTTGCGCCGTCCTTAACGACGGCTTTCACGATATATGTCATGTCCCCGATTTTGTACTCTCGTACAACGGGGACATTTGTTTTCTGATTGATTGCTGTGTTCATAGAAATAAATCCCCCTTTCATGGGATAGAAAAAATCAATTCAAAATAAAGAAGCTCAAAGGACGGCTGCTGGCGCAGCTCCACGGGAGTTCCACCCCTCCGACGGTCTGCCGGAGATCCGCTCATTGCCTGCGACGGTTTTATCACGCTCGGACTGTGACTGCGAATGAGTACCATTGTTCCTCCTGCGCGTCCTCGCCCGCAATCTGCCACGCTGCATTACGGTGAAAGTGTTTGTCGCTCGGCATATCCTCCCGGATATGTGTCTTGGCGCACCCACCGCACGGCTCGACGCAAAAGGGATGTGTCCTTTGTGCTTTATGACGCGGCGAGCGCGTGTTTGTCAAGGAGCATCAGCCGGATCAGACGGAAAGGGGAATGAAACGCTTGTCCGGCAGTCGGGTTAATTCACCCGAAAAGTAAGAATCTTCGTTATGAGCTTCGTTTCCAGCCTACGGCGCAGTTCTTCGTCCACACATAAATGAGGGTTGCCGTATTCGTCGTACAGCTCGCGCAGCGACAGTCTGGCTATGTACCCCTCGTAGTGTTTCAGAACAGCGTTGATGGCTTCGACATCGCCGCCTGCCGCTTTCTGAATGACAGAAAAGGGCAGCAGACGCGCTTTCACATTACTATGTGTCATCTGTGTTACCTCCCATCAGTTCTTTCAGCAGCTTCAAGGTGCTTGTCCTGCGGTATGCAACGGAGCTGCGTACCATATTCAGCAGCTTGGCGATCTCGTTGTCCGACATATCAAGAAAATAGGACAGCAGGATAATATCGCGCTTGTCCAGCGGCAGGGATGCAATCGCCTGTGCCAGATCGTCATTGTCGATATACACCGCATAATCAAGAACGCCAAAGGTCTTGTCCTCTACAAAGTAGATGTCACAGACGGAAAGCTGCTCCATAACTTCTACTGGCAGATCGGAAAAGGAAATCTCACGGTTTCTTTTCCGCGCAAGTTCGTCCTGGTAGTCCCGCGCTTCGTTCCGCAGTACCTTTTTGCAAAACGCATCAAAGGAGTGCTGGATGTGTTCTTCGTGCGAATGAGGCTTCATGTATTCACCTCCCTTCGCATCCGCAAAGGCGGGTGATACTTTTCCTCCCCTTTCGCCACTACTACGGTAAGCGGGGGCTGAACTTCCAAATGTGGAAGATGATTTTTGAGAAAGAATTTATTAAGAGCTATCCATGCGTCGCACCTCCTGTCCGAGTGTTGAAATCAGCAGCAGATCGGACAGCGGCAGGGAGCGACAGCCGACAGAAAAGCGGATAAAACGACAAAATGCGCCCGCCCGCATAAAGCGGACGAGCGCATAGGAAATGACAGAAGTATTAAAATGATTTGTGAGTTCATATCCGCTGCCAGACTTACCCGGCGGGGGAGCTACGCTTTTTTTGATCGTAGAATATTCGGCGGATTATAGTAAATAAAAATGGACACGGCGATACCTCCTGATACCCGCCGTATCCTCAAAAAAGGGCGACTTTAACACACCCTCCGTAAATCCAATTTTTCAAAAGGAAAACGGCGGCTTTGATTTTCATATTTCAAAGCCGCCGCGTTTTGGCTTCGCGCAAATCTGCTGTTAGCGGCTTTGTGCGAATTTACTTATGAAACTTGATGTTTAGCAAATGCTCTTCGAGAAACAAATATACCAATTCCCAAGAAGATGAGCGATACCGGGACTGCCCATACAGCATATAGCATACCGTTGCTCATTTGTTCTACCGACATAAGGGAAATAGCTTGTGTTTGATACAGCGGCAGAAGTACAATATACCGAAACAACGGATTTGTTTCAGAGACAGGCAGCAAAACAGGGAAAAGATAAATCGCCGCAGAAGCTACTAAAGCCACAATTTGTTTTTTGCTGATAGCAGACAGGAGCAGAGTAATTCCCATTACGCTGATCGTTCCTGTAAAAGCCAAAAGAATTTGGTATTTGAGTAATGTCCCGCAGGTGATGTTAAAAGGAATAAATCCCTCAACATACTCTATGGGCGCAAAAAGAATACTGCAATCCAATCCCGATTTCCCATAAAACATATAAGCAAGGATTAGATTGAAAGCTACAATCAATGCGGTAGAAAAAATAGTGGCAAAGATACTCGAAACAATCTTTGCGGTCGTGCATTTGGTTTTTCCGTATTTACTTGTCAAAATGATGTTGTCCACGCCCTCATACTCGCAGGAAAAAACCGGGGCAATCATTATTACTATTGCCAACGATAGGACAATAAAAATCTTTACCATGTTTTGACTTGTGGAAAGCCACCCATCAGTATAGCCAATCTTAATTTCTTCATCACCAAACACATCAGAAACACTTAACCCATTCCAATTTCCATTCATATCAGAAAATCGGGCAAAAGCTGCTGATTGCATGGCGTTTTGGTAAAGATAAGCTGCGTTCATTCCATGCAAATCGGATTTGGGTGCAAAGTCATTCATCATTTGCTGTACTTTTTCGTCTGTTAAAATCCCCTCGTATTTTGCTGCAATCTCTTTGTCGATTTCTACTGCCGTTTTTCCTGTTCCCCCGTCACTTTTTCCGCCAAACGCATACTTGTTTTGGTAGGTGGAAAAACCAAAAAGAACAGATAAAAGAAGTATCGCAATTAAAGCAATTTCTGTTAGTTTTTTTGAAAATATTTTCCGTAGTTCAAAATGAATTAGTATTCTCATTCCTCTGTTTCTCCTTTGAAATAGAATAGGTACAAATCTTCCAAATTAGGTTGCACCCGTACCGCATTTTCCATAGGTGGGCGGTCTGCAATTATTCGCAGTATAGTTTGATTATTGTCTGTGTTCCGCAGATTGCTTGTATTGTAGGTGGCGGCATATTTTTCTGCGTAAGCAGTCGGTACAAGACATTCCCATACTTGACCGTTAATTTCGGAAGTGATCTCTTGCGGCTTTCCAAAGTGAACAATCTGCCCGGACTTCATCATCACAATTTCTTCTGCAATAAACTCCACATCAGAAACAATGTGGGTAGATAAGATCACAATACGGTCTTTTGAAAAAGCACTTATTAAATTGCGAAAGCGGACACGCTCTTTAGGGTCAAGTCCTGCGGTCGGCTCGTCCAAAATCAAAATGCGGGGATCATTTAGCATTGCCTGTGCAATTCCTAAACGCTGTTTCATGCCGCCGGAAAAGGTTTTGATTTTATGATTACTCTCTGCTGATAAGGCCACCGCTTCAAGAAAATCTTTTGATTTCTTTCGTGCAGTTCTTTCGTTCAACCCTTTCAGCGTAGCAACATACAGCAGAAAATCAAGTGCTGTAAAATCGGGATAGTAACCGAAATTTTGTGGCAAATATCCCAAGAGATTTCTGTACTGCTCACCAAGTCCTACGATGTTTTTCCCGTTCAACAGAACTTTCCCGGAAGTTGGATTTTGGATATTACAGAGCAGCCGCATAAATGTAGTTTTTCCTGCGCCATTTGCACCCAACAAGCCGTAAACGCCGTTTGATAATGTAATATTCAAATCGTTCACGGCAGTTTTTGAGCCGAATTTTTTTGTCAGCCCGATTGTCTTTAATTCCATATAAAAACTCCTTCTGCATAGAGAGCAAAAAATACTCTCCATGTATTTTCATGGAGAGTATAAGGGGAAAATATCTACTTTTTATCTACACGATAGTCACTTAATTTTCACGCAGTCTTTGGACAATACTTCCTGCCCCGATTTTTTGATAGATTGTTACCGGGATAACCCCACATAGGATCAGGGCAAACAGCATATAGAGAACAAACGGAACAACGGGATAATGGAATGTCCCGAACTGCAATGTGTTTCGGACAACGGTAAACAAGAAATAATCAGCAGCGGAGCCAATGGTAAGCGCCAAAATCATTGTCGATGCAAAATACCAGAAGCCCTCCCATACAATTAGTTGCTTGACTTGCCGTTTGGTTGCTCCTATTGCCTCCATTGCAGCAAATTCTCTTTGCCGATTCAAGATGTTTGCGCTCATGGTATTGATGAAATTTAAGATACCGATTGAGAAAAGTACCAATGTTAAAAAGGCTGATAACTTCGATATAGAACTCTTGGCCTCAGACAATGATTCTGCCAATTCGATTTTTGAAGTCCGCGAAATGGCAGGAATATCGTCTGTCAACGAAACGACTTGGTTAAGAATACTTTGTTCATATTCGGGGCTGCTGTCTATTTTTATGGAGTAGATAATTGCGTCTGGTTTGTAATCATCAATCACCTTGTTTGAAACTACTAGCCAAGGTGCTGCGCCTCCGTTCATTCCATCCCGCTCTAAAGGAAATTGACCTCCAATCGGCAGTTGAAATTGCTGTTCTATATCCATCACGGAAAAAGAAATGATACTTCCCTGATGTAGTCCACTCCCGTTCATTTCGGTGGTAAGGAGAAAATCACCGCGCTCGAAAGCGTCTATGTCAATCGGGTCTTCCGCAGATTGGTTATAGGAAGCAATTACGCTACTGTCCACACCAACCAACAAGCTCCAAAAGGTCGCGCTGGGATTATCAATCCATACTTGCGGGTCTGTTGACTCCATCCCGCTCGACTGCTCAAACTCCTTTTTGATTTGATACCAGTCCCTATATACCTCATCTGAATAGTATTCATAGATTGGTACGACTTTTGTCATTTCAAAGGATTCCACACCCTCCAGCTCCCGAAGCTGGCTTATCATTTCCGGGGTGAAAGATTGTTCCTCTTGAGGCGAGAAAGCCGCTCTGCTCATTTGATTATACAGAGATATGTCATGTGCCGTGTTATAGTCAATATATTCGTCAATCGACAAACCGTTTAAGACTGTCATACAAAGCAGGAATGTTATGCTGCTTAAAAAGAAAGTTCCTATTACAAAGCAAGCCTTTTGCGGATGCCGGAACGTATTTTTTAATCCCATCCAGGGCAGCTTGGCGCAATCTGTGGAGCGACTTGTTTTCCACCCTCCACTTTCTTCTACATACCGCAACGCGGCCATCGGTGAAATGGACAGCACTTTTTTTGCGGTCATATAGAAACTTACAAAAATCATTGAACATGAAAACAAAGCTGATACAACAGGAATTGTCCAGTGAAGCTCTGCGTGTGTAAAGCCCGTAAGCAGATTGCCTAGCAACAGCGGGACAACCCATAAGGTCATAGCACAGCCAAAAAGTAAGCCGATGGGGAGCGCCAGTATCAAAATACGGAGCATTCGATAGAAAATTACGCGCTTTAGCTGCTTAGGTGAAGTCCCAAGCGTTTTCAGTACCCCGTAAAACTGCACATCCTTTGTGACGGAAATTGAGTTGATGTTGTAGATGATTAAAAAGCCGTCTATCGCAAAAAACAGTATCACAGCCAATGCAAGCACCAAATCACGAATGGACACTCGCTGTCCTGATAGAACTCTGATACTCTGCTGATCTGTCAACCCAATCTGTCCGGCGATTTGATTCAGGTTTTTTTGAGCACTGCCGGAGACAAAAGAAAATCCGGCAACTTCCGCTGGTAATTGGTGTTCGGATAGTCTTGCTGTTGACAAAAAAACGGCCTGCTTAGATGCTGTATCAATATAGGATGTATCTGTATAGAAGCCAGATAAGTGGAAAGTTTCTTCCTGTACCACATCGTAATCATCCCAACCGATTGATAAAGTGATTTCCGTACCGACAATCGGCTCAATTCCAAATCGTTTTAATAGCCATGTAGACATCATTACTTCATCCGCTTCAGTTGGATAGTGTCCTTCAAAGTCGGATACCAACGGGCTGCTCCAAGTGTCCCAGTTATCAACCGCATAGAGGTCGATGCTAAGTCCAGACTGGCCTATATTTCCAATCAGCCGACCGACCTTGTATGACACATACAGCGGTTTCTGTATCAGATCATTTTCTTCTAACTGTGCAAGCTGCTCCGAGCTTGGATTGGAGAAAATGACGTCCGTGGTTGTTCCAATGCTTTTCAAATCCTGCAAGTTAGAAAAGGCTTGTATGTTAAAAAAGACGCTGCAAGTGGATGTAATCAAAATGATTACAATTATTGCCGCAAAAGCAATAAGCCAGTTGGTAGTGCGGTTTGCTTTGAATGATCGTTGCCCTATCAGTTGGACCGCCATCTGTGCGTCATTTGCGTTTGGTTTTTGCCTCATTGCTTGATCCTCCCATCTTCGATGCGGATGATTCGATCTGCCGTTTTTGCAATAGCATCATTATGGGTAATCATAACAATGGTTTGATGGAACCTAATTCCGGTGGATTTTAAAAGAAAGAGTACATCCTCGCTGGTTTTACTATCCAGATTTCCGGTTGGCTCGTCTGCCAAAATAATTTCAGGTTTCGTGAGCAGGGCGCGGGCAATAGAAACGCGCTGCTGCTGTCCACCCGAAAGGTTATTGGGAAGATTATGGAGTTTGTCTTGCAGGCCAAGGGCGCATACGATTTGTTCCAATAAATCTTTATCAACCCTTCTCCCGTCCAGTTGCACCGGCAGAACAATATTCTCATATACATTCAAAATCGGAATCAGGTTGTAATTTTGAAACACAAAACCGATGTGGCGACGGCGAAATATCGCCATTTGTTCTTCACTCTTATTTGAGAGCTTTTTTCCGCTGATGATGACATCTCCAGAAGTGGGTGTATCAAGACCTCCCATCATGTGCAGCAGGGTAGACTTGCCGGAGCCGGATGTGCCGACAATAGCCACGAACTCCCCCGCGTTGACGGAGAGGTTTACCCCGTCAAGGGCTTTTGTGATATGCTCCCCTTGCTGGTAATGCTTTTTCAAATCAACTGTTTGCAGTATAGGTGCTGCGTTCATAATAGATACCGCCTTTCTTTGATGATATTACGAGTAAAATAAAAAATACTCTCCATGTGTTTTCGTGGAGAGTATAAAAAGGAATTATCTACTTTTTATCTACAAAGAGGAAGATTTGAAAAAAGCAATCACTTTTGCACCGCCTGAAACATTCTCAATTCGCAAATAACCGTCGTGGCGTTCACAAAGTAGCTTGCAGATATAAAGGCCAAGACCGAAATGCTCAAAGTGATCCGTTTCTTCTGTAAAATACGGACTGGTTGCTTTGTGTAAAGTGTTTTTGTCAAATCCCTTTCCGTCATCAGCTATGGAAAGTAGCAAGCCGTTGTCATGCAGCGCGAAAGAGATCGTTATCGTATTGCGGGCATAGCGGACGGCATTTGCAATCAAATTATTACTTACCTGTGTAACAAAATCTGTGTCAATAGATAACCGCGAAACAGTGACACTATTTTGTAGGCATGGCGTTTTCCCTTTTTTCTTACATACCATTTCCATACTTTCATACAGGGCAGACAAGAACGGCTGCAAAAGAACGGTCGTATATTCTGGCTGCGTGTCCTCCAAACGCCGCAGATTACTCATGCTGCTTACATAGGTTTCCATACGCAAGATATGCTTTCCCATAGTAACGGCAGTTTCCCGTGTCTGGGGGTTATCGCTTGCTTGCAGCATTTCATTATACCCTTTCAGTACCGTGAGAGGGGTGCGCAGATCGTGAGCAAATGCAGCGTTAAGCTGTTTTCGTTCCTCAACCTGTCGCCACATTTCAGTGAAGTTATTTGCAAGGGCAGTCCGCATGATTTCAAAGGAAGTGCATAACTGTCCTAATTCATCTTTGCTGTCATATTCGATTGAAAAATCCAAGTCATTATTAGATATTTTTTCGGACGCTGCCATGAGTTCAGCAAGCGGCTTTTTCAGCTTATTTCTGTAAAACAGCAACGCTGCGGCTATGATACATAATGCGGAATATACGGCTACTGCAATCGTAGGAAATACCTCTAACAAAGCTATCATACGTTCATCATGTTTGGATAGTGGAACGAGTGCATTTCCAATGTAGGCACCGTCGCCTAATTGTTCGCCTTGCTCATTTGTTAAGTAATACTTTTCGCCGGACGGCGGATAAGTTGATCTAATCTTATCGGCAGTTTTATCGCATATCGAAATAGTCATAATTGAAAGCACAAGGGCAAGCATAGCAAAGACTACTACATAAAGTATAAAGCTTTTTCGGAGAGATAAATTTCGTACTGGACGATTTATTTTATCCATTTATACCCACACCCCCAAACTGTTTCAATATATGCTCTGTCTGAATATGCCGCGATTTTTGTTCGTATTCTGCGGATATGTTCAGCAACAACACTGCTGTCCCCCTCGCTGTCATAACCCCAAATACGCTCATATATCCTTTCTTTATCAAAGACTTGTCCCGGATTTTGAGATAACAACTCTATAATATCAAATTCCTTTTTTGCAAACCCAACACGCTTATCAGAAAAAAACAAACATCGCTCCGAATAATCAATCGTCAAATCGCCGGAAAATCTTATTTGTGTTTCAAAGCTGTGTCGAGCTTCGCGCCGTAAGTGAGCGCGTACCCGCGCTTCAAGTTCCATAAGCGAAAAAGGTTTAACAACATAATCATCACCGCCAACGGCAAATCCTTTTACCTTATCGGTATCTTCAATTCGTGCTGTTAAAAAAAGAATAGGACAAGATATGTGATCGCGTATACGCTCGCAAACCTCTAATCCGTCTATTCCGGGCATATTTATATCAAGCAAAATAATATCCGGCTGCCTTTCCACCTGTTTTAGTGCTTCTGTGCCATTTGTGGCAGACAGAACACAAAAACCTTTGTTTTCAAAAAAACTGCCAAGCATTGAAACAATATCTTTTTCATCATCAGCTATCAATATCTTTGCGCCCAATTATATACACCTCCTAACAAGTAAATATAACACCAATTTTTCAACTATTTATCTACTTTCCCGTTTCCTTTTCTGCGTGCGTCTGCGGGCTTTTCTGCGTCTTTCGGTATCAGCCACATATAGCCGAGTTTTGAAGCACCCAGTATGCGGTTTTCCTCACATAGCTTTTGTACCCGTCTTTCTGAAATGCCCCATTTCTTTGCTGCTTCGGGGGCAGACATATATTCCATATTCACCTGTCCTTTCACTGTGTACTCCTATATAATTATATACGGACATCCGAATAATATCAAGAAACATTCTGTGAATAATTTGAATTATATTGGCTAATCATAGGAACTGTGTAAGCATATCCAAAATGAAAGATGAACTGTAAAATGTTATAGGGTGAATTGAAATGGCAAAAAGACCAGTACCACTTTATGACTTCAAGGCTTTCGGGCAAGCCATAAAAGCGGCACGGATGGAGAGAAAGGAATCCCGCAAAGATGTTTGCGACGCTATGAACTTATCTCCGCGCTACCTCGCGAATATCGAAAACAAAGGTCAGCAACCGAGCCTGCAAATCTTTTATGAGCTTGTTACCCGTTATTCTATATCGGTAGATCAATTTTTCTTTCCAAACAAAGACGCTGAAAAGAATACACAGCGGCGTCAGCTTGATACCCTGCTGGACAGCATGAGCAATGACGGATTGGAAATTGTCACCGCAACGGCACAGAAAGTTGTGGAAGTCGAGAAAAAACACGAAGCAGCAGCGGAGTGATCCGCTGTTGTTTTGTTTTCGTATACGCTGCAAGAGCATACTGCTCCTGCGGCTTTTTTTGTGTCTGTTTGGCAGTTTTGGGGGTGTTCACCGTAGTAGTAGTGAGGGACGAAAGATACCGTAGCAAGCATAGGGAGTGTAGCCACACTCCCGAAAAACGCTCCCGCCCGTCCTGCCGGATGGCGGCGCGTCTGCTTGTTGGGATAGTCCCAAACCCTTATATGGAAAGGACGGTGAACGAATGGCAAACAGAGTGCGGAACATAGTGCTGCGCGTCCCGGTGACGGCGCAGGAACGGGAAATGATCGAGCTGAAAATGCAGCAGATGGGAACGCGCTGCTTCTCCACCTATGCCCGGAAAATGCTGATTGACGGCTATGTTATCAAGATTGATTACAGCGATATAAAGGCCATGACTGCCGAGCTGCAAAAGATTGGCACGAACATTAACCAAATTGCAAAGCGCGTCAATGCTACCGGGGAAATCTATGCGCAGGACATTGAGGACATCAAGGGGGTGTTGGCACAGATATGGCTATCACAAAGATCCATCCTATCAAAAGCACCTTAAAGAAAGCTCTGGACTACATCACCAATCCGGCAAAGACGGATGAAAAGCTGCTGGTGTCCTCTTATGGCTGCGGAATCGAAACGGCGGACATTGAGTTTGAAAAAACGCTGCAATGGGCTATGAACAAGGGCAACAACCTTGCCCACCATCTGATACAGGCCTTTGAGCCGGGAGAAGTGGATTACGAAAAAGCCCACGCTATCGGCAAGCAGCTTGCCGATGAAATACTTGGGGGAAAGTATGCGTATGTCATATCCACCCACATAGATAAGGGTCATGTGCATAATCACATCATATTCTGCGCCGTGGATTTTGCCGAGCATAAGAAGTATATCTCCAATCGGAAAAGCTATGGCTTTATCCGAAGAACGAGTGACAGACTGTGCAAGGAAAACGGGCTGTCCGTTGTGATCCCCGGCGCGGATCGGGGCAAACATTATGCGGAGTGGGATGCCCAGCGCAAGGGAACGAGCTATAAAGCAAAGCTGAAAATCGCCATTGATAAGCTCATACCCGTGTCTGCTGATCTGGACGATCTGCTGCGCCGTCTGGAAGCAGAGGGCTACGAGATCAAGCGCGGCAAATATATCTCTTTCCGCGCACCCGGACAGGAACGCTTCACTCGCTGTAAAACGCTTGGCGAAGCCTACACAGAGGAAGCCATAGCCGAGCGCATCAAGGGCAAGGTCATCACCAAAGAGCCAAAGCCGGAACGCAAAGGCGTATCGCTGCTGATTGACATTGAGAATTGCATCAAAGCCCAGCAGTCGGCGGGCTATGAGCGTTGGGCAAAGATTGAAAACCTCAAACGCGCAGCCCGGACAATGGTATTTCTCGATCAGAACGGGATTGCCAGGTATGCAGACTTGGAACGAAAAATAGCTGCCCTGCAGGGCGAGAATGAGCAGACGGCGGCGACGCTCAAAGATGTGGAACGCCGCTTGTCCGATATGGCATTGCTCATTAAGAACATCACCACATACAAAGAGCTGAAACCGCTGTATGACGAATACAAGAAATCCCGTGACAAAGAAAAATATCTGCGCGGGCATGAAAGTGAAATCATCCTCTTTGAAGCAGCGGCAAAGGCACTGAAAGCGGCAGGCGTATCCGGTAAGCTCCCTGATTCCGCCAAGCTCAAAGCAGACTACCAGCGGCTTGCTGCCGAAAAGGACAGGCTGTATTCCGAATACGGTAAGCTGAAAAAGCAGCTTCGGGAATACGATGCTGTCAAGCAGAATATAGACAGTATTTTGTCCCCTGTCCAGCAGCGGGAACAGGAAAAAATGTTGTAGGCATATTGACATTCACACATATATTTATATATAATAAATGTGTAATATTATGTCGATTGGGGGTGTGCGTTTGGACGCAAAAGAAACCATTATGGCCCTTTTGGAAGCGTCTGAGGACGGAACGATTACTGCCGAACAGGTAACACAGGCAGGACTGCACCGCAGCGTATTGCAGGAGCTTGTAAAAAGCGGTGAGCTGTACCGCTTCGGACGCGGGTTGTATGTGCGCAGTGGGATATGGGAAGATGAACTGTATCTGTTGCAGCGGAAATACGGACGCGGGATCTATTCTATGGAAACAGCTCTTTACCTGCACGGATATTCAGACCGTGCCCCGGCGCAGTACACCATGACCTTTCCAAAGGGCTATAACACCCCGTCGCTGAAACAGGAAAATGTTACGATCAAATGGGTACAGCAATTAAACTATCCTCTCGGCATTATTGAGATCTCCTCTCCCTGCGGCAATCCTATTCGCCTATATGACCTTGAAAGAACGCTTTGCGATCTGCTGCGCGGCAGCGGCGGCGACATTCAAATCATCAATCCGGCAATGAAGCAGTATGTCGTTTCCAAAGAGCGGGACATTCACAAACTTTTGCAGTATGCACAGCAGTTAAGAGTACAGCCAAAGGTACAGCGGTATTTGGAAATTCTGCTGTAATGCAATTCAAAAAAGGAGGCGTATGTATGGGTTATCTTGCAGCACAGGGCGCAATTTTGGCTATCGGTATTGTGATCGGGTTGATCTGCTCGGTCATCGGGCTTTTCTTCGGACATATCATTTTGTTTGACAGCATTGCCCTCGGCATTGTTGCCGGGGTGTGCTGCAACTCCTTTACGCCCATTCACCCAGCGCTCTGCCTTGTGATTGGGATTGCGGTATTTTTGCTGCTGTTATGGCTGCAACGTACCAGTGTCGGTTTCTGGGTGATCGGTGGACTGCTTACGCTGATTTATGCGGCGGCAGCCGGGCTGCTGGCGTGTTTGCTTACAGAAAAAGATCTTGTTTGGGGCTGGGTGACTTTCGGTATCGTGTTCCTCGTGATCGGCGGGCTGCACCTTCACGCAAGGGACAACTGAAAATTCCGGTCGGTGACTGAAAAAGCTGAAAACGGGCATAATAGAAAGGATACACACTATGAATGAGATAGCGAAGTATGGCGATATGATCAATGAAATCAAAGAGGTTTTGCAGTCTGCGCGGCAGAACGTAGCACAGCAGGTGAACACAGAGCTTTTAACTACTTACTGGAACATCGGGCGCATTATCGTAGAGCATGAGCAGCAAAGCAGGGAACGTGCTGAATACGGACAGCAGACATTAAAAGAACTGTCCAGAGTGCTGACAAAGGAATTTGGCAAGGGCTTCTCCCGTTCCAATCTGCAAAATATGAGAGCGTTTTACCTCACCTATCAAAAATGCCAGACACCGTCTGGCAAATTGAGCTGGTCGCACTATTGTGAGCTGCTTTCCATATCCGACCCAGATAAACGCAGCTTTTACGAAAAGGAAGCAATCAATTCCGGTTGGTCTGTCCGGGAATTAAAGCGTCAGATGGCAACCTCCCTCTATGAAAGGCTGCTGCTTTCTGACGGAAAAACAAATAAGGAAACGGTGCTTGCCCTTGCGCAAAAGGGGATTGAAATGGCTTCTCCCGGCGACATCATCAAAGACCCCTATGTTTTTGAGTTTCTGGGCATTCCCGAAAGTAAGCCGGTTATGGAAAGCGAGCTTGAAAAAGCACTTGTCCAGCAGATTGAAAAGTTTCTTTTGGAGCTCGGGCGCGGGTTTATGTTTGTCGGCACACAGCAGCGGGTTACACTGAACAACATTCATTACTATGTGGATATGGTTTTTTACAACAAACCTCTCCGTGCCTATGTACTGATCGAACTGAAAACGGTCAAGCTGCTGCCGGAAGCGGTTGGACAGCTCAATATGTATCTCAATTATTATGCCGCAGAGGTCAACGATCCCGATGATAACCCGCCCATCGGTATTATTCTTTGTACCGATAAGACAAATGTGGAAGCGGAATATGCTCTCGGCGGGCTTTCCAACAACATCTTTGCCTCGCGCTATACCTATGTAATCCCGAATAAGGACGAGCTGATCGCACAGGTGGAAGCGGTCTTGAGAGAATGGCATGAGCCGGAAGCGGACGGCGAAAAAGAGGATTAAAGTCACTGTTTAGGAGCATAAAAAGCGGCTTGCAGCAAGGCTTTCTGGCACAGAAACCAAGCTGCCCGTATGTTTTCCTTTCCACAAGAGAAAACAGTCTTTGAAACCGTGACGAAATGGCAAAAAGAAAATGCGGGACGCAGCAGCCGAAGATGGCCGCCGCGTCCCGCGTCGTTTTTATTCCGTATCGGAAAGCGTCATAGAAAACTTCGCTTCCTCAAATGCTGCATCGGTCATATTATGCAGCTTTTGGATTGTCTGCTCAGCAAGCTGGCGCATATCCTCGCCCATATCGGGCAGGGCGCCGGAAATCGCCGTCATTGTCCTGCGGCGGTCATCGTGGTGATACATACAAATCAGGTTTTCTTCCTCCACGGTAAAAGAAATGCTATTCATGTTCAAACCTCCAAATCCTGTTCTTTTGTCTTAGCAGCCGTCTTTTTCGGGGCGGCTGCCTTTCTCTGTCCGGCTTTGAGCTGCGAGCGCACAGAGGGGCGCGGCCCGCGCAGGGGCAGATCTCGTTTTTCGTCCTTGCTTATCAGCGCATAGATCCCGCGCTTGTCTTTCACGCTGGATAGATACAAGGATTTATAGGGCAGCATAGCTTGCAAGCGTTCCTGCTCCTTACTGGATGCCAGGAACAAAAACGCCTGCGATACCTCCACCATGAAATGCGTCTTGTTGGGGCTGTTGGGCGCGGGCAGCTTTTGAAAGGAGTCCGCGATCCGCTGGGCTTCGTCCATAACCTTTCTGTCGGACAGCTCCGCAATATGGCTGCGGACATCCCCCGGCACAAGCTGCTCCCGCGCCTGCCTTTCGCTGCGCAAAAGGTCTTGCAGCGCGTCTGGGGCATTTGGCAGGGCTTCAAACCGTTCAAACTTCCCGAAATCCTTGTCTGGCTGGGCGTCGAATCGGTAATTGGCGGGTTGGTGTCGTGTGCCGTTTTCATAGATCAGAGCGTGGGTATCAGCGGGCAGGGCTTCCCAAAATACCTTTTGCGCCTGTTCCCGGTAGTCCAGCTCATAGACATTGCCCATAATTTTGCCGTTTTCAATGCCCGTTATCGCAACGGCATAGGCAAGCACTTTATCGCTGGTCTGCTCGGCATAGAAGCGGAAAGTGTTGTACTCCCGCGTATCTTTGAGAAATACATCCCGTTCCCGTAAGCAATGCGTCCCAGCTGGGCGGGACATCCAGAGAAAGGCTTTGTCCTCCGGGCTGCTGCTTTGCGCTGCCCGTGTCAGAATCCTTTTGTCAATATCAAAATCATTCCGATAGTACGCCGTGTTGTGCCGCATAATCTGTTGCAGCGTATCTATCACATCCACATTTTCAAACTTTTTCATTGGCTCACTCCATTTCTAAATCCTTTTTGATGCTGCGCTTTTTCTCCTTGTCCTGTTTCTGCGTCTTTGCCGCCTGCTGCTGGTCAGCTTTGAGCTGGGCGCGGATAGAGGGCTTTTTGCCGTCCTCGCCGCGCTGGGGCGTTTTTCCGTCCTCGGCTTTGACTGCTGCGGCAAGGGCAGAAAGGGAAACAAGCTCACCGCGCTTTGCCTTTTCTTCCAGCTCGTCAACGGACGGGGTGTTATTGATCTGCTGGTCGATCATGTTGTAATTCTGCTCGGTGGACATTTCTGCGGCTTTCAGATAGTTTTCCGGCTGCTCCACGGCGACGGCAAACGCCTGTGTGCCGTTGCCCATGATATGATACTTGCCGTCCTCGGAAGTGTGGTGAATCCCATACCCGGCTTCCCGCATCTGCTCCACGCTCATAGAAGTCAAGTGGAAGCTGCCACGGGGCGTTGTGATCTGCTCCCCGGTCAAAAGGTTGTCGGGGGTAGGTGCTGCCTGCTGGTGCTGGGCTTTTCGCTGCAAGTCAATGGGCTTTTCCCCGGTGATCGGCTGAATACATGAAACATATCCTGCGGCGTAGTAGGCATTGTTGTTAAGCTGCCGCTGCCATGCGCCTGCGCTGGGTGCCCACTTAAAACCGTTTGCTTTCAGCTCGGCACGGGCTGCATCGTCGGGCTTCTCGTCAAAGAAGATTTGCAGTCGGTTGCCGGTCTTGTTGGCTTCCACGCGCCCGCCGTCAAACTCCCAGCCCACAAAAGACTTTTCCTCATGCTGCTTTAGCTGCTCAATGCGTCCCCGGATGCGCCGGATCTCCGCATTGTTGTTGGACAGCTCAAAGCTCTGGAAAGGCTTGTTTTTCTCCAAATGCCAGCTCTGCGCCATGCCCTCCTGCAATTCCTTGATCTGTTCCGGCTTTAGGAGCGTACAGCCCTCCAGCGTACCGTGCTTGCGGTAATAGGCATTAACGCCTTTCATGGTTTCCTGCGCCGCTTCCAGCTTCGCCAGCTTTGCTTCCAGCTTGGCGACAGCCTGCGGATCGTCCGCGCTGATACCGCCCATGCCTGTGCTGCGGATTTTATCAAGAATCCCCTGCACATCCTGCCAGTCCTCCATATTGCGGTCGCGGGCTGCGTTCTGCTTTTCCTTTTTACGGACAGGGAAATTGCTGCCGCCAGCGATAAGGATAGACGGTACGCGGGCTTCAATGGCATAGCTGTTGTTCATATTCTCCGCAAGGCGTCGGGCGTAGGTGTCAAGGAGCTGGTCGATTCTCTCATGGTGCATGGGATCGACGCGGCTTTTCTGATTCTGCGCAAGCTCGGCGGCTTCGTCTACCATCTGTCTGTATACAGCGGTTGCGCTGCCCGGTGTATAGTCCCGGAAGCTGTTTGCGTCGTTGGCGCGTCTGGCTGCGCCCTCGTTAATAGGATAATACTTGACGGCTGCGGCTTCCGGCTGCGCCGGGGTGGATTCTTCGGGTATGGCTGCTTCCGGCTGCTCCGGCGCGTCGATGGGCTGCTCCCTCGGCTCGTAGCCGTTGGCGGCGTATTCCTCAACCGTCATGCCCGCTGCGGCGGCTTCCTGCGCGATTTCTTCCCGCACATGGTCTTTGTAGGCTTCCATTTCTGCGGCTTCCTGTGAGAAGTCGGCAAGCTGGGGCGGGTCGGGCAAATCATAATCGCCCGCATTGAGCTTTTCCCGGCAAGCGTCCACATGGGACAGCACGGCATTGAAATAGGCTGTCTGCTCCGGCGTCAGCTCCGCGCCGGATTCCAGCATATCCGCTGCGGTGCGTTCCTGCTCGTAGAGATTGCAATGCAGACGCATATACGGCACGAACTCGGAGAGGATCATTTCGCGCTCTGCCTGTTCCTGCGCCCATGCTTCCGCGCCCTCATTGCGGATCACGCTGTTTTTGTAGCTTTCATCCCGCGAATAGTATTCGTGGTAGGCTTGGATATGGTCGATCAGAGAGCCGTCCCCGTCGCCAAAGTCCTGCCGTCCCTCGTAGTTGTCGGCTTCCCCGTGGAAAGTGAAGTCAATGCGGAACTTGGTTTTGTCGTACCAGCTCCCGTCATATCCCGGCTGCTCCCGTTCCGTGCGGCGGGTTTCGTCCAGAGATTTGAAAAGGGCGTCGGCACGGGCAAGGGGCATCTGTTCACCCTCGCGCAGCTTGTCGCTTTCACTCCAAATGATCGTCACGACGGGCTGCACAGCCGGGTCAAGGGACGGCGGCAAAGGCTCGGCCTGCTGGCGTTCCTGTACGGCTGCGGTGATCTCCGCGTCAATGCGCTGCTTCACAAGGTAGTCAAGGTGTCCGTGCTGCTGCTCAAAACCTTTTTCGCACAGCTCATTGACAAGTGCAATGGTTTTCGGAAGATCCTGCACCTGTTCATGGTACTGGACAATCAAGCCGCGCTCGGCGTTGCCCAAACGCTGCCCGTCCTGCTCGGCAAGATCGATCAGCGCATTTGCCTGTTCGGTGGGCGTCGCATCCGGCATGAAAGTTTTGTCATTCAAAAGCCCGTCAATGCCGTTCCATTTCTGCGCTGTCTGTTCCTGCTGCTGCAAGAACTCCGGCACTTCCGTAAAGCCGAAGCTGTCACAGTAATGGGCGGTTTCGGTGTCCCCGTGACGCAGCACAACAATGTCGGAAACGGAAAGGGAGTGTCCCGTAAAGTCTGCCGGGTGGTCGATGTTGAAGCGTCGGTAAATATCTTCCAGAGATTCCCCGTCAGCCAGCGGCGCGGAATATACAAGCTCGTAATTGTCCCGCTGCACATCCAGCCCCACAGCTCGCAGACGGTCAAGCGGCTCAAAGCGGTAGTCCCGCGTTTCCTCGCCGTCTTTGAGCTGGTAAATGGCAAAGGTGCTTTCCGGCTGGGTCGCGGTCTGCTCGGCGGCTTCCTGTTCCTGCTGGGGCTTCTCCAAATGACGCTGCCATGCTTCTTTTTCCACGCCGAAAATGCCGCCCTGTGCGGCGTGTTCGGTGATCTCGTCGGCATTCAAAACTGCGCCCTCGGTGTTGTCCTCATAGATACGGTAGATCTCCACGCCCTCATTTTCAAAGAGCCGGCGGGCGGCTTCTTCCTGCAAGGGCAGCATCCCGTCCCATTTATAGCCGTATTCGTTCATTTCCTGTACGGTGATTGTGGGGTCGGGCATGGGCAGCTCGGCTTGCTGCATACGCTGCACAACGCCGTCCTGCAGGACATATCCCTGTGCCGCCAGCGCGTCAAGCGTTCCCTGCGATACCTCGCCGGAAATCTGCATATCGGTGTCAACCAGCATTTGCAGGGTGGCTTGTACCTCGTCGCGGATCGCCTGCTGCTGTTCGGGGGCAAGGCTTTCAAATACAGGGCGTTCCTGCTGCGCCGCTTCCCGCTGCTGCTGAAGCTCACGGAAATGCCCGTCAATCTCGGTAATCAGTTCGCTTGCGGTGGCGCGGATGTTTTCAAGGGAAGCCTTTAATTCTTTGATGTCCTTGTCGCTGCTCCATCCGGCAACATAGCCGAAAGAGTAGTCAGAGGTATCAAGCCCGAAGTGCTGGCATACGGTGTAGGCAATGCTTTCCGCTTCCACCTCACGGGTGCGGCGGCTGGGGCGTTCCTGCTGCTGCTCCGGGGGTGCGTTCAGATCAATGTCATGCAGCTTGGCGTGGGCAATCTCATGGATAAGGGTCTTGACTGTTTGCAGCTCGCTTTCGCCCTCATTGAGTGCAATGCGCTTTTCGGCATTGTGGTAATAGCCGTGTGCGCCGCTTTCAATCCGTTCAAAGCCAACAGGAACAGGAGAAGTCTGCTCCAAAGCCTTGAAAAAGTCCTCGTACTGCTCGACGCTGCCCGTCAGAGAATCCACGGCAATGTCCGGGATCTCCTTGCCGTCTGTCTGGCTCACATCAAAGACGCTTACCACCTTAAAGGCAGGGACGGTGATTTCTTTCTGCTCGGTGACGGGCTTGCCGTCCTCACCGATAATGGGCTTGCCGTCCGGGTCAAGTTTTTCCAGCTCTTTTTTGATTTTGTAGGGCGCGGGGGCAAGGATTTTAATGCCCTTTTCGCCGCGCTTTACATGGCGTTCAAACTCGTCACGCCATTTGTTAAAGCCAGCTACAAGGGAAGCGTCGGGCTTCTGCATCACGATCAGCAGCGTGTTGTTAAGGCTGTAATCGTGGAACTTGGACATGGCTTTCAAGTAGTCCTGGTATCGCTCACTATTGAAAAGGTCTTTTACGCCAGCTTCAAGCTGCGCCGTGATCTCTTTGACCTTGCCCGCCGTGTCGGTGGCAGTCAGCTCAATGGGGCGAATGGGGATCGGCTGCTGCGGCTCGGTGACGGCTGCGGCCTGCTGGGGAATGGCGGCAGCGTCCATAAAAACCGTGTCCGGCTGGTCGGGGGTAATGCGGTGTTCTTTCGGAATATCGTGGTCTGTGTACCATACGGCAAAGTCGTTTTTGTTGTTGTAGATATAGCCGTAGTCAGTGAAAGTGCCGCCGTCCTCCCGTACCGCGTCGCGCCCAAAGGCTTTGTAATCAAAATACTTCTTGGCGGCTTCCGGCAATTCCAGCTCGTCCAGTTCGTCAACCACATAATGCCCGTAGTCCTCGGAATTGTGGACGGTAGGATAAAGCCAGTAGCAGTCAAGATTGTGGGTAAGGTTGATCGCGTCGGCAATGCTTGCCGCGTGGTCGCCGTGGATCATGGCTGCGGCAAATTTCTCCCGTTCCTCTTGGCTGCGCTGGGCAAGCAGCGCGGCAAGGTAGTTCAGCTCGTCCAGACTTTCGCCGGGACGGAAACGGTCAGTCAAGCCGTCAATGGGCGATTCGTAGGCGGCAACCTCGTATTCAGACGAGTCAATGCCGTCAACGCCGATCCGGGCAAAGACTTCTTTCATTTTCTCCGCGTCAGTCGGTAGCTGTACCCATTCTGCGACGGGGTTTTGCTCGGTATGGCGGGCTTTGTTTATGAGATACACTTCAAAAATGTGTTCGTCCATGTATGCGCTCCTTTCTAAATTGGTATAAGGGTTTGGGACTATCCCAACAAGCAAAAAATCCCCGCCGAACTCCAAAGAGGACGGCGGGGATATGCGGGTAGTGTGAAGCTCCACTTTTTCAAAGTGTAGCCACACTCCCTATGCTTGCTCCGTAACTCCCCGTACTCCGGCAGAGCCGGAAACTTCTGTGTCACGCTTTCAAAACGGTTTTTCGGGGTATCAAGGGAAATATCCCTCGGCAGTAGGAAACGCGGCTGCAAGGTGGCTTAAATCAAGGCATTTTCAGCCCCTAAACCGTGATTTGCAGCCGTACTTTTACCGTTTCCCGCTGGCGGCGTTTTCGCTCGGCAGCTTTACGCCGTGCCGCTATGGGTGCGCAGGCGTCGCAATACTTGGCACGGTTGCTGCGGGCGTGGTAGGGCTTGCCGCACATTTCGCATTTCTTCCGGGTATCATGCTCACGCATAATATCCGCGCACAGCTCCCGGTCTGCGGGCAGTACCGCTTCCCGGAAGTATCTGCACAACAGCGAATAGCTGATTGCCTGCACACACACGCAAGGGTCGCCGTCATCCAGCACAAGGCAGCACCCGCCGTCGTTGTTGGCGCAAAGTCGGCGGGTCAGCTTTTTCACCTTGCGATACTGTGCTTCGTTCAGCCGGATCATTTGGTCTGTTCGATACGGTAATTCACATACTTGTCGCCTGTGTCACAGAGAAGCACCGTACCGTCGTAGGTTTTGCCCGTGCGCTCGGAGTACAGCCCCTTGACCTTTGCCTTGCCGTCCTTTAACAGCGCAGCGGCGATTTTCTTTGAAAAAGTGGTTTTCCTGCTTTCAAAAAACTTGTCGTTCTTCCACATCACAAAGCGGCAGGATCGGTCAGAGCAGTAATAATTTTTCTTTCCCTCATAGACAGGGCTTTTGCAGCGGGGGCAGATGCCGATAGCTTCCTTTTCCGGCGCAAACAGCTTTTTGCCGTCCTCGGTGATATGGGAGTAGGCTTTTACCAGCTCCCGCGTCAGATCGGCAATGCCGTCCATAAACTCGTCCGGGTCTGCGCTGCCCTTGGCAATCTCGGTCAGCCTGCTTTCCCATTCAGCCGTAAGCTGCGGGGATTTCAGCATATCCGGCAGGATCACGGCAAGGTTTACGCCGTCCTTGGTCGGCACAAGGCTTTTGCCTTTGCGCTCCACAAATCCGGCAGACAACAGCTTTTCGATCATGGCGGCGCGGGTCGCGGGTGTACCCAGCCCTTTGCGCTCGGCTTCGTCGGGCATATCCTCTTTGCCCGCGCTCTCCATAGCGGACAGCAGCGTATCTTCGGTGTAGGGCTTCGGGGGTGTGGTGTAATGCTCAGAAACGGATGCGACAGGGTTATCAAAGGTCTGTCCCTCGGCAAGCTCCGGCAGGGTCGCTTCGTCCTCGGCTTCCTCGTCGGGCTTTCCTTTCAGCGTCAGACGGAAACGGTCGTCAATGCCTTTCCAGCCCGCAGTCAGAATTGTCTTGCCTTTGGCGGTAAACTGTTCGCCGCCGCAGTCAAATACAGCGGTGACAGCTTCATACACATGGGGCGGCGCAACGGTACAAAGCAGATTGCAGCAGATAAGGGACAGCAGTTTCTTTTCGCTTTCTGCCAGCCCGTCAAATCCGGCTTTAGCAAACTCCGCTGTCGGCAGGATCGCATGGTGGTCTGTCACCTTGGCATTGTTGATAATGCGCCCGATCTCCGGGGAGAACTCCACGCCCTGCATAAATGGCAGCATGGGCAGAAGTGCCGCAACAAGGTCAGCCGCCGTCTGCTCCATATCGGAAGTGATATAATTGCTGTCCGTCCTCGGATAGGTCAGCAGCCTTTTTTCGTACAGGGCTTGGGCATAGTCAAGGGTCTGCTTGGCAGTAAAGCCATAAGTGCGGTTGGCTTCCCGCTGCAAGGAAGTAAGGTCATAGAGCTTCGGGGGCTGGGCAGTCTTTTTCTCCTTTGTCAGAGAAACGCAAACAGCCTGCGATTTCTCGCAAGCCGCTTTCAGCCCATTGGCGGCGGCAGCGTCGGTGATCCGCTTGCTTTGGGCGTCCGCGCCGCCGCAGCCGATATGCACGATATGGTATTTCTCTTTCTTGAAAGTGAAGATTTTGCCCTCGCGTTCCACCAGCAGATTCAGCGTCGGAGATAGGACGCGCCCCACATTCAGCGTCTTATGGTACAGGACAGAGAAAAGGCGGGTGGCGTTGATACCCACAAGCCAGTCTGCCCGCGCTCGGCAGAGTGCCGATTGATACAGCGGGTCATACTCGCGCCCGTCTTTGAGCGCGTCCATGCCCTCGCGGATCGCGCTGTCCTCCATAGAGGAAATCCAAAGACGCTTAAAAGGCTTGTGGCAATCAGCCTGTTCATAAACAAAGCGGAAGATCAGCTCACCCTCGCGCCCCGCGTCACAGGCATTTACGATTTCGGAAATATCGGCGCGGTGCATAAGCTCTTTGAGAATCGCAAACTGCTTTTCCTTGCCAGGGGTCAGCGTGTATTTCCAGTCCTGCGGCAGAATCGGAAGATCCTCATAACGCCATTTTTTATAACGCTCGTCGTAGCCGCCCGCGTCGCTCATGCTCACCAGATGTCCCACACACCACGATACCATAATATCGTTTCCGGCAATGTGTCCGTCCTTTTGTTCCTTTGCGCCCAGAGCCGCAGCAATGGTTTTTGCCACAGAGGGCTTTTCACAGATAATCAGCTTCATTCTTCGGTGTCCTCCTTATCTTCGGGATCGTCCAGCTCGTAGCCGTCATCCCCATAGCTTTCTTCTTCGTCCTCGTCATCGTCAAAATCAAACTCGTCAAGCTCGGTGCTGCCCTTGTTGGATTCTTTCGGCTTGCGGAACTTGAAGTACCACACAGCAGCCCCGCCGCCCAGCGCAAGGATCAGCACGACGGCAAGGATGCCGCCCGTATTGCTTTTCTCTGGTCCTTCGGGCTGTTCGGGTTCCTCCGGCTGTTCCGGCTCGGCTTCCTTACCCGCACAGTTTGTCATATCCTTGCTGCAAAGCTGGCAGTTTGTGTTGACTGCGCCAGCCACGCATTTATCGGTGCAGGAGCAGACAATCGGGCTGTTTCCGTTTTCGTCCTCCAAAAGTGCCAGCAGATCGGCTTCGTCCACCGGGTTAAGGAAGTATGTCTGATAGCGTTCTTCTTCCTCGTCAAGCTGCTTATCGTAGTCAATGACGATATAGAAAGTGTTGCCGTTTCGGGTTTCAATGGTGATGTACTGCTTGTTGGTATGCTCGTCATAGAGCAGATCGCGGGTTGCCGCTATGCCGTCCTCGGTGAACGGTGTACCGGGGGTGATCGTCACAGGCTCGGTTTCGTCCTCTGGGGGTGTAGTTTCCTCCGGCTCGGTGTTCTCTGCCGGGGGCAGCTCGGAATCGTGGTAATCCCCGCCGCCTGCGTATGCCACAGTTGAAAAGGTTGTTACATACAGCACAAGGGCGAATATCACAGCCAGCAGTCGCAAAGGTCGTTTATTCTTCATCCTCGTTTACCTCCTGTCCGTCGTAGTCGGTTTCTGCCTGCTCATGGTAGGCAGTTTCCACGGGCGGCGCATCGTTGCCGCCGCCGCGCAGGAAGTTCATCAGCTCGTCGCGGGTCATGCACATGGAACGGACAAGGTTGACAATTTCAAAGTTTTCCTGTTCGGTGCGCTGGGCTTCCAGCTCTTTGAGCTTGTTTTGGAACTCGGTAATCTTGCCGCGGGTCTTTTCGATCTCACGGTCAATGCGGTCAATTTTGCTCATTGCCATAGGTTAAAATCTCCTTTCATGTTTGGGATCAGTTAAAGGGCGGTCTGGCATAGGCGTAAAAATGTGCCTGCCAATAGGAACTGTTAAGGTTGGAATAGGAAATGGGATCTCCGCAATGGATCATCATGGAATTGCCCACATAGATTCCTACATGGGAAACGCCGGGGGTGTCGTATGTCCCCGTGAAAAACACAAGGTCGCCGGGTTGGACATTCGCGCTCGATACTGGGGTGGAAATGTTGTAAAGCCCCTGCGCTCCCAATCGTCCCGTATTGCATACGCCGCTGTTTGTCAGCACATAGCTTACAAAGCCGCTGCAATCAAAGGATGTGCTGGGAGAGCTGCCGCCCCATACATAGGGGAAGCCCATATATTTTTCCGCTTCCTCGATCATGGCAGCAAAGGTTTCATCCTGTAATGCCGACGCGGGAATATCGTAGTCGGTATAGCTGCTGTTGATGTACTTGTCCACATATTGAGAGCTGCCGAACAAATCCGGGCGGTTGCCCAGCGTGGACATATACAGCGCATACTTGCTCAAATCTTCCTCGCCCATGATATACACGGGGACATGGGACAGGTTGAAGTTTTCAAGGGACACATTGCAGATGTAGTAGGTGTAGGCTACCTGTACCTCGTATTCGTAGGTTTCTTCGTAGCTTTCGCCCGTTTCCGGGTCGGTGACGGTATAGCTGCCCGTGCGGGTTTCCGTCCTATACCGGGTTTCCGTTTCTATGGTTTCGGTTAGGATATACTGCTTGTCAAAGAGCATTTGCAGCGTTCCTTGTACCTCGCCAGCCGTCCATGCGCCCTCATGGAGCGCGGAGAGAATCGAAATCAGCACATAGGGGTCATGTTCGATCTCGTCAAGGTCAAAACGGTACTCGTCATAGCCGGGGTGGTAGCTTTCGTAGTTGTCCAGCTCGTCTTGCAGCGCGGCTTCCATATCGCAGTAAGCGGCTTCTGCGGCAAGGATGTCCGCGTCCTCCGATTGGTAGGTGGAAGCAGCCACGCCGCCGCCCGCGCCGGAAAACAGGATGGAACAGGATTGCAGCCCGCCGATCAGCAGCACAATGAGCAGGAAACAGGCAAGGACGATCAGACAGCCTTTCCAATGCCGTGCCACAAATGCCGCTGCTTTCTTGGCTTCCTCGGCAACACGCTTCGCCGCCTTTGCGCTGGCTTCTGCGGTTTTCTTGGTGGTCTGCGCCGTGGTCTTTGCCGTGCCGCCCGCACTTCTTGCCGCCCGTGCCGCTTTTGCATATTCCTGTTTCAGCTTTTGCTTCTGGAAAAAGCGGGACATGGGGTTGCTTCCGGCAAGCTGGGGATTGTCATGTAGTGCCTTGTGGTAGAGATAATCCGTGTTTGCCTTTGCCGCCGCCCGTTCTGCCTTTTCTACGGCAACATAGGGTTTCATTTTGTGGTGACGGTACGCGCTGCGCACACCGCGCCCGATCCCACGCTCCGCAAGTTCCTCTGCCTTGTGTCCGCTTTCCACGCCCACATTTTCCTGTTCAACCTCATGGATTTTGCCGTGCGCCATAGCTGCCGCTTCGCTCACGGGTCGGTTAAGCGGATTGTGTTTCAGTCTGGACGGGGCTTTATCCACCTTGTCAAAGCGCAGACGGGTATGCCCTTTGCCGGATGCTTCGTCAAAGACGCGCTCCTTGGTGATAACGGTCTTTTTCGGCACGGCTGCCCGTGCCGCATCCAGCTTGTCGGCTTTCCTGTCAGAATTGCGGATATACTTTTGCAGCTCCGGGGTGCTGCGTTCCTCGTCGGTAAATTGCAGACGGGATGACGGACGCTGCCTTGCGGCTTCGCCCTGCCGGATGGTGCTGTTTCCCTGCCGCGTTGCCTTACGCTCGGTATGGGCGTCATGCCCGGCGGCTACACGGTCATACACCTTGCCAGCCATGCCGCCGGAATGGACGGGGGCGGCTTCCTGCACTATGGGAGATACAGGGGGATTACTGCTGGTCTGGAATGGGGCGGGATCATGCTGCGCGGTCTGCTGCGCCTGCATATCCTGCCGGGGCTGCTGCCGCTGTTGCTTCTGCGCCGCATCCTCGCTTTCTGTTTCTTCCCGGCGCAAAAGCTCTGGCTGTTCTTTTGGGGATAGGTTTTGCTCTGCGTCGCGCCCGGAAACGCTCTGGCTTTCGCCCGTGGTCTGGTTGTCCTGCACCAGCCCATCGCGGGTCATGCGCTGCGTCACCTTGTCGCGGGGTTTCAGTTCTTTCAAGGGGTATCACCTCCAATCCGTTCCCACGCCGGGGAACAAAGTCAGATTTCGGTTTCTTCCACGGTATCGGGCAGGGGCGTCAGATACTTTTTCGTGATTGCTTTTTGCAGGGTTTCGGTGGCAAAGCTCTCACAGTCCTTGGGGATTCCCCAGCCGCGCATTTTCCTGTACGCCCGTTTTTCGTAGCGTTCAGCCTGTTTTTGCAGCCGAATAAAATCCTTTTGGCTCTTGGCTACTGACAGCTTCCTTGCCATACTGACATTCTCCACAAAGAGAAGATACAAGTCCAAAACCAGCATACGGTAGTGCCAGCCCTCGATTATATACCGTTCATCATTTTTCATGGTGCTTGCTCCTTTCACCGTCTTTCGTTGGTGTCGCTTCCGATCCGGTCCCGTGCAAGGGAACAAAATGTAGTGTTCAGCTCAATGCCGATATAGTGCCTGCCGTGCTGCTTGGCGGCAAGCCCCGTCGTGCCGCTGCCCATGAACGGGTCAAGGACAACGCCGCCTGCAGGACAGCCCGCCAGTATACAGGTTTCAGCCAGCTTCGGGGGATAGGCGGCAAAATGCCCGCCCTTGTATGGCACGGTGTTGATAAACCACACATCGCGCTTGCTTCGGACGGGTGAAATCATTTCGTCGGTTATGCTGCCTTTTGCCCTCGGCTTGTTGATGTTCTGTGTCTGGGGCTGTCCGGGGACAGGGACGGAGTATTTGCCAAAACCGCGCCCCGCTTTCTTTCGCAGGGCGGTTGTTGGTGCTATCGGTTCGGCTATGGCAAGGCTGTCAAAATGGTACTTCTTACTCTTGGTAAACAGAAAAATATGCTCATGGCTGCGGGTGCAGCGGTCTTTGGTGCTTTCCGGCATCGGGTTTCCCTTTGCCCAGATAATGTCATTGCGCAGATACCAGCCCTCGCCGCGCAGCGAAAATGCCAGCATCCACGGTATGCCGATCAAATCCTTTGGTTTACAGTTCTTTACCGTGTGGGAGAGTGAAACGCTCTGCCCGTTGCGTCCTTGCGGATATTTGGGGTCGCGGGTGCTGCCCTTACTGTTCGTGCCGCAATAGCTGTCTGCAATATTCAGCCAGAGTGTCCCATCCCGGCGCAGCACACGCCATACCTCACGGAAAACTGCCGTCAGCCGCGCTATGTATTCCTCTGGGGAATCCTCACGCCCGATCTGCGCGTCCATGCCGTAGTCCCGTAAGCCGTAATACGGTGGAGAGGTCACGCAGCAATGTACGCTTTCGTCGGGCAGGGTTTTCAGCACAGCCAGACAGTCGCCGCAATGGATGGTGTCAAGGGGCAGCATCATACGCCGTTTACCTCGCTGGGCTTGGTGGACATGATACGGTAAAGCTCGGTATCACGCGGGAAGTGATCGACAAAGGGCAGGATGATATTCTCAAAGAACAGCAGTCCTTCGCCCGGTGCGGAGTTGGTGACATACTTTAGCTGTTCCTGCGAAATGTTAAGGCGTTCCGCAAGGATTTTTCTGTCACCCGCCGCTTGGTTGAGCATACAAATAAAGTCAGAGTTTTCAAGGATGTTTTCGATTTCCGGGGAAGATAGCAGATCCTTGACATTCTGGGTCGCGCCCGTCGGTACGCCGCCCCATTTTCTGAAACGCTTCCAGATTTCCGCGCTGTACGCTGCGGTCTGCGGCTCTTTTAGCAGCAAGTGGAACTCGTCTGCATAGTACCATGTGGAAACGCCTGCGTTTCTGTTCACCGTGACACGATTCCATACCTGGTCCTGGATAATCAGCATGGCGGGCTTTTTGAGGTTTTTGCCCAGCTCCTTAATGTCGTAGCACACAAAACGGTTGTCGATGTCCACCGTCGTTCTGTGATTAAAGAAATTCAGAGAGCCGGACACATACAAGTCAAGTGCCTGTGCCACGCGGTCAGCTTCCGGCAAGTGCTGCGCCACAAGTGCGCTGTGAAGATCGGACAGGATCGGCATATTCTCCGGGCGCGGGTCTGCAAAGTAGTTCTGATAGATACGCTGCACAGCGCGGTCAATGACCGTCCTTTCAATGGCTTCCAGCCCGGTTTTGCCGCCCATGATAAGCTCACACAGCGACAGCACAAAGTCGGATTTGAGTGCCAGCGGGTTTTCGTCCTCCGAATAGTTCAGATTGATGTCCAGAGGATTTACATAGTCCGTGCTGGTGGGTGACAGCCGGATAATCTGCCCATGCAGACGCTTCACCAAAGGCCAGTATTCGCCCTCCGGGTCGCAGACGATCACATGGTCGCCCGTTTTCAGCAGCACATTTACCATTTCGCGCTTACAAGAAAAGGATTTGCCGCCGCCCGGTGTGCCGAATACCAGCCCGTTAGGGGATCGGGCGTTTTTGCGGTCAAGCATAATCATGTTGTTGCTCTTAGCGTTCAGCCCGTAATACAGGGCGTCGCCGCCCTCAAACAATTCCTGCGTCACGAACGGGACGAAAATTGCCACGCTGGAAGTAGTCAACGCCCGCTGGATTTCAATTTGATTCAGTCCCAGCGGCAGACAGCTCATAACACCTTTTTCCTGCTGGAAGTCAAGGCGGGTCAGTATGCAGTTGTATTTCTGCGCCACGCCAGCGGCACGGAAAATATCGTTGTTCAGCTTCCTTGTGGTGTCCCCGTAGTTGAGTACAAGGAATGTGGCAAGGAAAAGACGCTCATTGCGGTTTTGCAGCTCATTCAGCAGCTTCTTTGCTTCGCCGCCGTAGGTGGCAAGGTCAGAGGGCAGGATGTCCATGTCGTAGCCGTCGCGGACAGCCTTTTTCTGCTCTTGGATTTTCATTGCGTCAAGGTCGGTGATCTTGCGCTTTACCATCTTGACGGCTTCGGTCTGCTCCACCGCCTGCACATGGAAGCTCACCACAATGCCGGAATCGGTATCAAGGAAGTCTGTAAGCATCCTGTCGCTGATCTCCGGCGCGAGGATTTGCAGGAATGATACAGCACAGATTTTATTGCCCATCTGGAAATTGCGGCTTTTCTTGAACGCGAAAGAGGACGGGGCGATAAAGTCCTTGGTGGACAGCCCGCTTGGAGCAAGCCAGTTCCAGTCAAAGAGAAAACGGTCCCCGTCCGGGTGCATGATGCCATGCAGCACTTCCAGCCGTTCCTTGCCGTCCAGCACACGCGCCCTTGCGCCCATTACCTTAAAATAGTTGAGTATGTCCGTTTCAATGCGGATCAGCCGCGCTCGCGCCGCCTTGTAGTTGTCTGCTTCTACGGTAAAGGTCAGATACTTGGTCTTTACATTGCCGTTGTTACCCCGTTCAAGCTGCCGTTTCAGAATCCCCGAATTTTCCACGCGGATAGGGTCTAAATCGTCGCCGCAGGGCTGGATCTCAAAGCTCCGTGCAATCTGCTCCTGGTCGGTCTTTCGGTTGACAAAGTTAAGCTGCACATGGATGGAAGCGTCCAGATAGTTATACAGGTCGCACAGATATTCAAAGATTGCCGTCTGCGTATCGGGCTGGGCAAGCTGGTAGTTTACATCGTAAAACTCAATGCTTTTGGAATAGCTCTTGCCGCCCAGATAGCAGATGCCGTCTTGGTGCATGGTGTGATAGGGTATGCTGTCCTGCGCCGTATGGGGCTTGCCGTCGCCCTTATACTTGCGGATTACCGCGTCAATCTGCTTTTTTTCTGCGCGGGTCAGCTTTGTTTTTGCCGCTGCGTTTTGCTCCGCTGCGGGCTTTGCTGCCTTGGACAATCGCCTTTACCTCCTTTTCCATTTGATGCTGCCGCACAAGGGCGGCGTATGCGTTGTTGGTCTGATAGGGTCGCTCCTTTGGGCGTATAAAGCAGCTTTCTATGATGTGCCGCCCGATCACTTCAAGGGGCTGCCCGTTTTTTTCATACACGCCGAACATAAATCCGGGCAGCATGGCAAAGATCATTACCATTGCCGCAACGGTTGTCCCCGTGCTGTCTTTGAGTAAAAAGAAAAGCGGCAAGCCGATTGCTGCCGCGATCCCGAAACACAAAAGCTGCCTTTTGGTTAGGTTGAAAAGCACCTTGGATTTAACTTTCGTCAAGTCCTTGGGTACGCTCACATAAGCCATCGTTTCTCCTTTCCGCAAGCGACAAATCGCTTGCAACTTCATTGCCCCACACATCCCATCCCGGCGTTTTCTGCCGTGCAAACAGCTCCACGCGGGGCAGGTCGCCCATAAGGGCAAGGATTTTCTGCCTTGCTTCATCGGGCTTTTTGCTGTGCTGCTCTATGGGAGAGATAATAAACTGATGTACGCCTGCTGAGTTCCGTTTGGGCTTGCCCTTGGTCGCCAGCAGACAGATTTCAGCGTTTCCCCGTGTCCAGTAGCCCAGCCCGTAAAACCATGAGGGGCTTTTCCGATTCCGTTTCAGCCATACGAAAGCAACTGTCTTATAGCGGAAGCCCCACGCCTTGATAAGCTGCAAGGCTTCGGGAAGCTGGGGAAAGGTCGCCCACAAAAACAGCACACAGTCATTTGCTGCCATCTCTGCCACGGGCAGGGCGCACAGCTCGTCTATGCTCATGGTGGGGTAGTGGTTTTCTGCCGCGCCTTGAACTTTTTTCTGTTCATATCGCCACGGCGGGTCTGCGTAAATGATTTGATAAGTAGCGGCTTTGTACCTCCTGTGTTTAATGTGCGCCAAATACGGCTTTTGCCATGCTGCCAGTCTTGAACAGGCAGAAGCAAAGAAGCACGGTATAGCCCATTGCTGTCCACACCGCGCCGGATATGTCGCCAGTTGTGGAAATCGTCTGGATCAGCACCGAATAGATGCCGACGCACACCATAATGAGGAACGCTTGGAAGCCGAGAGCCAGCAGGGATTTTAGGTAATTCTGTCCCATGCTGCGCCACTCGCCGTTTGTCATTGTTGCAAGAGGGATAGGACCGAGGGAAGTTACAAGATATATTTCAATCATGCGCCCGTAGATCACCAGCATAATGCAGATAGACAGGATATTCATAGTCAAGCCCACGAACAGGGATTGAAACCACAGTCCGATCAGCCCGCCTATGCTCATAGCTTCCAGCCGTGTTTCAAGGTCGGTCACTACGGATGAAATGTCTATGCTGGTATCGCTGATTATCACGCCCGCGCTCTGATTTACCACTTGCTGGGTCGCGTCAAACACGCCCATGACAATGTTCCATGTATTCGTAACGAGAAGAACAGCCGCAAAGGTTTTGAACACCCATTTGAAAAACATAAAGGTGTCAATGTCGTGCATATTGTTCTTTTCCGTCACCATCTGTATCAGTTCATAGCACATTACAAGCGCAAGGATCGCGCCCGCAATGGGGATAATGACTGATTCCGAAAGGTTGCGTATCATGTTGAAGATCCCGGCGTTCCAGCCCTGCGGCGTCGCGCCGACTTCTCCGGCAATCTCGCCCACCTTTTGATTGACGGTATCAAACAGCCCGGTGAGGTTGCCTATGATGCCGTCCGTTAATATGCCCCTAAACCATTCTTCGAGCCAATCAAGTATCAAGTGGCGGCACCTCCTTTCTGCCCCCGTATGCTTCGCGGCATACGGGGGCTGCGCCTATGCCTATGTCAGAGGGCTATGCGCAAAGGTTTATGTGGGCTGATTAACCGAACAGGCCGGAGAGCAGGGGAACGAGCATCATGCCGATCAGCGCAACGCCGCCGCCAGCCATAAGCTGCTTCATGCCCTGGCTCTTTACTGATGTGCGATAAAGAAGTAATAGAAGTGTAAAAAATTTTGCCGTTCCTA
>OAUV01000247.1_pt1 | contig 67449 bp, 49 predicted proteins | sample 1516841 | NCBI WGS metagenome assembly OAUV01 (sample SAMEA2580044, study PRJEB22360) | human gut metagenome | biome: human gut; feature: human-associated habitat; material: faeces | place: Denmark | collected 2008/2010 | reverse complement strand
TTTCCCGCAGGTAGAACTCTATTCGCGGATGGCTGGGGTCAGCCTTATTGGCGGACAAGCCGCTACGAGCGGTATGTTTATTCTGAGGTTGAAACCATGGGAGGAACGTAAGGGCTGGCAGAACAGCATCGGTATGGTTATCGGGCAGATATATGGACGTACTGCTGATGTGGGCACAGCCCAGGTATTCGCCTTTGCCCAGCCTGCTATCATGGGCTACGGTATGGGCAACGGTATCGAGGTGCACGTACAGGATCGTGCGGGAGGTAGTATGGATAAGTTAGATGAATATACCAAAAAGTTCATTGCTGCATTAAATACACGTCCGGAAGTGATGATGGCGTACTCGATGTTCGACAATAAGTATCCGCAATACCGCGTGGAGGTGGATGCCGCTCAATGCCTGCGTGCCGGAATCACGCCTGCTGATGTGCTGGGTGTATTGTCGGGATATATCGGTGGAAATTATGTATCCAACGTCAATCGTTTTTCGAAGCTCTACCGTGTCATGTTGCAGGCGGACAAGGATTTCCGTTCCGATAAAGATGCTCTCGACAATATGTTCGTCCGTACGGGTAGCGGAGAGATGGCTCCTGTCGGTCGTTTTCTCAAACTAACCAAGGTTTATGGCGCAGAGACGCTTGACCGTTTTAATATGTATAATTCTATCGCCATGAGTGTCATGCCTGCCGATGGATACAGTACAGGGGATGCCATTGCTGCCGTTGAGACGGTATCTGCCCAAATACTTCCGGCTGGTTATGGATACGAATTGGGCGGACTTTCGCGGGAAGAGGCGGAAAGTGATCATACGGTGTTGATATTCGTGCTATGTGTTGTTTTCATCTATCTTATTCTCTGTGCATTGTACGAGAGTGTATTCATTCCGTTGGCAGTGCTATGTTCCGTACCATTCGGCTTATTGGGTTCATTCCTTTTTGCCCGCTTGTTCGGTGTGGAAAACAATATCTATATGCAAACCGGGCTTATCATGCTTATCGGGTTGCTATCCAAGACAGCTATTCTGCTGACAGAGTATGCCTCGGAACGCCGTCGTCGGGGTATGTCCATTGCTGATGCTGCTCTTGAAGCCGCACGGGTGCGTCTGCGTCCCATACTGATGACCGCATTGACTATGATTATCGGATTGTTACCGCTACTGTTTGCCTCCGGCGCAGGTGCGGGCGGAAACCTTGCACTCGGCGCAGGAGTTGTGGGCGGTATGCTCATCGGTACAGCGGCTTTACTCTTCTCTGTACCCGTATTTTTCATCGTGTTTAGGAGGATAGAGGAACGGGTAATGCCTTATCGTGAAATTAAGAAATAAATACCATATGAAACAGATAACAGTATTTTTTGTCATTGCTCTGCTGATGAACAGTTGCGGTATCTACACGAGATACGAACGTCCGGCAGTGGATACTTCCGGGCTTTACCGTACGGAACTGTCCGCTGATACAACCGCCTCATTAACCGAGTTGCATTGGGATGAACTATTCACTGATCCGCAGTTACAGCTTCTTATCCGCGAGGGATTACAGGTGAATACCGATTTGCGTATCGCCCGTTCAAAGGTGGAAGAGGCGCAAGCCACTTTGCGTTCGTCGCGACTGGCTTACTTGCCATCCCTGCAACTTGACCCGCAAGGATCGATCTCCTCTTTCGATGGAGCTTCGCCCTCCACCAGTTATACGTTAGGGGCATCTGCAAGTTGGGAAATCGATCTCTTTGGCAAATTGACCAATGCTAAACGGGAGGCTCGTGCTGTCCTGGAACAGAGCGATGCTTATTGTCAGGCTGTGCAAACTTCTCTGATTGCCACTATTGCTGAGAATTATTACATGCTATTGATGCTTGACGAACAAGAAGAGATTACGGTGGAAACTCTTGTCAGTTGGGACGAGTATATTCGCACTCTTCATGCTTTGATGCGGGCGGGTGATGCCAACCGTTCTACTGTAAATCAAGCGGAAGCCAACCGTCTTTCTGTGCAGAACTCGCTGGCTGACCTCCGGCTTCAAATAACGGAATTGGAAAATACCTTCTCTGCTTTATTGAATCGTATGCCGGGGCATATTGCTCGCACTACGTTACGAGAACAGGCTTTTCCTGACAGTCTTGCCATTGGCATTCCTTTGGAACTGCTCTCCGTGCGTCCCGATGTCCGACAGGCGGAAACCTCGTTGAAGCAGCACTTTTATGCAACTAATCGTGCTCGTGCGGCATTCTATCCGTCCATCACGTTGAGTGGCTCTGTTGGTTGGACAAATAGTGGCGCAGCCGTGGGAAACCCCGAAGGTTGGTTGTGGCAGTCGGTCGCTTCGCTTGTGCAGCCTTTGTTCAATCGGGGAACGAATATCGCCAATTTGAAAATAGCTAAGGCGCAACAGGAACAAGCGTTGCTCTCTTTTCATCAGACGTTGCTCAATGCCGGAGTAGAAGTGAACAATGCTGTTACACGTTGGCAGATCGCCCGTGAAAAAATAATAGCGGACAGACGTCAGGTAGAGCATCTTCAAACTGTGGTAGATGATACTCGTTTGCTGATGCAACATGGCTCAGTGAACTATTTGGAGGTACTCGTTGCCCGACAATCACTGCTTTCTGCCCGTCTCGGACTGGTGAACGACCGTCGCACAGAGATACAAAGTGTCATTGACCTGTACCATGCGTTGGGTGGGGGACGAGAGATTGAAAACGGAGACAATTCGTCAAGATCGTCAATGTAGTATATTTACAGCAAGGGGTAACTTATAGGAGTAGCCCCTTGCTGTAAATAATTTCTCTAATGGCTTGGCAGTTTCAATAAATTTTATCAAGATTTCTTTTTCCAATAAACAGGCAACCGATAGGCGGATGATTCGAAGAACAATGGTAGAATTAAGGCAAGGTTTACGACAGGCTGTGGAAGATCCAGAAAAAAGTAGAGGGTTCAAGTTATAATTTCGTTCTATAAATGCAAAACATCAATAAAATAACTAATTTTGCATTCGGATAGGGGCAACCCTTTCAAGACATAAGAAAGAAGAAGAAACGTTATGTTTATCTTGTAGGTGAAAACGTAGGAAATTTTCAGGCTGATGCAAGAGATAGCATAGTGGTTCTCACGTATATAGCGTGGGCTACTTTGTTACATCTGCATCAAAGGTTTCCTACGACCTTCACTTAGACGTGGCATAGTTGGCTCACGTTTTTTCATTATAAATTTAATACGCCCACTTTGAGTCTATGGGAAAATTATACGAATATGAATAAACTGTTTATACCGTTTATGGTGGTTGTTTGCTTGCTTTTGACAGCTTGCGATGCGGATAAGATTTTACCCGGTGGACCCATGGTATGGTCGTATGAAATCTTTACACCCGAAAATGTAAAATGGATAGGTAGTGCTGGTGGATGGGTTTCTCAATATCACTTCAAAGCGAATAGCAAGGAGGGCGATATGGTAATGACTTGCGATAATTTCGATGTGCTTGATCCTATATCTGGTAATTCTTACATATACGATTGTGAATGGGTAACACTCAAAATAGAAGGCAATCAGGTGAAAATTCATTTTCCTCTATCTGTTTCGGATGCTCCGGATTCATACGAAGAGATTAGAATCTCGGCAAATGATGGAAAGAGAAAAGCTCGTTCAATCATCTGTTTGTCCAGAACTTTTAAAAAAGAAGAACAACCAGATCCCGAGCCAGAGACTTTGCCGGAAGAAGCTAAGTTCAGGATGATTGTGGAAGACTTCACCCCGTTTATGCACCTTGACAGCCCATTGCCTGCACCGCTTGATTTGGTAACTTTCAGAATCACGGACATAAACGGTAATTATATGCCATTCGGTTTTCCAGAGTTTACACAATATTACGATTCTATTGTGTGGAGTGCCGATAATTTCCCTCATACATTCAAAATCTATGAAACCGATGTTACAGCAGAAGGAACAGGAACGCATCTTACTTCACAATGGGGGTCACACTTTTTCAGGAGTGGTACTGTAAAGAATCATCTTAAAGGCTACCGCTATGGAAAGATTGAATATGAAACCTCTCTCGATATAACGCTGTATGAACGCGACTTCTTAGGGCTTGAATGGGGTACAATTGTCTTACAGAAGCCTGAGAATCTAACAGCCTATTGCCGATTGGATAGAGATTATGAATATAAGGTGTATGACATTGTTGCAAAGGACAATGCTCCCTATTCTCAAATCATCCCGATAAATCACAAACTGCTATCAGATTCCGACTTCCTGCCAATAACACAAAAAGCTATCAATACATTGATGGAGAATAATGTCGGCGAGGGACAAAATGCCAAAGGAAAAGAAACCCTATTTAAATGTCTGCCCGAAGAAGGTGTGAACGCTGAATTGTATTGGGAAAATAAAACCACCCGTATGTTGATGCTGCATCGGTTTTCTGATGACGCTGACGAATTAACCACAGAGGTGTATTATTTACATGTAGAACCTAAATGACAAATCTATAAATAAGGTAATTATCATATTTCTGTTTTTAATCGGAATAGTAGGGATATGGATTGAAGTATAAATTTCAGCAACCATAGTCGGTAATTCATTGAATTTGGCTATCTTTGCAAAAATTATAAATATGAATACTTCTTTTTGGGACTCCAACCTATTTCAAACAATTGTATTGATTGTTACTATTGGTACAACTGTCGGTATTGCTTTATGGCAATTTCACGCTCATAAACAAACAGAATTGCGGAATGCTGTATCAATTTTAATACTTCAGATAAAAGATATAGAAAAAAATATAGAATACATTTTTTCGGAAGGGCTTATAAATGGATTTATTCAAGAAGTACCAATGCACTATTCTACAATAATATTCGAAGAGAATCAATGGAACAAATACGCCCATAGTATTGTTGGGCATATATCTCAAGAAGCGTTTGAAAAGATTGACACATTCTTTAAGGTAGCTCAAAGAATACGTGAGCAGCAGATTTATATAAAGCAAAAGATTCAATTATCTATGGATAATAGAGTTTTTTACTATTATAGCACTATCTATAACCAAGCAATTATTGCAGAGAATTCAGCACAATGTGTTCAACTGATGATAGATAAATTCAATGAACTTCTTGTGCCGTCATATATTCAGAAAGAGTTTGCATCAGGATTAGAAAAAACATTGAAGCAGTATCATAAACTAACAGACGGTATTGCATATACGGAATTAGTAAAACTAAAGTAGTACTGAAAATAGCCCTGAGATGTTGGGAAAGGCGGTATGCTTTCCTCAGGTCAGGGCTATTTTCAACAAACGCTCTGTCAAAGCGCAGCATGTCTGAATGTGTCTCGGTGGTACAACAAGGTCGAAGAGGCTGGACTGCATTCTTTCAATGTCATTGCTGCTACCTTCCACGAACATTACGATAAGATTCTGAACCTCTACAACAACTGTTCTTCCAATGCCTTGGCGGAAGCTTTCAATGCCAAGATTAAACTTTTCCGAGCTAATCTCAGAGGGGGTGCCGACAAAAAGTTTTTCCTGTTCCGAATCGCAAAGCTATACGCATATCTTCACTAAATTTCTACTGACCCTCTTTCGTTTCACTATGTAATGCTCGTACTTAAAAGACAATAAAAAAAACGCCCGAAATCATATTGAAATCGAGCATATCGTGTACAAATTTATGTACTAAATTTTTAATCAATTGATTTACAATATTTGTTGCGGAGAGAGGGATATGAAACTATTGTAAAATTAATTATCATACATTTGCGCTGATTTAATATAATACCCATTTAATTAGAATGTTATATAGATTTAGTGCAAAATTAAATATCTTTGAATTTCCTTGATCAAACCGATTTTTGTATGTGAAAATCAAAGTATCATCCTCTCATACAAAAATTCTCTCTCATGGATAAGTACAAGCATCGTGTCAGCTTCCGATTGGAGAAGCGCAAGGATAAAAACGGCAATCTCCCCGAAGAATTGCCAATCAATGCCGACATCACCTTTGGAGGTAAACGTATATGGTATTATTCCGGCTACCGTATTGCTCTTACAAAATGGGATGAAAAGGCTCAGAGGGTGAAGCGCAATAATTTCAATTCCGACGATATTTCGGCATCAGACATCAATCAGTGTCTTGTGAAAATCGCCTCAGCGGTTGATGATGCTTTCGCGCAGCTTGAACTACGGGATGAAGAGGTTACGCCCACAACAGTTCGGGATGAGCTAAAGCGGTTGCTCAATGAGGAGAAATCAACGAGGCTGACGGTTGCCCAAGTCTATCAATTTCTGATTAATGAAAGGGAAAATGAACTTAAGACTTCTCCGGCTACGACTCTGTGAACGAAAGGGTCGCTGACGAAACACAAAACCATGCTTCGGCATCTAAGCGAGTTTAAGTCGACTCTGTAATTTGAGGATGTCAACGATGATTTGCTCGCACGGTTTGAATTATATCTGATTAACAAGGGGTTGTCTAACAATTATTGCTATAAGTCCATGAAGGACATTAAAACATTCTTTAATTGGGCGACAAAGAGGGGGTATAATAAGAATATGGCATATCAGTCGTATTCACAGAGATTTCGCGATGAGACTAAATCTGACAGCACAATTAACCTCTATGCGTTGAGCGAAGAGGAGCTTGCGGCAATTCAGACTTTCCCGACTTCCCGTAAAGCCATTGACAGAGTGAGGTATATCTTTGTATTTGCATGTTATACAGGTCTCCGATTTTCGGATGTTATTGCGCTGAGATGGTCGAATATCAATGGCGATATACTCGATGTTGTAGCCAAAAAGACTAATCACCGCCAAAGATTTGCTTTGGCGAATGATGCTTTGCGCATACTTGCCAAATATCCCAAGGCCCCCGATGAAGGAGATCCGCGAATATTCCCGACCATATCCAATCAGAAATACAACTCTCATCTGAAAGAGGTAGGTAAGCTTGCGGGAATGACAGGAGACTGGATCACAGAGAAGCAGAGCGGACGAACCAAGACAAGGGAAGTGCGTCCGAAGTATGAGCTGCTGACATCACATGTGGCACGGCGTATATTCGTAACGATGTATCTGCGCAAGGGTATGTCGCCGGAGGATATTCGTGCTGTAACAGGTCATACCACTGCCGACATGATGATGAAGTATGTGAAATTCGATGATGAGAGCAAGAGGGAGAAGATGAGTATCCTCAACGAGAACGCCCAATCAGGAGTTGAGACCGTCTTCGACCACGCCATTACAGATGATGAGTGTATTCGGCTTGGCTTACCTACCCGCGAGACCTATCTTGAAATCTTCGAAGGCGACACCGCCTCTGTCAACGCACATCTCGCCGTACTCGCCCACATCCGAGGTAACCTCGATGCCCGGGCAGAGTATATCAAACGCCTCCCCGCCGACAAACTCAACGAAGTCCTCGAAATCATCATGAAGGGTATTTGATATTAGCAAGAGGTATGCCCTAACCGTTGATTGCCTTGACTATAATCCACGATCAGCGGCCACCGCCGATAGCGTGGTAAAGGGAGATTATACCAGCAATCTCATCTAGCGGCACTGAACTTCTGTCTGCTGTGCGGAAAGCAATGCCTGTCTTCACGCAAATTAGCTTGATTATCGAGCGTTTATAACAAATTACACCCGGAAATGGCAGTAATATTGGGTGTTCTATTTTCGCTAAATGATACCCAATTCTGTGTGTGGATGCAACGCCATATAATTTAATATCATCTAACATCGTTCCACGATGACCTTCATAGTTACTGCATTCGCTGACATTGTTTCATTTACCACCTGTTGTTACTATACAATACATCGCAACAAGACCGTGGTCTATTATTACGATGCAACGGCCCTCGGCTCAAACTATGCCGTCAACGACCAGGACTACCACTATAACGTGGTAAAGGAGTTCGAGCGGCACGACTGGCGCATCGAGTCCGTGTATCTCGGAAACCCGATGCACCACGACGAGAAATATCTTCTCATCAACAACGCCTTCGCCGGAAAGCAAAGACTCATGCCGTTCATCAACCGCTCGAATAACGAAGACCTTATCCTCGTCATTCAGTCATCCGGTGTCTCCAACGATCGCAACGGCTTCCGCAAGGATAAATCCGGCGAAAAACTCGCCGAGTCCGAGGAAGACTTGCTCGAACACCGCACCGACGGCACCGATGCTTTCGATACCCTCTACATCAGCTGCGAGAAATTCCCTTATCACGACACTTTCAGCCTGTCAATGTCAGGCGTTTTATGATTTTCAACACAGATGTGCGCATTTTTCGCACACCTGCGAAATTATCTTTGCCCCTGATACGCAAAGTCTCACTAAAAATGCTAACTTTACAATCTAAACGTTCATATCTGAAAATGACCTAATCATTATCCAAGACATGCGGCGCGAGCCGATAAACCTTTGGAAACTTTCGTATAGTCGTTACAGGCTTTGGTTGGCCTTCAGATGCTACGAGGGAGTTTCTTTGTTTTAGGAATGAGTTATCTTTCGGAAGATATAATTCGAGAAAAAGGTCGGGATATTCTTGGCTTTTATGATTCTGAAACCGCACAATCAGGCGTCGGTCAGCTAACGAGTTGGAAAAAACTTAGTTTTAAAGGGATTCAAGGAGCACCTGATGGTTGGTATTTGCCTAAGATTGTCACCTTGCCTGCTATCGTCGTAGAGTTTAAATCAAACTCAACTCCGTTGAGGCCTAAATTCAATGTCGTAGAACGACCGAACGACTGGACGAGGTCCATAAAGAAACTCGATACGCTAATTTCTGGCGAGGCTCTGAAACTCGATTTTTGGCAGTCGTTTAACAACTATGCCAATAACAATACCGAGTTTAAGAAAGTGTTCAAGTTACGCAAACCTCAGACTTGGCATTGGTATGATTTATCAGTGGGCATCGGTAACGTCAGCGTTCAGTTTACTGTAAATACCAATACCAATGTTCTTACAGCAGGACTAAACGTATACGATTTCGATACCGACCAATCTACATACGACACATACAAGGAGAACGAATCCGAATTGAAACAACTGCTCGATTGCAAGACTATTAACTGGAAAGCAAGCACAAAATCAGCACGATTTTATATTTCTCGCCCCGTTAAACTCAAAGAACCAGACACTTGGAGTGAAGCCTTTGATTGGCTCTGCAATCAGGCTCTCGTTCTCCGCAAATTTGCAAAATCACACAATAAATAACAATCAATCAAATCATGAGCAAAGTATTCAAATTGCTTGCCCTCCTCTTAGTTGGCATTTTAACAGGTACCATTACGGCACATGCTGCTGCTCCAATTGATGTTGTATTAAATGACATCGTTTATCGGATCAATACGAATGAAGAAACTGCAGAATGTCTTGGTTTTTCATCATCCTCTCATGCTGAGATTTCCATTTCGCCTGCTGTAGAATATGATGGTAAATCATATCCCGTTACCTCCATTGCATCGAAGGCATTTGAGCGTACAGGTTTGACAGATATTGTCATTCCTAGTACTGTAATGTCAATAGGGACAAGTGCTTTTGAATCAAATAGGGCTCTAATCAGTATAACTCTCAATGAGGGTTTGAAGAGTATTGAGGCAAGAGCATTCTATGATTGCAGGAAACTTGAATCTGTAACTATCCCCAATTCCGTAACTACAATTGGAAACAATGCATTCGACGAATGTTCCGAATTAAAAACATTAGTTATTGGAAATTCTTTGAAAGAAATAGGGAATCAAGTTTTTAGCGGTACTGGTATCACCTCGGTTAAATTCGGTTCTGCAATTGAGTCTATAGGTTGGTATGCATTTTCCGGCTGCCCGTTTACCTCAATCGAATTACCCGAATCGCTTATATCTATTGGAGACCGAGCTTTTCAGGGGTGTAAACTTGAAAATCTCATTATCCCACAAAATGTAACGACTATCGGTCAAAATGCATTTGCAGATTGTAAAAGTCTTAGGACTGCAACCTTAGGTAAATCCGTTAAGCATATTTTAAGTTCTGCTTTTGCTAATAATTCTAATCTCGTTGAATTTAATTTTAACGATGGAGTTGAAACAATTGGTTCTGGGATTTTTCAATCTTGTTCCTCATTAACGGAAATCATAATTCCTTTTTCAATTTCTACTATTCCTTCATCGGCCTTTCAAAAATGTACCGGATTAGTAAAAATTGAATTAAACGAAAACATCACTTCTATAGGTGGATGGTCTTTTTGGGGATGCTCTAATCTACAGAACGTTTCTATAAAAGGTGGTATTGAAATAATTCCAGATAATTGTTTTGCTTATTGCGAAAATCTTTCATCTTTCTCATTGCCAAAAAGTGTAACTTCTATAGGTGAATATGCTTTTGAACATTGTACAAATCTTTCAGATTTTACTTTCAATGATAAATTAACAACAATAGGAAAATATGCTTTTAGAAGTTGCCCATCTTTGAATTTTGAAAAAATATCTCCGTCATTAACAGAATTAGGCGTAGGAACTTTCCAATATTGCACTTCTTTAAGTTCTATTGATTTACCAATAGGGGTAAAATCTCTTACTTCATGGGTATTCTCAGGATGTACAAACTTAAAAGAGGTTCATCTTAGCCAGTTAATGAATTATATTGGAGATGAAACTTTTGAAAACTGTTCAAAACTTGACATAGTATATGTAGAAGCACTTACTCCTCCGACATTATATTACTCTGCATTTTCGAATAGTTTTCCTGAATATATAACTCTTCATGTACCTGTTGGAACAGAAGAATTATATCGGTCTGCCGATAATTGGAAAAAATTTGGTAATATTATTGGGGATTTAAAAGTTGACATCAAAATTACCGGAATAACTTTTAACGTATATTATAAGAATATCTTCCCATTAGATTCATTCCAAATTGAACCGTCAATTACTCCAATAAATGCCACAAACCAAGTTTTGAAGTGGACCAGTTCTAATAATGAGGTAGCAACTGTAGATGAAAATGGTTTCGTAAAAGGAATAAGTCCAGGAGATGCTTATATCATTGCGGAAACTACCGATGGATTAAACATTTCTGCCAAGTGCTTAGTAAATGTTAAAATTCCAGTTAGAGAGATTATATTAAACGAGGATAATGTTTCTTTACCCGTTGGTAATGGGTTTAGAATAACGGCGACTGTATCTCCTGATAATGCTGACAATAATAACTTGTTATGGGAATCATCTAATCCTCCTATTGTCTCAGTTGATCAGACTGGATACGTTTATGCTCTTAAAGAAGGGGACGCTATAATTACGGTTTCCTGCGCTGATGGACCTAAAGTATCGTCAGAGTGTTATGTCAAGGTAATAGTACCAGTATCTGAAATTATTCTCAATCATAGTAATGTAGATGTTTTGATTGGTAATAAGGGGAATCTTCAAGTCACCATTATGCCAAATAATGCTTCAAATAAAACCTTAATTTGGGAGTCTCTTGACTCCTCTATTGCTTCGGTTGAAGATGGTGTGGTTACTGCTAATAGCATAGGGACAACGACTATCATTGTACGTTCTAACGATGGATTTGGGGCATTCTCAGAATGTAAAATCAATGTAGTGGATGATAGTGGTATAGAGGACATTGTTTTTAATAATAATACAGAGGTGAAAGTCTATAGCCTAAGTGGTCTTTGTTTATATGAAGGCTTAATCAAATATATGAACCTCAAATCAGGTTTATATATTATCAAGCAAATTGGCAAAACAAAAAAAGTAAAAATTGAATAATATTTGCCCATAACTATTGGGGACTGCGAGCTTCGGCACCACTTTGTTGATCCGAGGCTCGCTTTAATGTTACTTTTTATTTTCCATTGATTATCTCACTGGAATTTAGTACCTTTGTTTCATGATGTAAAGAGCATCACGAGGCTCTTATAAGAGTCTCATGTTTAACTAAACCTTTATTATATGAAGAAGGTATACGCAATTAAAGAGGTTGTTGGCGACCGATTCTTAGAAAAAGCCAAAGATCCCGATGTAAACTTTGGCATCAAATATGTTTTCGCCTACAAAAGTACCAGTGATCAAGTGGAAACTTTCGATTCTGTTGAGACTGCTGAAGCGGCATACGCTCAGTATCTTGAACATAATTCTTTTACTCCTTTTATTCTTCTGGATGTTTACGTCAAAGAATAGAAGGATGGGGGGGGCGGCACCGCCGCCGCGCTTTCGTGAATCGAGCTTAAGGTCTCGACCGGAAGGCTTCAATCGCTAACTCATACAGCGGGCTTCGGCACCACTTTGTGGATCCGAGGCTCGCTGTTTTATGTGGCATTCTTCCGGAAATGGCTTTCATTTCCAGATATAGGCCGTTATCGTTCTTCATGGCCCTTTGAGGGAAATTTTACAAACTGAACCTCTGACCCATCTGCTCCATCGACTCGTACTGAGGCGATTTCATTTTCTGTGCTTCCTCGGCACGGGCTTCACGGTGTCTATGTTCCGCTTTGCCATCGAGTGATTACAATCATATGGATAATTATCATCTTCTGTCTTTGGATTTCGGTCTTCGGAATTTGTCATTATCGTTCCACGGCAAATCGGAAGATGAACCACCTGCGCCGGTGCCGACATGCGGTGTCGGGATTCCTCCGACTGCGGTCTGGAGTGCAACGGCGAGAAGGCTGTGTTGAGATTCATCAACCTGCTCCCATGGCTCAAACAGTTCGTTGACTAATTCATGAAGAGTAATCGCGCCGCTGTCGTATTTGTCGAGAAGATTCTGAGACAGATTATAAGAGGTGTTCTTGAACTCGTTGCCATGAAACAGCGTCGTGATTGACAGACTTGGATACATACGGTTGGGAATCCAGCTGCTTACGAGTTCCGCTCCTGATGACAGTCGATATCGCTCGGGGTATGCCATGCGGTGTAGCTCCTTAGCCCAGTTGTGTTCGGCATTATATCGCGCCTCCCGTTCGGCAATCCGTTTGGAGGCTGCTTCGATTTCCTTTTGGTAAGAGTTGTATCCACGAAGCGAATTGACTTTCAGGTCATTATACCGTTTCTGCCTCTCGGAGAGCTGCTTTTGTAATGCAGCAATCTGTCTATCCTTATCGGCAACTTCCTTCTCAAGTTTCGGCAATTCCCCGATTCCGAGCCATGAGAGAATTCGGTTCTTGCCGTCCTTAGCTCCCTTCTCGACCTTCTCCTTTTCGGTTGCAAGTTTCTCAATCTCGGCTGTCAGTCTTTCAATGTCTGTCTGAAGTTCGAGTGCTTGCTGACGGTTGTACTGCTGCTGGGTCTGGTGTCTTGCACCACTCGCCACGACACCGCGTTTCAATCCGAATCCGGCCATTGCCTGAGCGTATGTGTCCTGATATTGCCGGAGCTTGCCGCGTGTCATCAAGTCATTGGCGCATAGCCTCGGTGCCGGAGCTTTCTCCTTATACTTCTGCTCGCCCTCACGCTTACGACGCTTACGCGGAGCCGATGATACAACAGGCACCACAGTCGCATGGAGATGGGGTGTCTTCTCATCCATGTGGATCATACATGACACAAGGTTATCCTCACCGAAAGTGTCATGCAGCCATTTAATGTTGGCCCGACACCAGTCATCAAGGCGACCTGTGTTTACAAGAGCCATCATCTGCTCATGAGTCCCGGTCAGTAGCAATCGGACAGCACGGGTCTGATTTTTGCCGACCTTTCTTTGAAGTCCGGCTGTATCAATGCGGTGTTGAATCGCCTGAGTACGGTTGTGAATACCATCCGGGAAAGTGATAAGTTCACGGTTGAGGTGTGTTCTGCTCTCGTCAGCGTTGTTGGGGATGTGCGGTTTGCCGTCGGCGGTCTTGCGCTCGATGTGGCAGGACATCCCCGAATCATTGCCTGCGCCACGCTCCAAGTGGCACACTGCATATTGTGTTGTCATATAGTCTTGAATTAGATTGGTTATGATAAAAATCCGTATCAATCGCAAAAGAAAGACGGGAGTTGTCTCGATGCTTGATGGCTTTTTAAGTAGAGGTCGTAGACATCGGATGAAAATGTCATAATAAGCTACGGAATTTTATTACTAAAATCCTCCCTCCATTCAGCAAGCTGACAGGCTTCGTAGGCAGTTCCTACAATGGGGTTATTCGCCGTTGCCGCGTCTAAGAGGAAATCGGCGATATCAAGTTTGGCGGCTCTACATTTAGGTATTGTCGTATCGGATTTTGGTTGGGTGAGGTGTCGTGTATATATAGGCCCGCTTCATCCAACTAACTTTTTCAATAGTAAAAGTCCTGAAGGTAGCGGTACGGATTGCCCTTCATCGTGACCATCTGCGAGCCTCCTTCTTCTGCCCTACAAGGGGAAAGGGCGAGTTCCACATCCACCACTATCTTACGCCCGATCTGACGGATTGCGGCATTGATTCTTCTTCTCAGAGTTTGACTGAGGCGGTGAGTCTTGATTTTTGGCCTCTTCATTTTGAGAGGCGGTTTTGGAGAGGAACAAGAATTCCTCGCCGGTCATTTGCCACAAGGGCTTCTGTAAAAGGTCTGAAATATTCATTGAGATGAGAAGTGTTGTGGCTTCCGGTACCTGAAGCCGGGTGATAATTTTGTCGATGCTGCAAAAGTAGCGCGCAACTTCCTCATTCAAAGATTACTTACTCTCTATACCCCAATCTTTTAAGAGAGATTGTTAAAATCAGACAATCGGGACCTAAAAATGGCACTCGCCAGTGTTGAAAGGTGGGGTCATCTCGACAGACCTCTTGCTTTCTCAAACAAGAAACCAATGGAAAAGGGGTTACCGTTTTGGATACCCCTTTAGTCAAGAACCTTTATTAGAATCTATGATAGCTCAAAATATTTTCTTCCCTCCTTTTGATTTTCCATGATACTGACCCATTTGTATGGGGCTTGGATTGCCCTATAATTTGTATGTGCTTTTGCATGTATATAAAATAAAATCCGCCGCAAGTTGTTGACTTACAGCGGAATTAACTTTGTTGTTGGCGGAGAGAGAGGGATTCGAACCCCCGGAACCTCTCAGTTCAACGGTTTTCAAGACCGCCGCAATCGACCACTCTGCCATCTCTCCAAACACAATGTTTGTTGTGTGCTTTCTCAAAAGCAGTGCAAAGGTAGGGTTTTATTTTGGAATTGCAAATTTAGGGACGTTATTTTTTTTGATTCTTTTTTATAATATCTGCTGTTGTATAGGCTGAGATCGGTTTTCCTGTTTCTAACAGCTTGTAAAAAAAGAGTTATGCGGATAGGGCATAACTCTTTTTCTATTTTGTGTCCGAACCGGTTATCAGAATTCGATAACGTATTGTTTGAGGAAAGCTACGGTTTTGTTGATTTCCTTGTACATCACGATGTCGTCTTTTACAAACGATACTTCATGACGGTAGGCTTGCAGGAAGTTTTCCAAAATGGGTGATGTTTTGAGCGGACGACGGAACTCGATGCCTTGTGCCGCATTCATCAGTTCTATTGCGAAGATCCGTTCCAGATTGTCGATGATTTTATGCAGTTTAGTGGCGGCGTTGGCACCCATACTTACATGGTCCTCCTGCCCGTTACTGCTTACGATCGAGTCGCTGGCTGCCGAAAAACAGTACATTTTGTTTTGGCTTACCATGCTGGCTGCCGCATATTGCGGTATCATGAATCCGGAATTGAGTCCGGGACTGGCAACCAAGAATTCGGGAAGTCCGCGAAGTCCGAGTATCAATTGGGCGACCCGTCGTTCCGATATGTTTCCCAATTCGGCTAACGCGATAGCCAGATAGTCGTATGCCAATGCCAAAGGCTGTCCGTGGAAGTTTCCACCCGATATGATCAGATCTTCGTCCGGGAATATAGTCGGGTTGTCTGTTACGGAATTTATTTCGGTCAATAGCACAGAGGCGACGTAGCGTATGGCATCCTTCGATGCGCCGTGTACTTGCGGCATGCAACGGAATGAATAGGGGTCTTGTACGTGTTTCTTATGTTGTGCTATCAGTTCGCTGCCTGCCAATATGGTGCGAATGTTGTCGGCGGTTTCGCTTTGTCCTTTGTGCGGGCGTATTTTCTGTATGCAATCCATGAAGGGATCGATGCGTCCGTCGAATGCTTCGAGCGACAAGGCTCCGATCAGGTCTGCCAGTTTCGCCAACCGACGGGCTTTTAGCATGGCGTAGACACCGTTGGACGACATGAATTGTGTACCGTTCAGCAGAGCGAGCCCCTCTTTGCTCATCAGTTTCACGGGTTCCCATCCGAACTCTTTCAGAACATCGGCTGCCGGACGTTTTTCTCCTTTGTAGTTTACTTCGCCTTCGCCGATCAGCGGTAAGAACAGGTTTGCCAAGGGAGCAAGGTCGCCGGAAGCTCCCAGCGAGCCGCGATCGTAGACGACCGGAAGAATGTCGTTGTTGAAGAAATCGAGTATCCGTTGCACGGTGACAACTTGCACTCCGCTGTGTCCTAACGACAAAGCATGTGCTTTGAGCAACAACATCAGTCGCACAATGTCGGGAGCTACTTCGTCGCCTACACTGCACGCGTGGCTTTTTACCAGATTTTCCTGCAACGTATTCAGTTCGTCGGGCGAGATGGAGCGATTGCACAATGACCCGAATCCGGTTGTGATACCGTACAACGGTACATCCGACGATTTGATTTTTTCATCCAGGAAGTTCCGGCATTTTTGTATTTTGTCTATGGCTGTTTGTGATAGTTCGAGTTTCTGATGTCGGGTCAGGATCTGTTCAATGGTTTCGAACGAAAGGTCGCCCGATCCGATGAAATAGGTATCGTGGTTCATAATTGTGTCTTTACCCAAGTTAATAATTCCTGTTCTTTGGCGATTGCGTCTTTTTCAATCTCTTCCGATTGTGCGGTCAGTTCGGCTACAATGGATTGATCTTTGAGCGAGAGCAGGTTGATCCGTACATTCAGCAATGCGCCCAATACGGCTGTGCGTGCGTTCATCATGGCTACACAAGCGTCTGTTACAGCGTTTTTGTTTCCTTTGTGCGCGATAACGGCAATCAGGTCCATCATTCGTACGGAGAGATCGGCTACGCCCATCGGTACCATGGCAGCGACCAATGTGGCTTTTTGTATCTCTTGTGTGCGGGCTTCTTTTTCCTCGTCGGTCTCTTTGGGCATCTTGAATGCGGCGAACACTTTGTCGTAGGCATCCGAATCCCGGTCGATACACTGTATGAACTCTTCACGCAATGCCGCCATCCGGGAGGCTATGTCTTTCATTTCGTCTTCTACGTCTACGTAGTTTTTTTTGCCGATGGTGAGTCCGGCTACCATTTCGGTCAAGGCAGATGCTATGGCTGCACACAAGGCAGATATACTGCCGCCACCGGGTACAGGTTCGTTACCGGCTGTTTTATCGAGGAATGCTTTTACGCTTAATTCTGCTAACATATCGTTCGTGTTTAAATAGTTGTTGGATAATTAGGTTCAATGTTCTGAAACGAAAGGTTCCGTATATACGATTCGACCTTTTTTAATGGTGCTTCTGACGCAGTTCATGCCGACGTAGTAGGGGAGCATGTCGTATGTATCGGAATCGAGTAATACGAAGTCGCCCTGTTTGCCGGTCTCGATACTGCCTATCCGGTCGGCTCTGCCTATTGCAGCTGCTCCGTTGAGTGTCAGTGCCGTGATCACTTCTTCGATCGAGAGTTTCATGTAGATACAGCCCAAGGCTATCGTTAAGGGAATCGAGCCTGACAGGCAACTGCCGGGATTGAGGTCGGTCGCCAATGCTACGGCGCAACCGGCGTCGATCATTTCTCTTCCGCGGGCGTAAGGTTCACGCAGGGCAAAAGCCGTAAGCGGCAGCAGTGTGGCTACGACGTTATTCTGTGCCATTGCACGTATGCCGTTGTCGGAGGCATGCAACAGGTGGTCTGCCGACAATGCGCCCAACTCTCCGGCGAGCTCCGCTCCGCCGAACGATACGATTTCATCGGCATGGATTTTTATGCCGAATCCCATCTCTTTGGCTGCTTGCAGCAATTTGCGTGACTGTTCGACCGTGTACACGCCTTTTTCACAGAAGATATCGCAGTTCTCAGCCAATTGCTCTTCCAGAACTAACGGAAGCATTTCGCGAATGATGTAGTCTATGTATTCGTCCGGTCGGTCCTTGTATTCGGGAGGAATGGCATGTGCGCCTAAATAGGTCGATACCAGATCTACTTTCTGGTCGGGGCGTTCGTTCAGTGCGCGAACTACCTGCAACTGTTTCAATTCCGTTTCCTTATCGAGTCCGTATCCGCTTTTGGCTTCGACGGTCGTTACGCCCATGCTGCTCATCGTATCGATAAACCATTGTGCTTTGCTTTCCAATGCCTCGAACGAGGTCTGACGGGTTTTGTTTACGCTATTGGCTATACCTCCGCCACGTTCCATGATCGACATGTAGCTGTCTCCGTTGAGTCTCCAACGGAATTCTTCGGGACGATAGCCGCCGAATACCAGATGCGTATGCGAATCGACAAAGCCGGGCAGCAGGATTCTACCCTGTGCGTCGATTGTTTCGTACGCCTCGGCATTGCATACGGCGACATCTTGTCCGACCTGCCGGATGATGCCGTCGGTGACAACGACGGTGGCATTGGGCACAACTTGCAATTGCGACATGGCAGCACCCTTCACCGCTTGTTTGCCGATCGGGGTAACGACTGTCGCACGACGTATAATCAGGTTTCCTTTCATTTCTATCTGTTACGATATTATTCCATGATTCTGGATTCGAGTACTTGCTGCATCGAGAAGTTTTCCAATCCTAAATAATAGGATGCTGTATCGATAAGGGCTTCCATAGGTACTAATCCGATGATTTCACTGCCTACGATCGAGACTCCGTACCGACGGGCTTCGATGCGTACCAGTTCGAATGCGCGATACAATGCGGTGCGGGTATAGTCGGTCATGTTGATCGATACTTGTACGATACCGCGTTCGGTAAGTTCTACGCCCATTGCCTTGACAAAACGCAAGCCTCCGTTGATGTGGCGGATATTTTTAGCGATCTTCGTGGCAATATCCATGCTATTGGTACTCAGGTTGATATTGAATGCCACCAATGGCATGCGGGCTCCGATAGCTACCGTGCCGGCGGTAGCGTGCCGATCGGCAGGACCGAAATCGGGATGCCATTCGGGCTGATGGATCTTTTCTGCCATACCTTCAAATTCGCCTTTGCGGATTGCCGCCAGATTTTCACGATGGGGTGCCGATGCCGATTTTTCATAGAGGAATACCGGCAATGCGTATTGCTCGGCAACTGCGGCTCCTACCTCTTTGGAGAGTTCGATACACTCTTCCATCGTGGCGTTTTTGATAGGAATGAACGGTATTACATCGACAGCTCCCATGCGGGGGTGTTGTCCCGAATGTTTGTTCAGGTCGATCAGGCGAACGGCAACGCCGACGGCTTCTATTACGGCGGCTTTCAACGGTTCCGGTTCACCGACAACGGTAACGACCAGACGGTTGTGGTCTTCGTCGTTACTGTAATCCAACAGTTTCACACCCTCTTTTGCTCGAAAGGGAGCTACGATTTGATCTATTTTTTGTAAATCGCGTCCTTCGCTGAAATTAGGTACGCATTCGATAATTTTGTTCCAAGCCATAGTTGTTAGGTTTTAGATTATTGGTTGATTAAGTTTCTGATATAATTGTCGTCCGCAACATAAGGCATCGTGATGTGATACCCTGCTTCGTCGTGCGAACGGTTGAATTCGGCTACCGTATCCATCGCATTCTCGTTGCGTGCCCAGTTCCGGCGGGCGACACCACCCATTACATCCCACAACATGGCGGAACGCAAAATTTTGTCTACCCGTTCGCTGCCGTCGCATACCATGCCGAATCCGCCGTTTATTGCCTTACCGATACCGACACCTCCGCCATTGTGCAGAGCTACGAGGCTCATGCCTCGGGCGCAGTTCCCGGCGAAACATTGCACTGCCATATCTGCCATTACGTTGCTGCCGTCTTTGATATTGGAGGTTTCGCGGAAAGGGGAGTCCGTACCGCTTACATCGTGGTGGTCACGACCCAGCATGATCGGTCCGACTTCGCCATTGCGTACCATTTCATTGAAACGGAGGGCGATATTCATTCTGCCCAAAGCGTCTTGATACAGGATGCGCGCTTGTGTGCCTACGACCAGTTGGTTCTTTTCGGCATCGCGTATCCAGTTGTAATTGTCCAGATCCTGCCCCCGGCGATTGGGGTCGATACATTCCATGGCGGCACGGTCGGTTTTGATCAGATCTTCGTGCTTGCCGCTCAGGCACACCCAACGGAACGGACCGTAACCGAAATCGAACAATTGCGGTCCCATGATGTCTTCGACGTAGCTCGGCCAAATGAAGCCGTCTTTCTCGTCGATTCCGTTTTTGGATATTTCTTTTACCCCGGCATCGTATATCGCTTTCATGAATGAGTTTCCGTAGTCGAAGAAATAGGTTCCGTCGGCGACCAGATCTTTGATTACGGCGAAATGGCGGCGAAGTGAAAGGTCTACCTGTTCCCGGAATTTGTCGGGATTCTCGTGCAACAATCGGGTACGTTCCTCGAACGTAATTCCTGCCGGACAATATCCGCCGTCGTAAACAGCATGGCAAGATGTCTGGTCGCTCAGCAACTCGATATGGATGTGTTGGTCTCGGGCATATTCCAGCAATGTCACCACATTGCCGTGATAGGCAATTGAGAGGGGTTCTTTTGCCTGCATGGCATCTTTTGCCCAACGGAATGCTTCTTCCAGATTGTCGGTAATGCGTTGAACCCAACCCTGCCGGTGTCGGGTCTCGATGCGGGAATAATCGACCTCGGCAATGATTGCCGCAGCACCGGCTATTTCGGCGGCTTTGGGTTGTGCGCCGCTCATACCGCCCAATCCGGACGATACGAAGAGGTGTCCCCGCAAATCTTTATCTTGTGGAATGCCCAGTTTCATACGTCCGGCATTCAGCAAGGTGTTGAATGTGCCGTGTACGATTCCTTGCGGACCGATGTACATCCAGCCGCCGGCTGTCATTTGCCCGTAATTGGCGACACCCATCTGCATGGCGGTGTGCCAGTCGTGCTGATTGTCGAACATGCCCACCATCATGGCGTTGGTGATGATTACCCGCGGAGCATCCGGTTTCGAGGCGAACAGCCCCAGCGGATGACCCGATTCGATTACCAGCGTCTGGTCTTGTGTCAGTTCTTCGAGATATTGTTTGATCAACCGGTACTGCATCCAGTTTTGGCAAACCTGACCGGTTTCGCCGTATGTCACCAGCTCGTACGGGTAGAGGGCGATGTCGAAACAGAGGTTATTGTCGATCATTACTTGGAAAGCCTTTCCTTCGATGCACTTGCCTTTGTATTCGTCGATCGGTTTTGCGTTCAAATCTCCTTGCGGACGGTACCGGTAACCGTAAATACGGCCCCGGGTTCGTAACTCCTGCAAAAATTCGGGAGCCAGTTGTTCGTGCAATTCTTTCGGGATATAGCGTAGCGCGTTTTTCAAAGCCGTAACCGTTTGTTCCGGTGTCAGTGTATAACCGCGGTCAGGCGCACGACGTATGCCTTCCACGAATGTGGGATATTCGGGAAGCTGTGCGGATAAGGTAAATTCCATAGTTGTTAAAGTTTGAATGTGGTTTGGCAGAAGCCGTTTGTCTCTTCCTACAAAGGTAAAGAATAGGTAGTATAAAAGCAACTTTTCGTCCGGATTTTATCTTCGCCTATCCTTTTTGAAAGTCGGTATGTGCAGGTATGGAAACTAATTTCATATAGGTATGTGGCGGAACGTCCGAAAAATCTTAAATTTGCAAGATGCCTTATTCGGGCTGCAAATTATTATGGAACACATTTGTACCGCAGAAATTCCGGTAAACGATTATCTGGCGCGTTTCCGTAATGTGGCGAAATTTTTGCCGTTTTGCCAACAATGTAAAAATTACGGCAACTCATGGGCTTGCCCTCCTTTTCAGTTCGATGCCGATGCCCGTATCGGGCAATGGCGGAATGCATTGCTTGTCGCTGTAAGGTTTGAACTGTCTGCCGGTGATAAATCTTTGTCGGATGCAATGCCGCTGTTGCGACCGGTGAGGCAGAAGTTCGAAGCCCGGCTATTGGAGTTGGAGCGTCAGTATGGCGGTCTTGCTTTCGGGTTCTCGGGCGAGTGTCTGCATTGCAGCCGTTGTGCAAGGGCGAGAGGCGAGGCGTGCGTTCATCCGGATCGGGTACGACCGGCGTTGGAGGCTTACGGCTTCGACATTACTCTTACGATTAAGGAATTGTTCGGGTTTGAACTCGAATGGGCGAAAGAGGGACTTTTGCCCGACCGGCTGACGCTCGTAGGCGGCTTTTTCCACAACGAAGAGCCGGGGAAAATAAAGTTTGCCCGGTAACGGGTTCTCTCACCCGACTATTGCGATGAAGTATCCTTGCCGCATTTCGTTCCGGATTTGCATTTTAATTCGTACCTTTGCACTGCTTTAAACAGAAACAGACAATGAAAGATATGGTATCTATCGGAAAATGGAATAAATTGACGGTCGTTAAATCGCTCGATTTCGGCATATATCTCGATGGCGGTGATCGGGGTGAAATATTGATGCCCCGCAAGTATGTGCCGGAAAATGTAGAAATCGGCAGCGAACTGGATGCGTTCATTTATTTCGACTCCGAAGACCGTATTATCGCCACTACGCAACAGCCGCTTGCACAAGTAGGAGAGTTTGCCTATCTCGAAGTAAAGACGGTGACACGTGTAGGGGCTTTCCTCGACTGGGGATTGCCGAAAGACTTATTGGTGCCGTTTGGTGAACAGCGGGGCGAGATGAAGCGCGGGAACTTCTATCTGGTTTATGTCTATGCCGATCCGGCTACGGGGCGAATTGTGGCTTCTGCCAAATTGGATAAATTTTTGGATAACCTTTATCCCGAATTTTCGCCGAATCAGGAAGTGGATGTGATTGTAGCCCAAGAAACCGATTTGGGTTTTAAGGTGATCGTCAATAATTTGTTCTGGGGTATTCTTTATCACAATGAGGTCTTTGTCCCGTTGAGCAAGGGCGACCGTAAGAAAGCGTATATCAAGCAGGTGCGGGAAGATGGCAAGATCGACCTGATGTTGCAACCGATGGGATACGAAAAGATAGAAGGCATGGCGGAGCGCGTGTTGCGTACACTTCACAACAATAATGGGTTTCTTGCTGTGAACGATAAAACATCTGCCGATCTGATCATGAGCTATTTCGGTTGCAGTAAAAAGAATTTCAAGAAAGCGATAGGGGCACTTTACAAAGCGCATAAGATATTGATTACCGAAGACGGTATCCGGGAAACCGGGCGATAGATCCTTCCGGTCTGTTCCAACTTTTTTTCGTGCTGTTTGTTAAAAGATTATCCAAACAATCTTTTAACCAAAAGTATAACAGCAATGAAAAAAATCGTATTGACTTTTGCGCTCGTGTTGAGTTGTGCGGCGCTTTTCGCGCAGAAACTCAATAAATCGGAAGTAAAACAACTTCGGGCTTTTTTACAACAGACATCCGCTACGGGAGAGACGAATTACCAGTTGTTGGAGATTTCGCCGAAAGAAAAGCCGACGGAATGGAAAGGTGTGACTTGGAAAGACGGTCGGGTGGCGGCTATCAGTTGGGCTGATAAAAAACTGAATGGGGCATTGTCGCTCTCCGGATTCACTGCTCTGACGCATTTGGATTGTGCCCGCAATCAACTTACCTCTTTTTCTTTCTCGAATTGTCCGTCGTTGGCGCATATTTATGTCGGACGGAATATTGCAAAGACACTGACTATCGTAAAATGCCCGAGTGTATCGCGTTTGGAATGTTATAGAAACCGTCTGACCGATCTCTCTTTGGCGGATGCACCGGCTTTGAAAGTGCTGAACTGCTTCGGCAATTTGCTGGTGGAACTCGATGTGACCAATTGCCCGTCGTTGGAGACCTTGAACACGCAAAGCTGTCGTCTCGAAATGTTGAAGGTGGACAGTTGTGCCAATCTGAAAACGCTTTATTGCGGCTATAACCAATTGACCTCGTTGATGCTGCTCGGCACATCCGGATTGAAATATCTGAATGTGGAAAACAACCGGATGGAATCGTTGGTAATTTCGAAATTGGAGTCGTTGGTTTCACTGACGTGCAGCGGAAATCACATGACCGGATTGAGCCTGCTGGATTGCAATGCGTTGATGGACCTGATCTGCTCGTATAACGACCTGACCGAAATCAATTTGACGGGAACGAACAATCTGGTCTTTGTCGATTGTTCGTACAACGACCTGACAACGCTAAACCTGAGCAACCGTACTATGTTGCAGCGGGTGATTTGCAGCAACAATCAATTGAATATATTGGATGTTTCGATGTGTCCGAACTTGTTGTATGTCAATTGCCGGAATAATCATATAACCGATTTGCGCACGATTGGCGACACCAATTTGCAAATGGTATCTGCCGAGTGGAATTATTAAGACGGACAAAATAACAGCAGTCCACAGATGGCAAATGGTTTCTGTGGACTGCTGTCTTATATCTGTAATTTAGCCGATCACAGTTTATTCGCTGTCTGCTGTGTCGAGTTGTTTCAAAAAATCGTAGCGTAACCGTTGGGAGCGGATCGGCGGCAATCCGTTCCGGATGTAATTGTTATTCAGTTCTTCGTCGATCAGACATGCTTTCGTATTGTCTTGCAGTTGCGTTTCGAGGATGGACAAAATCTCATGTTTGAGTCGGGGATCCGAAATCGGGCAGGCGCTTTCGATCCGGCGGTTCAGATTGCGTTTCATCCAATCGGCAGAAGAAATGAATATATCGTCTTTCCCTCCGGCATGGAAATACCAGATGCGGGCATGTTCGAGATACGAATCGATGATGCGTACGACCCGTATATTCCGGCTGTACGGTTGATTGGGGACAAGGCAATTGATACCCCTTACGATCAAATCTATTTTAACTCCGGCTTGACTGGCTTCGTACAGATGCCGGATCATTTCCGAGTCTTGCAGCCCATTCATTTTTAATATGATTCGAGCCGGTTTGCCTTGTTTGGCAAGTTCCATTTCGTATTGAATCCGGTCGATCAATTCATACTGCATATTGAATTGCGAAATCAGCAATGTATTGAACTTCCGGTTAGACTCTTTGCCTTCCAGAATATTGAACAACTGATCCAACTCCGATGTAATTTCCTGACGGCAGGTAAATAAACCGATATCGGAATACAACTTAGCCGTTTTTTCATTGAAGTTGCCGGTACTCATGAATGCAAAACTTTCGCCCGTATCATGCCCGGGCGATTCTTTGAGTTTCAGAAGCAATGCTTTGGCATGCACTTTCAATCCGGATGTGCTGTACACGATGCGGATACCTTTCCGTTTCATCGCTTCTGCTGTTTCGATATTGTTCTCTTCATCGAACCGGGCTTTGATTTCGACAAAGACCGTTACCTTTTTTTTATATTGTGCCGCCAGTACCAAAGCGTCGATGATTTCCGAATTTTCGGCGACACGGTATTGCGTCAGTTTTATTTCCGATACGAAAGGATTGTTAGCTGCCTCCTTGATGAAGCGCACTAAATAATCGAACGATTGATAGGGAAAATGGATCAATATATCGCGTTTACGTATGGCAGTAAACATCGAAGTTTCCCGATCGAACACCGGCATACGCATGGGTGGGGGCAATGTTTCTGTCAAATCCATACCCGTATCGTTCGGCAGTTTAGCCAAATCTTCGAGAGTAAGGTAATGCCCAGCCGGAATACATTGATCTTTCGGTATGTCGTAAGCTTCGCAGATATAAGCCAGCATATCGGCGGGCATATCGGCATCGTAGCTCAACCGGTTGGCATTTCCGATTTTGCGTTTTTTTACCTGTTTCCGCACTTCATCGACTAAATCGCCGTCCGGTTTGGGTGCGATCGAGAAGTCGGCATCCCGCGATACCCGTATGGCATAATGCGAATCGATTTCGAAGCCGGGGAATATGCAGTCGAGATTCATGGCGATAATATCGTCGATGAACATCAGATATTTGTATCCTTGATATTGGGGCAAAGAAATGAATCGGGGCACTTTGCTGAACGGAATTTTAATCTGTGCATAATGCGGCAGCCGGTCGGTGTCCGATTTCTTGTACATCTTTACCGTCAGGTATAGACGGCTGTCGCGTAAGAACGAAACGATGTCGTTTTTCAAAATCAATACCGGTTGCAGATACGGAAATACCTCTTCTTTGAAATAGCGCCGTATCGTGTCGTAGTGTATCGGCTCAACGTCCAGACCTTGATACAGAATGACCCGATGCTGTTTTAGGTCGGGAATGATCTCCGTCGAAAAAAAGTGGTTGAATATCTTTACTTGGCGGGCAACCTCCCGATTTATTTCATTCAATGTAGCGAGTGCCGCTTCTTTTTCGTCGGGGGTAGAATCGCTGTTCAGCAAGGTCTTGTGGTATTCCGAAACCCTTACCCGATAGAATTCTTCTTGGTTTGAAAAATATATGGATAGAAATTTGATCCGATCAAACAACGGGACACTGCGGTCGGTCGCCTCCATGAAGACTCGATAATTGAATGATAACCAACTAATATCCCGTTTGAAATATCTGTAATCGCTTTCCATAGTCAGAGATTTAGGACTTCAAAAGTAAATATAGAAAACAATTTTCGATTTTGTACCATTTAATGCCGTTTTTTTGTTATTTTTGCTCACAGCGATATTTCTATACGTCTGCTTCCGGTGGATGTGTATATATTTAAATCTATATCTTGTGGAACAAAAGGTTTTTATAGAACAATTGCGTACTCGGTTGGGAAAGGAGAAAAAAGAGGTTGAGCGGCAGATCGCTGCATTACTCCAAATCGTGAAAGAAAAATCCTCGCAGATGGATACGATTTCCATTCAAGGTTTCGGCGTATTCGAGCCGCGGAAGAAAATGGAACGTATCTCGGTAAATCCTTCCACGGGAAAACGGATGTTGATCCCTCCGAAAGTCGTATTGACGTTTAAACCGGGTACTACGATCAAGTCGAAACTTAAAGAACTGGGTGGACATGAATGATAAAATAACATTGCCGGATTTGATCGATTTACTTGCCGTGCAGTCGGGGACGACGAAGAAAGAATCGGAAACCTTTTTAAAGGAGTTTTTTGCTTTGGCATCCGATGTCATTACATCGGGTGAACCGTTGAAGATCTCCGGATTGGGCACTTTCAAACCGTTATGGGTGGAAGCGCGTGTCAGTGTCAATGTGCAGACCGGACAACCGTTCGAAATACCGGGACATTACAAACTCTCTTTTACTCCCGATAAGTCGTTGCGGGAGGCTGTCAATTCCGCATTCTCTGCTTTCGGGGTCGAAGTGTTGGACGACGATGTCGATATTACAGCCTTGCAAAGCGATTTACCGCCGGTAGAACCGGAAGAATCCGAAGAGGAGCTCCCCGTAAAACAAGAAGAGAAGACTTTCGAGTGTGTCGTTCCGGAGAATAGGAGCGAGGGGGATTCGTCTGTCGAGGAAAAGCAGACGGAGTCGGAATCCGAAGCGGCTGTTTTGTCGGACGAAAAAGACGAGAGGCAACCGGATGCCGGGAATATGCCGGAAAATAAAGGTTGCGAGTTGTCGGAAGAGTATCAGACGTGTATATGCACGAACCGTCGTGCCCGCTGGAAAGGATATATATCGGGATTCTTGTCGGCATCTTGTATCATGTTGTTGATCGGTTTCGGTGTCGTATCTTATTTATGGTATAATCATCCGGTACGCAAGCCGAAACCGGTAGCAGAGAAAATAGCCGATCGGGTGAACCAACCGCAAGAACCGGCTGTTGTTATGGATGTAGAGGAACGACAAGAAAACCCCGAAACGATACCCTCCGGAGCGCAGCCGGCGATAGCGGATTCCAAGCCCGATCCTGTTGTCGAGACCATGAGGCAAGGTGTGTATCTGACGACATTGGCATTGCGGCATTACGGCGATAAGGCGTTTTGGGTTTATATCTATCAGGAAAACAGGCAGAACATTCCGAATCCGAATCGCGTCCGGATCGGCACCAAGATCGTGATTCCGCCTGCGGAGAAATACGGTATCGATGCCCGTTCTCCGGAATGTGTGGCGAAAGCAATCGCCTTGGGCGATGAAATTTTAGGAAAGAAAAAATAATAGAGTCGAGTCGTTTGCCTTATAGGTAAGCGACTTAATCTTTTTTTATTAACAGGTTATCCATTTTTAACACTGTGAATGTTAAAAAGGAAAATCGGATGATTATTTTTGCACAATAGAAAAATGAATAATTAATATATAAAATGTAATAAAATGAGTCAGACAGTCGATATCAGAGAACTGAATGAGCTGATTGCCAGCAAAAGCTCGTTTGTGAATATGATTACTATGGGAATGGACAAAGTGATCGTAGGACAAAAACATCTGGTAGATTCTCTTTTGATCGGGCTCCTTTCCAACGGTCATATTTTGTTGGAAGGTGTTCCGGGCTTGGCGAAAACATTGGCGATCAAAACATTGGCTTCGCTGGTGGATGCACAATACAGCCGTATTCAGTTTACACCCGATTTGCTCCCTGCCGATGTGGTAGGTACGATGGTGTATAGTCCGTCGAAAGAACAGTTCCAGATCAAGAAAGGTCCGGTATTCGCAAACTTCGTATTGGCTGATGAAATCAACCGTGCTCCGGCAAAAGTGCAAAGTGCATTGCTCGAAGCCATGCAGGAGCGTCAGGTAACTATCGGAGACAAGACTTTTAAATTGGATGAGCCGTTTTTGGTAATGGCTACGCAGAACCCGATCGAACAGGAGGGTACATATCCGTTGCCCGAAGCACAGGTAGACCGTTTTATGCTGAAAGTGATTATCGGTTATCCTAAAAAAGAAGAGGAGAAACAGATTATCCGTCAGAACATATCCGGTGAACGTCCGAATATCACTCCGATACTGAAACCGGAAGAGATTATCGAAACCCGTGACATCGTCCGGAAGGTATATATCGACGAAAAAATCGAAAAATACATTGTAGATATTGTGTTTGCAACCCGATTCCCCGAAGATCACGGTCTTTCGGATATGAAGAATATGATTTCGTTTGGAGCGTCTCCGCGTGCTTCGATCAATTTGGCTTTGGCGGCACGTTCCTATGCGTTCTTGAAACAACGCGGGTATGTCGTTCCCGAAGATGTGCGGGCTGTGTGTCATGATGTATTGCGCCATCGTATCGGACTGAGCTACGAAGCCGAAGCGAACAATATCACTTCGGAAGAGATCATCAGCGAAATACTGAATAAAGTAGAAGTGCCCTAATAGTCGGTTGGCGTATGGAAACGAATGAACTGTTAAAAAGAGTCCGCAAACTGGAAATAAAGACGAGGGGCTTGTCGCGCAATATATTTGCAGGGCAATACCACTCGGCTTTCAAAGGGCGCGGTATGGTCTTTTCGGAAGTTCGTGAATACCAGTATGGCGATGATGTGCGCGATATAGACTGGAATGTAACAGCCCGTCATAACAAACCGTATATCAAAGTTTTCGAAGAAGAACGGGAACTGACTGTCATGTTGCTGATCGACGTGTCGGGGAGCCGGAATTTCGGGGCGGTAGGCGACTTGAAATGGAAAACCATGACGGAGATTGCCGCCACGATCGCTTTTTCGGCGATACAGAATAATGATAAAACCGGTGTGATCTTTTTCTCGGATAAAATCGAAAAATTCATACCTCCGAAAAAAGGGAAGAAACATATTCTGTATATTATTCGGGAACTGCTGGATTTTACTCCCGAAAGCCGGGGAACGGATTTGGAGATGGCGTTGCAATACATGACCAATGCCATAAAAAAACGTTGTACCACATTCTTGATATCCGACTTTATCGCCACACCCAATTACAGCAATGCCCTGTCGATTGCCAACCGTAATCACGATGTGGTGGCTGTACAAGTTTATGACAAGCGGGAAACGGAGTTGCCCGATGTTGGATTGATAAAGTTGTATGATGCCGAGCGTGGGGTGGAGAGATGGGTGGATTCATCGTCTGTCAAAGTGCGGAACAGTTATGCGCAGTGGTGGAAATCGCGTCAGGAGAAGATGCACGAACTGTTGCGAAAGAGCCGCGTCGATTTGGCTACGATTGCTACCGACGAAGATTATGTAATAGCGTTGATGAATTTGTTCAAGCAGCGCGGTTGATGATATAAAATTGAATTATGAACAAACGATATTTATCGGGATGCGGAGGGGTGCTCTTGGGGCTACTTTCGTCGTTCGTCCCGGCATCGGCACAAAATATAACCGTAAGCGCGCGTATGGATTCCGCATCTATCTGGATGGGGGAGCAGACCGACATACGGTTGGAAATGACGCAGGACCGGGGACAGCAGGTGATGTTGCCTATCGTTTCCGATACGCTGACTGCCGGAATAGAGGTACTGCATGTAAGCCGTCCGGATACGATCGATCTGAAAAACAACCGGATTCAGATCAATAATAATATACATATTACTTCGTTCGACTCCGGATTGTATTATATTCCGCCGTTTCGGTATGTTATTGACGATAAAGAATTTGAAACACAGTCGCTCAGCTTGAAGGTCGTACCGGTAGAAGTGGATACGACTATGGCAGAATTCGATATAAAAACAATCCAAGTACCCCCATTCGTAATTACGGATTACGTTCCTACATGGTGTTGGTATCTGTTGCTGGCATTGCTGCTGGTAGCCGGTGGAATATACGGATATATCTATTGGCGGAAACGGCGCACCGTAGCGGAACAGGTGGATGAACGGATGTTGATACCTGCTCACGAGAGGGCTATGAATGCATTGTTGGCATTGAAGGAAGACAAGTTGTGGCAGAACGGTCAGGACAAAGAGTACTATACCCGTCTTACCGATATTCTTCGCGAGTATATCGACGAACGTTTCGAGATCAATGCAATGGAAATGACATCGTCCCAGATATTGGAATCGTTGCGTAAAAATGAAACGACAAAGACGGTCAATGCTTCTTTGAAAGAGATTCTCGAAGTCGCCGATTTCGTGAAGTTTGCCAAAATGCGCCCGATACCCGACGATAATGAAATGGCAATGCGCAATGCGATCCGTTTTGTAGAGGCTACCGTGCCGGTGGAACAGCCGGACTCCGATGCAAAACCCGAAGAGAAAGCCGAACCGAAAAAAGAATTGTCGAACTAAGAGAGCCGGAGGAATAATCTTTCCGGATAATTAACGAACAGATTATGACATTTGCAAATCCATTATATCTATTGCTGCTGTTACTGCTTATTCCGGTAATCGCATGGTATATCTGGAAACAGAAACAAGCGGAAGCCTCGTTGCAAATATCGACGGTCGAGGCGTTCGAAACGATGCCGAAAAGCTATAAAGCCTATTTGCGGCATTTCCGCTTCGGATTGAGAATTGCAGCATTGGCTTTGCTGATCGTTGCGTTGGCTCGGCCGCAATCGACCGATAGCTGGCAGAATTCATCGACCGAAGGTATCGATATTATGATTGCATTGGATGCATCGAGCAGTATGTTGGCGCGGGACTTCAATCCCGATCGGCTGGAAGCTGCCAAAGATGTGGCGGCTGCATTTGTCGCAGAGCGCGAATACGATAACATCGGTTTGGTGATTTTTGCGGGAGAAAGTTTTACGCTTTGCCCGATGACAACCGACCACGCCGCTTTGCTGAATCTGATGAAAGATGTGGAATGCGGGATGATTGAGGACGGAACGGCAATCGGCGATGGATTGGCAACCGCAATAAACCGGATCAAAGAGGGTCCTGCCAAATCGAAGACCATTATCCTGCTCACGGATGGAACCAACAATTTGGGCGAGATTGCTCCGACGACAGCAGCCCAGATTGCGCAGACGTTCGGCATACGGGTTTATACGATCGGGGTAGGAAGTACCGGCATGGCACCCTATCCGGTAAAAACTCCGTTCGGCGTGAAATATCAGAATCTGCCTGTTGAAATAGATGAAGCCACTTTGCAGGGAATTGCCGATACGGCAAACGGAAAATATTTCAGGGCTACCAACAAAGATGCGTTGAAGAGTATTTTCAATGAGATAGACCAACTCGAAAAGACCAAACTGACCGTGAAAGAGTTCAGCCGTAAAGAGGAAGAATTTCTGCCGTGGGCATTGCTGGCGTTGTTGTGTTTAGGTTTGGAGATCATCCTTCGTCAAACCGTATTGAGAAATATACCCTAATAAAAACAGATTGTTATGTTTCGATTTGCAAATCCGGAATACCTCTATCTCCTGTTTATAGTCCCGATACTTTGGGGCATTTACCTGTATGGTCGCTATCGGTCGAAGAAAAATATCCATAAATTCGGTCGTGCAGATGTGCTGGCACCGCTGATGCCCGATGTGTCGCCGTATAAACCTGCCATCAAATTCTTTTTGCAACAGTTGGCGGTAATCGTATTGATATTCATGATTGCCCGGCCGCAGTTCGGTACGAAAACCGAAACGGTAAAACGGCAAGGTGTTGAAATCATGATTGCATTGGACGTATCCAACTCCATGATGGCGCAGGATATTACTCCCAACCGTTTGGAGAAAGCGAAGATGATGTTGTCGAAATTGGTCGATGAGTTGGACAACGACAAAGTGGGGTTGATTGTTTTTGCCGGCGATGCCTATACGCAATTGCCTATTACCTCCGATTTTGTTTCGGCAAAAATGTTTTTGAACAGTATAAACCCGAAGATGATACCGACACAGGGTACGGCTATCGGACAAGCTATTGCGTTGGCGACGAAATCGTTTACCTCCGATACCTCTTCCGATAAAGGCATTATCGTAATTACCGACGGAGAAAATCACGAAGGAGATGCGGTGAAAATGGCAAAAGCTGCTGCCGAGAAGGGCATTAAGGTGAATGTGATCGGAATCGGTTCTACACAAGGTGTGCCCATTCCTACCGAGGGGGGACGCAGCCGGTTTATCAAGGATAAAAAAGGCGACGTCGTTATCTCCAAACTGAATGAAACGATGGCAAAGGAGATCGCACAGGCAGGCGGCGGTATTTATGTCCGTGCCGACAATACCAATTCGGCGCTCCGTACGTTGTTGGAGGAGATCGGCGGTATGAAAAAATCGGAATTGGAGAGCAAGGTATATACGGCATACGACGAACAGTATCAAGGACTGGCTTGGATCGTATTGGTACTTCTGATAGCCGATGTGTTTGTGCTGAACCGGAAGAACAGTTGGTTGAAGAAAGTCGAATTTTTCTCCGATGATAAAAAATAGGATGTTATGAGTAAATTGAGATGGTATATATTATTCGCAGTTATTCCGTTTGTCTGCACTCTACCGGCACAGAACAAAGTCGATGGCAAGAGCGAGCGGAATAATATTCGGAGCGGGAACAGTTTTTATAAAGATAACAAGTTTACGGAGGCGGAGGTCGCTTATCGCAAAGCGTTGGATGCAAACGAAAATTCCAAGATCGGTACGTACAACTTGGGAGCTTCGCTTTATAAGCAGGAGAAATGGCAGGAGGCGCGAAATGCGTATGAATCTGTGGCACAATCGGCTTCCAGTCCAGCCGAAGCAGCTGAAATCTGGCATAATATGGGAAACATCTCCATGAAGGAACAAAATTATGCACAAAGCATAGAAGAATATAAGAATGCCTTGCGCCTGAATCCATCGGACGATGAGACCCGTTATAATTTGCGGCTTGCCCAATTGAAACTGCAAGAGCAACAACAGCAGCAACAGAACCAGAAAGACCAGAATAAAGATCAGAAGGACCAGCAGCAGAATAAGAACGACGACAAGCAGCAACAACAAAATAAAGATCAGGAACAGAAACAGGATCAGCAGAATAAGGAGCAGCCTCGACAAGATCAACAGCAACAGCAGAACCAACAAAAACAGCAGCCGCAAGAGGGTCGGATGTCGGAAGAAAATGCTCAACAGATATTGGATGCCATACAACGCGACGAACAGGAAACACAGGAAAAGGCACAAAAAGCGAGAATGTTGCAGCAGAAACGTAAAAAAACAGATAAAGAGTGGTAACTTTGTAGACGATAGGACGGATTGTGGCGTAAAGGCGGCGAACCGATTTGCAAGCCTTTGCATCCAGCCGTGTCGATATAAACAGCAGCTATGAAAAGAATAATCTTTATATTGAGCGTATTACTCGCCTTCATTCCTTTCTCGGTAAAAGGGGAGGAGGTGCGATTTACCGTTTCCGGACCCGAACAGGTGATACAAGGCGAGCGCTTCCAGATGCAGTACACCTTGCACAACGCTTCGGGGAAAAATATGAAACTTCCGAAATTTCCCGGTTGTAATGTGCTTTTCGACTCCGGCGTCTCTACGGGACAAAGCATTTCTATTGTAAACGGAAGTGTTTCACGCCAGACTACCGAGACGCATACTGTTGTATTGCGAGCCGAAAAAGCCGGAACTTATACATTCGAACCGGCGACGATCGTAGCCGATGGAAAAGAATTCAGCTCGGACAGTTGGAAAATACAGATCCTGCCGCCTGATGCGGATGCCCGGCAGGCGGAAGATGAAGAAGAGGAGGATTTAGGTCTCACCTCTTCACAGGTAGCTTCGGCGGTAGGGCAGGATGCCAAAACCTTTTTCCGGGTAGACCTCGCAAAAACCAAAGTCTACGAACAGGAACCGATTTTGGCAACGGTCAAAATCTATACACGTGCGCAGGATATACAATTGGTCAATTATACGTTGCCTTCGTTCGAAGGCTTTTTGGTGCAAGACGTTGAATTACCCCAAAACTTATCGTTCGGATTGGAGCATTACGAAGGACAGAATTACAAGGTTGCCGTTCTGAAAAAATGTTGGTTGTTTCCGCAACACACCGGAACGATCAAGGTAACACCGGCTTCTTGTGAAATGAATCTGATAACCTATCGCGACGGGTTGAGCGCATTCGGATTTCCGATTCGCATACCGCAGGAGACAAACCGTAAATACACTTCGCCCGAACGCAGCGTAACCGTAATGCCGCTACCCAAAGGAAAGCCGGCTGACTTTTCGGGAGGAGTCGGATCATTCAAGTTGAAAGGTACGATCAGCAAATCGCAAGTGAAGACCAATGAGGCGGTAACGATCCGATTGACATTACAGGGGTCCGGCAACTTGAAGTATGTGAAGAATCCGGTAATCGATTTCCCGAACGATTTCGATTCGTACGATCCGAAGGTAGATGTTGCGATAACACCTACCGACCAATCGGTGAGCGGTACACGGGTAATCGAATATACGACAATACCCCGTTATGCCGGAGATTTTACAATCCCTGCCGCCCAATTCTCATATTTCGATATTACATCGCGCTCGTATAAGACACTCCATACGGAGGCTTTCCATATCCATGTAGAGAAAGGAGAGGGAGGAAACGATGTTTCGATTGCGAACTTCACCAACAAGGAAGATCTGCGTTTGTTGAATCAGGATATACACTACATCAAACTGGATAACCCGCGATTGAAAAAAGATCGTCCGATCTATATCCTGCAAGGTTGGTATTGGTCGATATATGTCGTATTGATATTACTCCTGATCGGAGCGGTATGGGCATCGCGTATGCAGGCAAAAGCCAATTCGGATAGCGTGCGTACCAAGAATCGGAAAGCGAATAAAGTGGCGTCCAAACGGTTGAAAGCGGCATCGCTCTATTTAGGGTCGAAAGACGAAGCCCGGTTCTATGAAGAGGTATTGAAAGCCGTATGGGGGTATTTGAGCGACAAACTGAATCTGCCGTTATCGGAACTGAATCGCGATAACGTTGCGGCGGAACTTGCCAAGTATGGAGCGGACGAAACCTTAATCGGTAAGTTTATCGAAATATTGGATCGCTGTGAATTTGCCCGATATGCACCGTCGCAGAGTTCTGATGCGATGGACCGGTTGTACTCGGAAGCGGTCGAAGTGATCGGAAATATGGAAAATACGATAAAAAAATAAGCGATAATGATGAAAAAGATATATTCATTTCTCTTGTTTGTTTTCATCGGTATTTCTGCCGTGGCGCAGAATGCCGTATGGAATATGGCGAACGAGGCGTATAGCCGGGAGGAGTATGACAAGGCGATAGAGTTGTATCGGAAAGCAGGGGAGACGAGCGGTGTTTCGTCTACCTACTATTATAACTTGGGCAATGCTTATTATAAAAACGGTGAAATAGCGAATGCCATTCTGAACTACGAACGGGCGTTGATTTTAAATCCGAAGAATGAAGATGTCCGTTTCAATCTGGCATTGGCAAATATGAAAGTGGTCGATCGGATAGAACCGACAGGTCGGTTTTTCCTTTCGGTATGGATCGAGTCGATTCAAAATTTATGTTCGTCCAATGTCTGGGCTATTATCGGTATCGCTCTCTTTTTTGTCTTTGCAATAGGTGTATCGGTGTATTTCTTCATGCAGAATATTACGATACGGAAATTCGGCTTCTTCGGAGCTATCGTATTCCTCTTGCTTTCGTTGTCGGCAATCTATTTTTCCGCGCAACAGGAAAAGAATATGACCGTTCGCGATAAGGCGATAATCTTCGCACCGACAGTGTCTGCAAAAAGCTCTCCGTCGGAAAGCGGAACCGATTTGTTCATATTGCACGAAGGAACAAAAGTATCGGTCGTAGATAAAGTTTCGACCTGGACGGAAGTAAGATTGGCAGACGGTACTCGCGGTTGGATACCGACAAAGTCTATGGAAGTGATTTAGTCGCTGACGCAGGATAATAAAGAGGATAGAATTTATATTATGATAACGCAACTTATCGATTGGGATCAGCAACTATTACTGTTTCTGAACCATTTGCAGAGCGAATACTGGAATCGGGCGATGTGGATGATCAGTGACAAGTTTACGTGGATCCCGATGATATTGGTATTGGTTGTGATGCTTTTCCGGAAAAATTGGAAAGAGGCACTGTTGGTCGTAATGATGGTTGCGTTGGTGATCACGTTGTGCGATCAGTTCGCCTCGTCGATATGCAAACCCTATTTTGCCCGTTTCCGTCCAGCCCGGGATCCGGAGATAGGACCTTTGGTGCAAATCGTGGACGGCTACCGGGGAGGACGTTACGGGTTCATATCGAGCCATGCCGCCAACAGTTTCGGAGCCGCGTTCTTTCTCTCGTTGTTGTTTCGGCACAAAGGTTTCACATGGACAGTGATGCTTTGGGCGGCAATCAACAGTTATTCCCGCATATATCTGGGCGTACATTATCCCGGTGATATTTTAGCCGGTACGTTGAGCGGTTTTGTATGGGGAGGATTGGTATGGTACATCTATACGGCGCTACGTACCGCAATGAATAAAAAAGGTTGGCTTCCGGATACTGCTATTCCGTATCGCGACAAAGTCACGCCGTTGGTGATGGTTTGTACGATCGTTCTTTCGTTTTCGGTTATCGGGGTCCTTGCATTTTTCTGATTGTTACGGATTTGAAAGCAAGTCTTTAAATTTTTATGCCCTAAATTTGTATTTGTCATTTATTTAGTATAAATTTATAGCGTATTAATAAACCTGATCATAATAACCATAAAACATTACGATTATGACAAAGACGATAACATTCAATGAACTCCGTCGCGTTAAAGACAGTTTGCCCGATGGCTCTATCCATAGAATAGCCGATGAATTGAACATGACTACTCAGACAGTTCGTAATTATTTCGGAGGTACAAATTATGAATTCGGGAAAAACTGCGGGTTGCATATCGAACCGGGACCGGATGGCGGTATAGTAGTTCTTGATAATACGACAATTTACGATATGGCTATACGTATATTGGAAGAAGAGAATCGGGAGTAAAAAGAGAACAATTCGATAACATCACAACCTTGTCTTATTTTCGTGTAAGTCAAGGTTGTGCTTTTTTAATAATCAGGTTATATGAGTACTGACAAGTTGATAACATTGGCAATCCATACATTCGAGAAAGCGAATGAAATAAAGCCGATATTGGAAGCTCAGGGAATAGAAGTGACGATCCAGAATGTAAATCTGTCGAACCCGGAAGTTTCGTCGGGGGTACGGGTACGGATACACGAATCGGATTTACCGCATGCGTTGGCTATATTGGAAAAGAGAGCCGGTATGTCGTCCGAAAGGGCGGAGGAGAAGGACGGGATAACCCGCGTATTGATTCCAGTCGATTTCTCGGATTACTCGTTGCTGGCATGCCGTATGGGATTCGATTTCGCGGCATCGCATGCCAAATCCGAAGTCAAGCTGCTTCACTCGTATATGCTACCGACCACCCGTTCGTTTCAGATACCGGAATTCGATTTGAAAGAACGCGATAATATACGCTTGATACAGGATGCAGCCAAAACGGAAATGAGCCGGTTTATCGACGATATTGCCACTCGGATAGAACGGGGTGAAATTCCGTCGATCCCATTTTCGGGACAAGTCTCGGAAGGAGTTCCCGAAGAAGCCATTCTGCGATATGCCAAAGATTATTCTCCGTCGTTGATCGTAATGGGGACACGGGGTAAAAACCAAAAAGAACTCGATCTGATCGGAAGCGTTACCGCCGAGGTATTCGATGCCGCCCGTTATCCGGTATTCGCCGTTCCCGAAAATTTCGCGGGAATCGGTATTCAGGACATTCGGAAGATTGCATTTTTTACTACGTTCGAACAACAGGACTTGATTTTGCTCGATAACTTCATGCGGCTGGCAACCGATCTCACGTTTGAATTGGTATTTTTGCATCTGGCTGACGGACAGGATGCCTGGACAGAAGTGAAGCTGTCGGGATTGAAAGACTATTGCGACAAATATTATCCGGGGCGGTCGGTTGAAACTTCTATGATAGGACAGGAAAATTTCTTGGAGAACTTAGAGAAATTCTTGAAAGAGGCAGGTATCGACATGTTGGTGATCGGCAACCGTAAACGAAATATATTTGCCCGTTTGTTCAATCCGAGCATGGCGCATAAGATGCTGTTCCACAGCGATACGCCGTTGCTGGTCATTCCTTCGAAAGGATAATGTATTTTTTGCAGGCGGCTGGTTTTATGTCTGCCGCCTGCAATTATGTTACTGACAATAATATTCTTTGTACCATCGGGTGAAAGCGGCGATCCCTTCTTTTAAATCGGTCTGGGGTCTGTATCCGAATCGCCCTTGCAATTTCGAAGTATCGGCATACGTTTGATATACATCACCCTGCTGCATGGGCAGCATCGTCATTTGAGCCTTTTTGCCTAACGCATCTTCCAGCATGTGTATAAAATCCATTAATTGCATGGGACGGCCGCACCCGATATTATATATTTCGGCAGGGATATTGCCTTGCGGTGCGTATTGTATCACTTTCACCACCCCTTTGATAATATCGTCGATATAGGTAAAATCGCGCGACATATTCCCGTTGTTGAAAACTTTGATCGGTTCGCCCGACAAGATGGCTTTCGTAAACAATATCGGTGCCATATCGGGGCGTCCCCACGGACCGTATACGGTGAAGAAACGTAATCCGGTGGTAGCTATTCCGTATAATTTGGAATAGACATGTGCCATCAGTTCGTTGGCTTTTTTGGTAGCGGCATACAGAGAAACGGGATTGTCCACACGATCGTTTTCCGAGAACGGAATTTTTTCGTTCGTCCCGTACACGGAACTGGACGATGCATACACTAAATGTTTCACATTGCGGTGATGCCGGCAACATTCGAGCAGATTGATAAAACCGACGATATTGCTGTCGATGTAGGCGTGCGGATTTTCCAATGAGTAACGGACACCAGCCTGTGCCGCCAGATTGACAACGGCTTCGAACGGTACTTCGTCGAATAATTTTTCCAACGCTTCCCGATCTTCCAGTTGCATTTGTGCAAAATGGTAATCCGGATACCGGCTGCCGGAAACGAACCGGTTGTATTCGATCGAAGATTGGTCAATACCGGTTTCTGCCAGCCGGGCATATTTCAACCGGGTATCGTAGTAATCGTTTATCGAGTCGATACCCCATACGGAATGCCCTTGATCGAGCAGGCTTTTGGCAAGATGAAACCCGATGAAACCGGCAGTTCCTGTAATCAATATTTTCATATTCGCGAAAGACTGATGAAATGTTGTTACAAAGGTATAGAAAACGACGGCAGAAGCCAAATTTATTTGCTCCTGCCTTACGTTGAATTTGTGCCACACAGCTATTTCATGTCGATATTAATTCATTAGATTAAAAAATTACTATCTTTGCGCATATATAAAGGCGAGCCAAAGCCTCGCCTGCCGAAAAAACAGATGGGTATAAATCACGATACATCGGACACCGATCGCAAATTCTCCATATTGATCCCTACATGGAACAATCTGGCATATTTGAAGTTGTGTCTGGACAGTTTGAATAAAAATTCGACATACCGTCATCAGATCCTGATACACGTAAACGAGGGCAGTGACGGTACATTGGAATGGGTAAAACAACATCCGGAATACGAATATACATACAGTCGGGAGAATATCGGCGTTTGCTGGGCACTGAACGGGTTACGGCCGTTGGTAAAGACCGACTATATATTTTATATGAATGACGATATGTATGTCTGCCCCGGTTGGGACGATGTCCTGTGGAGTGAAATACAGCGTTTGCCCGATAATAAATTTTTCTTGTCGGCGACACTTATACAACCGCGTCCGTTTTTTTGCAAAAGCGTGATCGCTCCCGCCAATTTCGGAGAGAGTGTGGAAACTTTCCGCGAACAGGAGTTACTCGATAAATACCGTCTGTTGCCTCATTCCGATTGGTTCGGTGCGACGTGGCCGCCCAATGTCGTACATAAGGATATGTGGGATCTGGTGGGAGGATATAGCATCGAGCTTTCTCCGGGCATGTATAGCGATCCCGATTTTTCTGCCAAATTGTGGATGGCAGGTGTACGGTTGTTCAAAGGTTTGTCCGATAGTAGGGTATATCATTTCGAAGCCCGATCGACCGGACGGGTGAAGAAAAACAACGGCAGTTTGCAGTTCCTGTTCAAATGGGGCATTACATCGGCTTCATTCATGCGTAATATATTGAAACGGGGAGAGCCGTTCGATCTTGCCCGCCGCGATATCGTCGATCGGAAAGCATTGAATTGGGATTTGCTTCGTAGCCGTTTGAAACGAATCGTGTGGGCATTCAGAAAAGATACCCATTCAAAAAATTTATGGGATTAAGATAAACTGCAAGCCGGGCGCAGAAGACATCAAGTGAGAACTTGAATGGATTATGCCGGGACATAGCGGTTATCGAAAACTGACACAGTTTAAAGCAAGAATAAGAAATATGAATTTAGGAGTCATCTTACCGCATACTAAACTTTACGGAGGCGTAAAGCGTTTTTTGGAACTTGGAAATATATTTATCGAACGAGGTCATCGATTTACCGTTTATACGGTCAATGGTGCAGCCCCTACATGGTTCGATTTTAAGGGCGAGACCAAAACGTTCGATGCCCTGACTGTCGATTGCCTTGATGCGCTTTTTACGACAGAGGTGAGATTCCTCGATCAGCTGACAGGAGCTAATGCAAAGCGGAAGATCCTTTATCATGTCCGTATCACGGAAAAGGTACGGAAGGCATTGAAAATTCCCGGAATCGAAATTTTTGCCTGCTCTACGAACATATACCTATACGATAAAAAGAAATTCGGGATAGAGGCTTTTAAGGCGGTAGGCGGTGTAAATACGTCGAATTATCAGGTCAAGACCGATTATGCCGTGGAAGGTCGTCCATTCTGTGTCATGGCATACGGGCGTTTGGCAGAGCGTGTGAAAGGTACCAAGTACGTGGTACGCGCTTGCGAGAAACTGTATAAAAAAGGCTACAATGTAAAACTGTTGTTATTCGATACGGCAGTAAACGAAAAGGCGCAGCGGCTGATCGACAATTTTACGACAACCGTGCCGTTCGATTTTATTCAGAATCATCCGTTCGATAAGAATTCGGAACTCTTTAACCGGGCGGACGTATTCGTCGCTGCGGAGGATGAAGGGCATGCCGGATGGGCGAATACCGTAGCGGAAGCTATGTCGTGCGGTTTGCCGGTCGTAGCCACTCCTGCCGGAACCAAAGATTTGATTTTCGATGAAGAAACGGGACTGTCTACCCGTCGCAATTCATATTCGATCCGCAAACGATTGCAACGTCTTATCGCTGATCAGGCATTGCGTGAACGTTTGGGAAAAGCCGCACGCGCACGAATCGAGAATTACGATTGGCGTCGTTTGGCAGAACAAATCGAGGCGCACCTCATGCAATAAACATCCGTTTGATTTTTTTACGGGTATTCCGGATAAAACTTTTTCTCCGGGTTCTTCGGTTGTGCCGGCAAGTCAGGTTTATCAGGCGTTCTTGTGCCTGTGCCGAATCGGCGTGCCAAAGTTGGGCATATTCATCGGCTACGATCCGTAGCATCGGTTCTTCCAATTCGAGTTTCGACAGGTTCTGCAATCCTTTTTTATATGATACGCGGGTCAGTTGCGTGCGGTTCAGATCGACTAAATAAAAATCGAATGTGCCGTTTTCATTTCTTTTCAGTAATGTATTGCCGCCCGAATGATCTATAAAGTAGATCTGTTTCCGGTGGAAATCGAACGTAAACCGGGCTATACCGCGAAGTATTGATTCCTGTTCTGCCGGAAATGCGGCAATTGCTCTTCGAAAGGTATAAGCCTGATCCAGTTGCAGGCAAATGTAGTAACTGCGTGTAATGCCTATACCATTCCGGCACGTGATGTAAGCAACCGGTTCGGGCGTGTTCACTCCGACCGAAAGAAAATGCGAAGCATAGATAAAAGCCCGTTCGGCTTTCGGCTTCCGGAAGTGGGCATATACGAAACGGTTGAGTATATGCGGCGGGCGGTAGGATTTGACACAAAATCTTATTCCGTCGCATTCGATAACTTTAAGCGTATTGCGTGCTGCGTAAATCGTTTCTCCTTCCGTCTCGAAGCGATCGGGGAGCAACTGTATCTTCTCCTTTAAGTAAGCGTATTTCGGGTTTATATGGCAAATGACTTTCTCCATGTATTCATTTCTCCCCGGAATGATATTCCGGATTCTTTCTTGTTCGGATAAACAGCCGGCTATTCAGACCATGCTGCGTTGTATATCTTTTACTCCTTTTACGGTTTTTAATTTCTTAATCAGTGTGTTTAATGACGACAGATCGCTGATGGCGACCGATATATGTCCTTGAAACAGCCCGTCGCGCGATTCGATCGAGATGCTGCGCATATATACGTCTTTCTCTTTCGATATGATCGACGATATGTTGGTGACGATACCGATGTTGTCGTTTCCGACGATATGCAGCACTGCCACATATTTTGACCCCATCTTGCCTGCCCAGCGGGCATTGATGATGCGGTATTGATAGCGGCTGCGGATATGTTTGGCATTCGGACAATCCTTTTTATGTATTTTGATAGTTCCTTCGGTAGAAACGAATCCGAATATATCATCGCCGAAAATCGGGTTACAGCATTTCGACAGGCGGTAGTTTATCCCTTTCAGGTCGCTGCCGATCACCAGTTCATCTTCCGAGATATTGTCGGGCGTCAAAGTATATTCTTCGGCTGCCCGTACTTCGGTCTCGTTTTCGGGATGTGCCAACTCGTTGTATTGGTCTAATACTTGATTGGTGTCGAGCCGTTCGTTCGCCAGATCGTTATAAAAATCGGTTACGGTCTTGAACCCCAGTTTCCGGATCAGACGCATCATTACGGCGTCGTCCATTTCCATTTTGCGGTTCTTGAAACGACGCTGCAACATCTCTTTCCCTAATTCTGCCGCTTTGTTCTCGATCTCATTCAGTGCCTGACGTATCTTTACTTTGCACTTGATAGTCGTTGCGATATTGAGCCAGTCGCGTTTCGGCGTTTGGTTCTGAGAGGTCAGTACTTCGATCGTGTCGCCGTTTTTCAAGACGTATTTGATCGTTTCCAGTTTCCCGTTTACTTTGGCTCCGGTACATGACGCACCGATGCGTGAATGTATCAGGAACGCGAAATCCAATACGGTTGCACCAGCCGGCAGCTTGTACAAATCGCCTTTTGGGGTAAATACGAATACTTCTTTGTCGTAAAGATCCATTTTGAAGTCTTTCATCAACCCCAACGGTCCGCCTTTGCTGGCAGCTTCCAGAATCGAACGTACGTTGTTCATCCACGAATCCAGATCGTTCTCGCTCTTGATACCTTTATATTTCCAATGGGCAGCCAATCCTCGCTCGGCAATCTCGTCCATACGCCGTGTCCTGATCTGTATCTCCACGCGCCGGTTGTCCACGGTGAGCACCGTGATATGCAACGATTCGTAGCCGTTTTCTTTCGGGACGGTCAGCCAGTCTTTCATACGTTCCGGAATCGGCTTGTAGTTCGGATCGTCCGTGATTTGCGAATAGGCAAGCCAGCAATCGTCTATCTCTTTTTCGATCGGAGTGTCGATTATGATACGAATGGCAAACAAGTCGTAAATGCGGTCGATGTCGATCTTCTGCTTTTTCATTTTATTCCAGATCGAATAGATCGACTTGGTACGTCCTTTGATTTCGAATTTCAGTCCGCACTTATGGAGTTTCTCTTCGATCGGAGCGATGAATTCCGCGATGTATTTATCGCGGTCTCGTTTGGTTTCGCTCAGTTTATGGGCTATCTGCGAGTACACCTCCCGGTTGGTATATTTCAAAGAGAGGTCTTCCAGTTCCGATTTGATATTGTACAGTCCCAGACGGTGAGCCAGCGGGGCAAACAGATAAGAAGCCTCGCAGGCAATTTCGTAGCGATAGTTTTCGTTCGGATGGTGATTGATTGCACGCATGATGCAGAGCCGTTCCACAATCATGATGATAATGACCCGGATGTCTTCGGCAAACGTCAGCAGCAATTTCTTGAAGTTTTCACTTTCTACGGCAGCTTGTTTGGCAGATAATTTACGCGCCTTGTTCAGTCCTTTGATGATTTTGGTGCAATCATTATCGAACTTTTGTTCGATTTGCTCCAACGTCGCGCAATCGTCGGCAACTAAATTGTTCAGCAATATGGCAAGGATCATGCCCCGCTCGGTACCGATTTTATCGCAAAGCAACAGTGCGGTATTCAGATCGTGTAGGGCAGGGTTGATCCCTTGACGGTTCCGCTGATAATGTCCGGTCTCCACGGCGTGGGTTACCAGCCGGCGTATTTCGCGACATTCGCTATCGGAAAGCACCCCCGATACCGTATATAACAGATTTTTATATCCGCAAACAAACTCTTTTCTCTCCTCTTCCGTAAAATATCTTTTCTCCGCCATAAGCATCTGTTATTGGGAAATCTTCGACAAATATATATTTTTTATCGGGAATCCCTATGTTTTTTAATAGCTTTTATGTAGTTTTGGAATCGGTTTTATATTAATTTTTAATAACGATGTTTACACCTGAAGATCTAAAACTATTTGCAGAGAAAGGGATCGAAGTATCCCGGATCGAAGAACAATTGAATGATTTCAAGAACGGTTTCCCGTTTTTGAAAATCAGTGCGTCTGCCTCCATCGGAAACGGCATTCTGGCTGTGGACGAGACGGAAGCGAACAAGTATCTGGATATTTGGGATAATTATCTCAAAGAAAATCACAAGATTGTGAAATTCGTTCCGGCATCCGGCGCTGCAAGTCGTATGTTCAAAAACCTGTTTGAATTTGTGGATGCGCCCTATGAGGTCCCGACGAACGATTTTGAAAAGAAATTTTTCGACAAAATCACGAATTTCGCCTTTTACGACGACCTGAACTCCGTTTGTCAGAAAAACGAAGGAATGGATATACCGGCATTGATGGCAGCCGGGAAGTATAAGGCGGTAGTTAAAAACCTGCTGGATGCATCGGGCTTGAATTACGGTGCGCTGCCCAAAGGCATGCTGAAATTCCATCACTATGCCGATACGAACCGTACGGCAATGGAAGAACATTTGGCAGAAGGTGCCATGTATGCCGGGAATGAGAATAAAGAGGTAAATGTGCATTTTACCGTTTCGCACGAGCATCTCGATTATTTCAAGAAATTGGTGGCTGACAAGAAAGCCGATTACGAAAAGCAATACGGAGTTTCTTATCATGTCAGTTTCTCGGAGCAAAAACCTTCGACCGATACTATTGCCGCCGATCTGAATAACGAACCCTTCCGCGATAACAACGGGAAACTGTTGTTCCGTCCGGGCGGACATGGCGCTTTGATCGAAAATCTGAACGATATCGATGCCGATGTTATTTTTGTCAAGAATATCGACAATGTTGTTCCCGACCGGTTGAAAGAGACCACGGTCCGTTATAAGAAAATCATCGGAGGTGTCTTGGTATCTTTACAGAAACAGATCGAGGAATATCGCAACTTGTTGCTCTCGGGTAAATATTCGATCGAGGATCTGCGTGCCATGATCGAATTCCTGCACAAGAAACTGTTTATCCGCAATCCGGAAATCAAGCATCTTGAAGATGCGGAACTGGCTCTTTACCTGTTGAAGAAATTCAGCCGCCCGTTGCGGGTATGCGGTATGGTGAAGAATGTAGGGGAACCGGGCGGCGGTCCGTTCCTTGCCTACAATTCCGATGGTACGATCTCGTTGCAGATTCTGGAAAGTTCGCAGATAGATGTAAATAATCCCGAAGCCAAAGCTCAGTTTGAGAAAGGTACGCACTTCAATCCTGTGGATTTGGTTTGCGCAGTCAAGAACGGGAAAGGGGAGAAATACGATCTGCCGCGTTATGTCGATAAGAATACCGGATTTATTTCGTCGAAATCGAAAAACGGCAAGGAGTTGAAAGCGTTGGAATTACCCGGACTGTGGAACGGGGCAATGAGCGATTGGAACACGTTGTTTGTCGAAGTTCCTATCGAAACGTTCAATCCGGTAAAAACGGTAAACGATCTGTTGCGCGAACAACATCAATGATAGAATAACCTCCTGTGGGGGAAATGATAAACGGGGATGCCGACAGCGGCATCCCCGTTTATCATTTTTGTATTTTTATTGGCAAATATCGTTGAACGATTTTGAGTAGGGGATGCCTAACAACCGCTCGTATTCCGTGCAGAAAGCATCGTACGTATTCTTGGCGATTCCGATTTTCCCGTTTTTCACCAATACGCTACATTTCATCTGAATGGCGTTTTCGTCGGTCGGGTCGAACATGAATATGATGTCGGCTATTCGTGTCAGCAGATTGAAATCGGAGATGCTTCCGGAGCGTGCGATATTCCAAAGAGCATCCTGCACATAGTTGGCATAATCCGATTTGAACGAGTCGATCCATTCTTGATGTACATAAGGAAGCGGTTGTCCGACAGCCAGCAGATCAAGCAAATCATACAATTCGTTCACGGCGATCTGTGTCTGGTTGCGCAATTGTCTGAGCGATTCGAATACCGTATAGTAGTCACAGAAAAAGCTGCTGTCGCATTGTGTCGCCCAATAGGTATTTGTATTGATCAGCTCGATACCGCCTATCTCTTCTAACAATACTTTTAACTTCCGGATCGATACCCGGCGGTTATTCTGTGCGCTCTCTTTGCTTTTATCGAACCAGAGGGTTTCGCAAAGTGTATTGCTGGAAACTCCTTTACCGTTTTTCTGGGTATATAAAATAATCAGTATCAGCAAATGTTTCAATGTCGGCGTAAACGATTTGGTGATATCATTGCCGTTCTTGTCCCACACTTGGAAGCCTCCAAGGAAAAGAATAGCCGACCGATGAGGCAATGCTTTTGTGTGATGCTCGTCTGCAATATTCAATATCGCGGGCTTTTGTCCGGTTGTGGTCGCATGCAGAGCCGTATTTCGTTTCTTCCGGCGGATCACGATAAATCCAACGATCGACAGCACCAGAAGCCCGATCAAAAAATATAGCCACAGCAAGCTGCCCGATCGGTGTTGCAGCGGTTGGATAATGCTCTGTTGCGATAACGGCGGGTAATGCAATGAATAAATTTCGATTCGGGAACTCTCTTTCTCATGGAAGAGGGTGACCGCATACAGTTCTTTCTTTTCCGAGTCGAGATACAGCGAACAGAAAGCGTTTATGTCTTCAAACTGGAAAGGGATGGTATCAGCCAATGTGTCGGAACTCCCGTCAGCCAGATCAAACGAACGCAATGTGATGCGGCTGTTCGTTTGGTTGTTCGGGAAACACAACGTATAAAACGATTGCCTTTCCTTGTCGAGAATCATGGAATTGCACCCTACGAACGGTTCATCGGGTTTGTCGAGTGTCCATAGTTTGCGGGTATTTCCGGTCGCTGTGTTCACAGCGTACAGATCGTAATAGTTGTAAGGTCCGAAATCCTGCAATCCGCTGGCGTGACCGTACCCTCCGAATATCAGAATGGAATCGCCCGACAGAACTCCTAATGACGCCAGATAGCGGGCAGGAATGGAATCGTGTATTTTCAGACGTTCCCATTGCGACATATCGCGATGGTGTTTGAGCAGTTCGTTACGATAGCGGTATTCGCCATATCCGCCGAAAGTGTACAGGTTGGAATCTGCGGTGGAAATGAACGCATTGTGATGGGAATGTACCGGATTGCGTAATATTTTGTCCTGCCGACTCCAACGCTGTGTCTTGAAATTGAACTTGGACACTACCGGTTGGTCGAAATCATACGACCAGAGTTCTCCGGTGGGCGGATAATAGATCAACTGGTTGGAACTTACATAAAAAGGATTGCCTCCGAGCGGAGTAATCGTATCGGTACGATCGTCGGCGGGAGAATAGACATATACATGGTTTTGATCGGCAAAGTAGATCAGATTTTCTTTTTCGTTGTATGCGGTCTGTGTATAATGTCCGCAGATGAGACTTTTGCGTTTCATCCATTTCGTATGTTTTTCGATCTCCCAAATCGGGTTGAATACCAATGCCGGACGTGAAGAGATCGAATCATACACCTCCGCTTTCTGATGTTCCCGTAAAGCCCAATAGGCAACGGGGGTGCCGGAACTGTTGTCGATGCGAATATTCTTTATCGACATCGGCGGTACATCATACGCTCCGAATTTCGGATGATTGCAATAGCCGAATTGGAACCGGTATTTCGACAGGTCTTTATACGGGCAGGGGAGTTGAATTGATTCGTCATTGAATGCGATTACAATTTCATTTTTCTTCTGATCGAGGGAGAAGAAAATATGAGCCCATTCATTTTTGTCGTAGGCTTCCAGTACCTTCGTACTGAACGGGACAAACAGATGGTTGCCTTCGATAAAACTCAATGATTTTCGACCGTCGGTATAGTTGGAAACCAAGTCGAAACAGACCGTGTCGTTCGCAATGATGCGGAATATATATCCGTAGTTATGCAGCTCGGTACGGAATTGCAGATCGAAGTTCAAGGAAAAACCGTTCGGCAGATCGAAGTTCTTACCATCGTTCAGCAGCAAAGAGGTACGTTTTTCTTTGATGACTTGATGAGAAGAAAATTTTAATCCCGAGGATATATCGGCTGCCAGTATATAAGCGAAGGAAAAATAGACCAAACAACAGAATAAGAATCCTTTTTTCATAAGTATCGAATAAGTATAATGTGTATAAGCGATGAACAAAGTTATATATTAGATTGAAATCTCCAAAGCAAAAAAAAGATTTGTATTTTTCTTTATTCAAATTAATAAAATATGTCCGGAGTTATTTTTTTTATTTTACGGACAGGAGAATTATCGGACGGATATTAATAAATAATTAATGGTGTACATCGGGGTCCGACCGTACTTTTGCCTCCAAAAACTGCACGTAAAGAGAAGTAAAACAATGAAACGATTGAACAAAGTTTGTGCTTGGGCAGGTTGCGCTTTTGCGCTTTTCTCCTGTACATCCAATTCGTATCAGGGAAAAGTTCCGCCCGAATCGGGTCAATTCTTTAAAACCCGGATGTCGTCCGAAATATTCGTAGGAGATTGCCGGCAAGATTCCGCCCTTTGTAAAATGATCTCTACGGCACTGCAAGGTGTCGTAAATCAGGATTCGGCAGAGGTGTATCTTTTCTTGGGCAACCACCATGTCGATCAACTTGACGATACCGGACGTCCGTACACGGTATTGCCGCATAGTGCCGGTGTCGGTGCTTCCGGTTTGTTTTCGTTGATAGATAACTATTCCGATCGTTTTTCGCACATATATATATGGACACCCGAAGAAGATTGGACTTGGAATATGGCATTGATGCTTTCGGCGCGTTATCGCGGAATGCCTTTGACTCGGGAAATTGCCGAACTTGTGATAGCCCGTACGGATTGGCAAGGAAAAGTAATAGACCTGACCGGTCGTTGGCAAAGTAAAAAAGCCGCTTACGACTGGGCGATAACGGAATTGATGCCGGGATGCCATAGGAATGTATTGTTTTCGGTCGGGCTGCGGAACGACTGGCATGGTGCTCCGTGGACGTTGTACGATTATACGACCGCATCCAAAGGATTTGCTTTTTGGCTTGACGACCGGGATGAGAAAGAGCAGCAGATAATTCGCGAAATATGTCGCGCCGGCGCATATAAACCGGGGTCTATCGTCATGGGGTATGCCAAGAGCGGAGACGATTTGTTATCGACCGTGAATAACTACGGTATCGGTTATGTAGTCAGTGATTATTATGCGAACGGTAGTTTTTGGTGTGCATATCCCAACCGTTCGTTTTATCAGCCCGAAGGCAAGGCAAAAGATGTTCAGCCCGGTAAGATTTACGTAAGTATTATATTCAGCGACGGAGACAATCTGCAATTCGATCAGAACGCTTTGTACGAGATGTGGGCGAACGATACGTTGCGGGGCGAGGTACCGGTTGGCACGACAATGGCTGCCGGATTGCAGGAAATCAATCCGTTCTTGCTGGAATGGTTCTACAAACACAAAAGCGACAACGACGAGTTGGTAGCAGGACCGTCAGGATACCAGTTCATATACGGACGGGATTACCAGCCGGAAGGGTATGAAACTTGGCTCGAAAATAATCGCCGTTGGCTGAATGCGGCAGGATTTCATACCGCCTGCTTCTGGCATGCCACTTATGGGACGGAATGTTTCGACCGCTTTATTGAGACAGCCGGATTACAAGGTATATTCGATGGCGATGACAAGGTCGGTATAGCTTATAAAGACGGAGTAATTATCATGAACCAAGGGGAGCATATTTGCCGGGAGGGAGAGATGTACAATGCCTTGATCCGGCTGACTCCCGACGAAACGGCACCCGTTTTTGTCAATCTATATCCGATCGCTGCGGAATATGGACGTGGCGGAGGCATAGCAAAGCTGAAACGAGAGATAGACCGTCTTGAAGCCGAACGCCCCGGAGTGTATGAGTATATGTTGCCCAAAGATCTGGCAGCTTCGGCAGCCCGGTATTTCGAGCGTAATTCTAAAAAATAAATTAAACCGAGAGCAGAGCCGAATTTGTTCGGGCTATGCCGAGGTGAGAAAGGATATATGAGTATGAAGAAAAAGCGGACGGATTTCGATGCGGAATAAGCGATTCGATATGAGAGGAGAATTTTAATGATTAATTGCGGGTCTTGATGTTAAAAGTGCGTCGATGGCACAAATTTATACTTTCGGGACGACAATATTAATGATAAATTAATGCTCCTTTTTACGATCGGTTTCTATTTTTGCTTTCGAATTCATTACGCCAGAAAAGAAAACCTGAAAAGAGGAAGATCATGAAAAATAAAATCAATATAATATTATTACTGTTCGCGTGCGGACTTCCGCTGTGGGGCGCGACGACACCGGTCGATTATGTAAATCCGTTGGTCGGAACTCTTTCCAAGAGATCGCTTTCTACGGGAAATACATATCCGGCGATTGCTATGCCGTGGGGTATGAACTTCTGGGTGCCGCAGACCGGAGAGATGGGGAATACATGGAGTTATGTTTATACCGACGATAAAATTATCGGATTCAAGCAAACCCATCAACCGAGCCCTTGGATCGGCGACTACGGACAATTCTCCGTTATGCCGGTGACCGGGCATAAGATAGGGCAACAGGAACGCGCCAGTTGGTATTCTCACAAAGCGGAAGTCGCAACCCCTTATTATTATAATGTATATCTTGCCGATCATGATATTCTGGCGGAATTGACCCCGACGGAACGTTCGGCGGTTTTCCGTTTCACGTTTCCGGAAACCGATTCGGCGTATGTCGTGATCGATGCTTTCGACAATGGATCTTATATCAGAGTCGATGCTGAAAAAGGAATTGTAACGGGATATACTACTAAAAATTCGGGCGGAGTGGCATCCGATTTCAAAAATTATTTTGTAGTCGAGTTCGATACGCCTTTTGCTTCGGCAGAGGTTTGGGAGAGTTCGATGGTACAAGCCGGTAAGCAGGAACTGCAAGGCAACCACACCGGTGCGATTATCGGATTCAAGACCGGAAGGAAACAGGTCGTACAGGCACGGGTAAGTTCTTCTTTTATCACTCCTGAGCAGGCAATGCTGAATCTGAAAGAGGTGAAAGGAAAAACGTTCGAGCAGGTAAAACAATCGGCAAAAGATCGGTGGAACGATGTATTGGGACGCATTCAGATCGAAGGCGGGACAGTAGATCAATACCGCACATTCTATTCTTGCCTCTATCGCTCGTTATTGTTCCCGCGCAAGCTGTATGAGATCGATGCATCGGGCGAAGCCGTACATTACAGTCCGTACAAAGGCGGTGTGAAAAAAGGATACTTGTATACCGATACCGGATTCTGGGATACATTCCGGGCTTTGTTCCCCTTCCTGAATCTGCTCTATCCGTCGGTCAATGAGGAAATACAAGCCGGATTGGCGAATACCTATAAGGAGAGCGGATTCCTGCCCGAATGGGCAAGTCCCGGACATCGGTTCTGCATGGTCGGTAACAACTCGGCTTCGGTGGTTGCGGATGCTTTTCTGAAAGGAATCGGTACGGAGCATAGCGACGTATTGTATGAAGCCCTGTTGAATGCAACCGACAAAGTACATCCGGATGTTCCCTCTACCGGACGATGGGGTGCGGAATATTACAATCGCATCGGTTACATTCCTTACGATGTGAATATTCCCGAAAATGTAGCCCGGACATTGGAATATGCCTACGACGACTGGTGTATTTCAAAAATGGCGGAGCGTATGGGGCGTCCCCGGCAGGAGATCGACCTGTTCCGTAGCCGCAGTCTGAACTATAAGAATGTATTCGATAAAGAACATTTGCTGATGCGCGGCCGCAATGAAGACGGAACATTCCAATCGCCTTTTAATCCCTATAAATGGGGTGATGCCTTTACCGAAGGTAACAGTTGGCATTATACATGGAGCGTGTTCCATGATGTGCAGGGACTTATCGATTTGATGGGCGGGCGCGAACGATTCATCACCATGCTCGATTCCGTTTTTGTCGTACCTCCCGTATATGACGATAGCTATTACGGTTACTGCATCCATGAGATAAAGGAAATGCAAATCATGAACATGGGTAACTATGCGCATGGCAATCAGCCCATTCAGCACATGCTGTACCTGTATAACTATGCCGGAGAACCGTGGAAAACCCAATATTGGGTGCGCGAGGTGATGGATAGAATGTACACGGCTGCCCCCGACGGATATTGTGGCGACGAAGACAACGGACAGACTTCGGCATGGTATGTTTTCTCAGCTTTGGGGTTCTATCCGGTGTGTCCGGCTTCCGATCAATATGTTATCGGCACGCCGCTGTTCGGAAAAGTAACCTTGACTTTGGAGAACGGAAAAAAGGTCGTACTTGGGGCTGCCGGAGTCGATTCAGATAATCGCTATATCGATGCCGTACGTTTAAACGGTAAAAAATATACACGGAACTGGTTTTCATATTCCGACCTGATGCAGGGTGCGACGATCGAATATAAAATGAGTTCCCAACCGAACAAATCACGAGGTACAAACCCCAAAGATTTTCCTTATTCGTTAAGCAATGAAAAATAAGAAGCAAATAACCGGACATGTTTTGGCAATCGCTCTGTCTCTGCTTTTGACAGGAACGTATGGTTGCAGTGGAAACACTGAGCCCAGTCTCACCGATTGGGTCGATCCCTACATCGGGACTGGTGGACACGGTCACACTTTTCTGGGTGTAGCAGCTCCATTCGGGGCTCTTCAATTAGGACCTACCAACATCAATAAAGGATGGGACTGGTCGTCGGGATACCACTATTCTGATTCGGTACTCATCGGGTTCTCTCATTTACATTTGAACGGCACGGGATGCTGCGATTCGGGCGACTTGCTCTTTATGCCTTATACCGGATCGTTGAAAAAAGAACCGGGCACGCAGGAAAACCCGACTTCGGGACATGGCTCTCACTATTCGCACGAACGGGAAACCGCGCGAGTAGGGTACTATTCGGTGATGTTGGACGATTACAATACATTGGTTGAACTTACGGCTACCGAACGGGTAGGATTTCACCGTTATACATTCCCATCCGAAACGATCGGGAAACAGATGATGATAGATTTGAAAAGCGGATATGGCGATGACCGTACGTTGGAAAGCAATATCGAACAGACGGACGAATATACCGTTAGCGGGTATCGTTATTCGACCGGCTGGTCTAAGGGTACGCAGCAAATCTATTTTACGGCAAAATTCTCACAACCGGTTTCAGCCGTATTGTTGAACGGTTCGGACGAGGTTGCCGGACAATCGTTGAAAGCACAAGGCGTCAAAGCCAATGTCCGCTTTGCCGATAATGTGCGGGAAGTATTGATAAAAGTCGGCGTTTCGCCGGTAAGCATACAAAATGCGACGGAGAATATCGCAGCGGAACTCCCGGGTTGGAATTTTGAGGATGTGGTTGCCGAGACAACGGATCGTTGGGAAAAAGAGTTGTCGAAAGTTCGGGTGGAAAGCAATGATTCGGTAGCGCAACGGATATTCTATACCGGATTGTATCATGCTTTCCTGCAACCGATTCTTTTCAACGACCGGAACAACGATTATCGGGGTGCCGACGGGCAGGTGTACGAAAATGCACCGTTCACCAACTATACCGTATTCTCTTTGTGGGATACCTATCGGGCGGCACATCCGATGTACACGATTCTGCAACCCGAGCGGGTTTCCGATTTCGTGAAGTCCATGCTGGCGATATACGACCAGAAAGGTTGCTTGCCGGTGTGGCATTTGTACGGATCCGATACTTACGAGATGATCGGAATACAATCGGTACCGGTGATTGCCGACGCGATACTGAAAGGGTTCAACAGTTTCAATTACGAACAGGCTTACAATGCCATGAAACAATCGATGTTGAGCGATTACAAAGGATTGAAATATGTACGTGAAAACGAATATATACCAGCCGATAAAGAGGGTGAAAGCGTAGCCAAAGGTTTGGAATATGCGCTTGCCGACTGGTCGGTAGCACAAGTCGCCAAAAAATTGGGTAAAGAAGATGATTATAGGTTGTTTATGGAACGTGCGGGTTATTATCGCCACTATTGGGATGCTTCGAGCCGATTCTTCCGGGGAAAGAATTCCGATGGAAACTGGCGCAAGGATTTTAACCCGTTCCGTTCCGAACATCGCTCCGACGACTATTGCGAAGGTAATGCCTGGCAATATGTATGGCTGGTTCCTCACGATGTAGAGGGGCTGATCGACTTGATGGGCGGCAGAGAGGCATTTACCCAGAAACTCGATTCCCTCTTTGTACTGAACGAATCGATGGGGGAAAAAGCGTCGAGCGATATTTCCGGCTTGATCGGACAATATGCCCACGGTAATGAACCGGGACATCATATCGTTTATCTGTATACCAAAGCCGGAAAACCCGAAAAGACACAAGAAAAAGTGCGGTATATACTCCGGAACATGTATCACGACCAACCGGACGGATTGCAAGGTAACGAAGATTGCGGACAAATGTCGTCGTGGTATGTTCTCTCCGCTTTGGGATTCTATCCGGTTGAACCGGCTGGCGGAGAATATGTTTTGGGGGCACCGTTATTCGATCGTGCGGTGATCGAATTGCCGAAAGGCCTCTCTTTCGAAATCGTCGCACACAATAACAAACCGGAAAATTGTTATGTGCAATCGGTCGAATTGAACGGAAAACCCTACGATAAAACGTACATCACGCAGCAGGATATCATGCAAGGAGGAATTCTTGAATTTACCATGAGTAACAAACCAAATAAATAATCAAACATTAAATCAGTAATACAATGAAACATGTAAAAAGACTACTATTGTTTCTACTGCTCGGATTACCGGTAAGCCTGTATGCTCAGGTTTCCGATCTGAACGGTATTGTAAGAGATGAGTCGGGCGAACCGCTTATCGGTGTGAGTGTAGTAGTGAAAGGTGCGCAAACCGGTACGGTAACGGACCTCGATGGAGTATTTCATCTGAAAGCCGATCCGGAGAAAGCCGTATTGCTTTTCTCTCTCATCGGATACGAAAATGTCGAAATTCCTGTAAAGGGGAAAAATAACCTGATGATCACGATGAAAGAGGATGTCAAGGCGTTGGAAGAAGTCGTTGTTGTCGGTTACGGTACACAAAAGAAACTGGAAGTGACCGGTTCGGTCGCTTCGCTCAACCGCGACGAAATAAAAGCGGTAACGACCGCCAACCTTACCAGTTCGCTGCAAGGAAAGATCCCCGGACTTAACGTAAAACAAAATACGAGCGAACCGGGATCGTACGACAACAGCTTCAATATCCGTGGGTTGGGTGCACCGCTGGTGATCGTAGACGGTATTCCCCGCGATAACTTCGACCGTATCGACCCGAACGAAATCGAATCGGTATCGGTCTTGAAAGATGCTTCGGCTGCTGTGTATGGTGTACGTGCGGCAAATGGCGTTATCTTGGTGACAACCCGCAAAGGTGCCAAAGGAAAACCTGAAATCACATTGAATGCTTCGTACGGAATACAGAACATTACGAAATTCCCGAAATCGACCGACGCATACGGCTACATGGAGTTGTACAACGAAGCTATGGCAAACCGTGGCGAAACGACGCCTACTTATGATCCGAGTCTGGTTCAATCCGGGTCGCCCTATGCCAATATAAACTGGTTTGATCAGGTAGTGCGTCCTACTGTTCCGCAATGGCAAATCAACTTGACGGCTTCGGGCGGTACGGATCGGGTGCAATACTTCAACAGTATCGGCTATTATTCGGAAGAGGGTATGTGGAAAGCAAACTCGTTGAGCTACGAGCGTTACAACCTGCGGTCGAATATCACCGCCAAATTGTCCGATTATCTGACTACGGAATTTCAGATCGGCGGATTCTACGATTACAAAGATGCTCCGGCATATTATCCGAGTGAGATATTGAATGCCGTCGGATCGCAAGTTCCTATTTACGAAGTATATGCGAACGGGAATCCCGATTATATCGGCTATCAGTATAACGACGACAAGAATGCCTTGATCAAAAGTTCTCAGAAATACGCCGGATACCGCCGTACTAAAAATTTCCAAGTGCAGCTTTCCGCATCGATCCGTTGGGATATTCCGTGGGTGAAAGGTTTGTATGCCAAAGCTCTTGTTGCATACGACCCCCGTTATCATACCGACAAGATGTTGAAAAAACAATTCAGCACTTATAAATACGATCCGGCATCGCAGGCGTACAATATCGTGACGACCTCTTCTTTGTCGAGCGTAACGGAATGGCGTAGCGAAACGGCAACGCCGACCACCCAGCTTTCGTTGAACTATGAGACTTCGATCAAGAACCAGCACAATCTGAAAGCGTTGCTGTTGTTCGAAACCCGTAAATGGGAAACTTCGGAATTGAGCGGTAGCCGTAATACTTTGATGGATGCCGTCGATCAGATTTACGCCGGTTTGGTAGACGATGCCCGCAGCATCAACGGATCGGCAGACCGGAACTCCAATGTCGGTCTGGTAGGACGTGTAGATTATGACTATCTGTCCAGATACTTGGTACAGGCAAGTTTCCGTTTGGATGGCTCATCCAAGTTCCGGAATAAGAAATGGGGATTCTTCCCGTCTCTTTCTGCCGGTTGGCGTATTTCGGAAGAATCGTTTGTAAAAGACAACGTTGATTTTATCGACAACTTGAAGATCCGCGGATCTATCGGTATGATGGGTGATGACAATACCGAGGCTTATTTGTGGATGATGGCATTCGACTATCCGGGTGGCGATAAATATGTATTGGGCGACCAGGGTCTTATTCCCGGTGTGAACATGCCGCAGATTCCGAACTACAATGCGACGTGGTTTACTTCTACGACTTCGAACGTCGGTATCGACCTGAGTTTGTGGAACGGGGCTCTCTCTTTGGAGGCAGACTGGTTCCGTCGCGACCGGGACGGCTTGCTCGCCAACCGTATCGTATCCGTGCCCGGTACATTCGGTGCTACGTTTGCCAAAGAAAACATCAACTCGGATATGCAGACCGGTTTTGAATTGGTATTGGGACATCGTGGCAGAGCAGCCGATTTCAACTACAACATCACCGGAAACCTTACTTACACGCTGGCTCGCAACAAATATGTGGAACGTTCGCCTTCGGGAAACTCATACGACAACTGGCGTCACAATAACAACAACCGTAACAGCAATATCTTGTGGATGTACGAGAGCAACGGTCAGTTCACCAGCATGAACGATGTTTACAACAGTCCGGTTTTGGAAGGTCTTTACACTAAGTATTCGTACCTGCCCGGCGACTTGAAATATGTGGACTATAACGAGGACGGTATTATCGACGAATGGGATATGCAACCGATCCGTCGGGGAAATAGTCCGGTCATGAACTTCGCGCTTACATTCGGCGGCGATTGGAGAGGGTTGGATTTCAGTATGACTTTCCAGGGAGCAGCCATGTTCAACGCCCGTATGCAAGCCCGTCCGTTGCAGTTCGGCGGTGCATGGGATATATTCATGGACCGTTGGCACAAAGAAGATCCGTTCGACAGCGAAAGCCCATGGATTGCAGGACGTTATCCTTCGACCCGCTTGCAAGATCCGCAAAACTACGGAACGGAATCGACTTTCTTCTACAACGATTGCACTTATTTGCGTCTCAAAAATTTGGAGATCGGTTATACGTTACCGCGAAAATGGACGACTCACGTCGGGATACAGTCGCTTCGGGTATATGCCAACGGTTACAATCTGTTCACGATCCATTCGAAGAATCTGGATTACATCGACCCGGAAAATCCGGGAGGAAGTCTGGAACAATATCCGATTATGCGAAATTTCAACTTTGGTGTTAATGTAACATTCTAAAAACAGGTATCATGAAAAAATTAATATATGGTTTGGCAATATCGTTAAGTCTCGGCACGGTGGCTTGCAACGACTTTTTGGATTTGCCTCCGATCAATAAAATTACCGATAAAGATATTTTTGGAAGTGAAGCCGGTATCGAGGCATATATGGTGACACTGTACAACCGGCTTCCGATCGAAGATTTTAATTACGGAAGTGAATCGGGATTCAACAACTGGGTCGGCGGATGTTTCGTTCCGGCATTGAGCTGCGATGAAGCGATGCACTGCGAGTGGCCTCATGAAATATTCGGTCCGACCGGAAACGGCGCATGGAACCAGTGGTGGGCATACGACAATGTGCGTAACGTAAACCAATTGATTCAGGAGCTGGAAAATACGAAACTGTTTACACCGGAGAAGAAAACGGAATTGTTGGGAGAAGCCTATGCAATCCGTGCCTGGTACTATTTCGGAATGGCAAAACGTTACGGCGGTGTGCCTATTATCAAAGTACCTCAGCAATACGATCCTTCCGATCCTTCTGTTCTGTTGGTAAATCGTAGCACCGAAGAAGATACGTACAATTTTATACTCGAAGATCTCGACAATGCCATCGAAATGTTGCCGGCGGTGAGAACTTCGGCTGAGAAATACCGTATCAACAAATATGCGGCGGCAGCCTTGAAAAGCCGTGCCATGTTGTTTGCAGCGTCGATCGCCAAATATGGTGCTTATGACAAAAACGGTCTGGTCGGGTTCGATAATCCGGCAAAAGCCGAAAAATATTACAAGGAGGTCATTAAGGCCGTAGATGAAGTACGTAAAGGCGGATATTCGCTCTATCGCGGAAATGCCGACAAAGTTCGGAACTACCAGGAGATGTTTTGGATCAAAGGCGATTGTCCCGAAGTTATTTTCGTGAAGAAATACGAATATCCCGACAAAGCTCATAACTGGGATTTGTGGAACCAACCGTGGGGCTATCGTTATCCCGAAGGATACGGCTCGCGTCTCTCCCCGACATTGGATTTGGTAGAAGCATTCCCTATGACAGACGGAACTTCCGGTGAATTCCGCACCAATTCGGAAGGTTGGATCGTAGATGAGAACAATCAGATCCTCGAAGTGAAGAACCGTACCGATCTGTTCAAAGGTCGTGATTCCCGGCTGTATGCCACTATATTGATTCCGGGTGCGGAATGGACGAGTGCCAAAGGCGATGTAAGCGGCATTATCGATGTGAAGAGAGGTATTGTCGAACTGAACGGTCAAAAAGTGTCCGTGTTGAAAGAGGGCGGATCGTTTACCGACCAGATCTCTTACCGCGATCCGGTGACCAAGCAAGACACATCTTTATATGTTATCGGGAAACAAGGGGTAGGCGGTACATCCGAATCGACCGTCACCGGATTGTATATCAAGAAATTTTTGTATGAAGGCAATGCCACGCAAGACCCGAAACACACGAGCGGCGAACAGGACTGGTTTGAATTCCGCTATGCGGAGATCTTGCTGAACTATGCCGAAGCCGCAGCCGAACTGGCTACGATGGGGGTATCGGAATACGAAGCGAACGGATTGACTTATTTGAACGATGTGCGCGACCGTGCCGGTGTAGATGCAGCCGATGCGCTTACCGTCAATCTGGTACGCAACGAACGCCGGATAGAATTGATGTATGAAAATCACCGTTTCTGGGATATCAAACGTTGGCGCGATGCGGAAAGACTGATGACTAACAAAAAAATGAAAGGTCTGTATCCGTATTATGTAGCGAATAATCAGACTTGGATTTTCAAGAAATTGGAAGTCGGTAATGTACACGATTTCAAGCCCTATTTGTATTATATCCGGATCAACGACGATCAACGCAGCCGTAACCCCGGTATAGAACAAAACCCCGGATATTAATAGAATTTAAAGGTGTAAAACAACAGACTGACGAAAGGTCATAAAACGAAAATACATTATGAAAAAATTTAATTTGATATATGCCGTACTTCCGTTATTGATGTTGGCAACTTCTTGCGAAATCGATAATTACGATGCGCCGGATGCCGGTATCTATGGTACGTTGCTCGATTCGGAAACCGGAACACCGGTCTACACGGAACAGCCCGACGGCTGCCGTATCGAATTGCTCGATTTGGCTTATGAGAATCCTATACCGCTTCAATTCTGGGCAAAAGCCGACGGTACGTTCCGTAACGTTGCGTTGTTCAGCGGATTGTATGATGTAACCCCGAAAGAAGGTCCGTTCTTCCCGGTAGAAAAAGAGCGGGTGCGCCTGAAAGGTGTCACCAAGCACGATTTCAAGGTAACTCCGTTCCTGAAAATAGATGTACAGGATATTATTTACGGAGAGCCGGGATCGGCAGAGGTCAGTGTGAAATATACGATCCGCCGTTCGACGACTCCCGAAGGAATGACGATCGGAACCAAAACCATTTCCGAATCGCGTCTGCTTTGCAACATCTATCCGGTTGTTTCGTGCTACAACAGTTGCTATGTAGCCGAGAACTCTACAACCAAAGTGTTGAGCCGTTCTTCCGATGCGTCGATCGAATCGAATGTATATGAAGACAAGGTGAAAAATCTGGAAAGCGGTAAAACATATTATATCCGTGTGGCTGCATTATCGAGTTGCAGTTACAATACATCTCTGAAACGGTATAATTATTCGCCGGTAATGGAGATCGTTGCCCCGTAGAGATTTAATGACAAACGACTATCAGCCATATTGAAAAGAACTTTTATGAACATCAGTAAAACGATAAAGTACGCATTTATTTCGCTCTGTCTGACGACATCGGTATCCGTATCGGTCGCTCAAACGCAGGAGTTGTATAAAGACATGAACGCGCCCGAACATGAGCGGATTATGGATCTGCTGTCCCGATTGACTGTGGAGGAAAAGATCTCGTTGCTCCGGGCTACTTCGCCGGGTATTCCCCGTTTGAATATCGACAAATATTATCACGGCAATGAAGCGTTGCATGGGGTAGTCCGTCCGGGAAACTTTACGGTTTTCCCGCAGGCGATCGGTTTGGCGAGTATGTGGAATCCCGAATTGTTGAACGAAATATCAACCGCCATTTCGGACGAAGCCCGTGGACGTTGGAATGAATTGAACCGGGGTAAAGATCAAAAAGGACTGTTCAGCGACCTGCTTACATTCTGGTCGCCGACAGTAAACATGGCCCGCGATCCCCGTTGGGGGCGTACGCCCGAAACATACGGTGAAGACCCGTTCTTGTCAGGACGTTTAGGTGTGGCTTTCGTGAAAGGATTACAGGGCAACGATCCACGTTATCTGAAAATCGTCTCCACTCCGAAACACTTTGCCGCCAATAACGAAGAGCACAACCGGTTTGAATGTAATCCGATTATTTCGGAACGCGACCTCAGAGAGTACTATCTTCCTGCATTCGAGGCTTGTATCAAGGAGGGAAAAGCCGCGTCGATCATGTCGGCATACAATGCGATCAACAATGTGCCCTGTACGTTGAATCCGTGGCTTCTGACACAGGTGCTTCGTAACGAATGGGGATTCAACGGCTACGTAGTTTCCGACTGCGGCGGTCCGGGATTCCTTGTTACACATCATAAATATGTGAAGTTGCCCGAAACGGCGGCAACCTTGTCCATCAAGGCGGGACTCGATTTGGAATGCGGTGACAACGTATATATCGAGCCTTTGCTGAACGCATACAAACAGCACATGGTGACGGATGCCGATATAGATACGGCAGCTTATCGGATACTGCGTGCCAGAATGCGTCTGGGCTTGTTCGACGATCCGGAAAAGAATCCGTATAATCGGATTTCGCCCGATGTGGTAGGCTGTGAAAAACATCATCAGCTGGCATTGGAAGCCGCTCGTCAAAGTCTGGTACTGCTCAAAAACGAAAAGAACTTCCTGCCATTGAATCCCGACAAGGTGAAATCCATTGCCGTGGTCGGAATCAATGCCGGCAATTGCGAATTCGGCGATTACAGCGGTACGCCGGTCAATGCCCCGGTGTCGGTATTGGAAGGCATCAAGAATCGGGTAGGGGAAAATGTAAAGGTGGTGTATGCACCGTGGTCCTCGTCTGTTTCGGGTTATGAAATGATTACGAAAGCGAATTTCCCGAATGGATTGAAAGCCGAATATTTCGACAATAAAAATCTGGAAGGAACTCCCAAAGTACGTATCGACGAGAATATCAATTTCGAACCGGCTAATCAGGCTCCCGATCCGTTCTTGCCCCGTTCTCCGCTCTCTATCCGTTGGAGCGGCGATTTGGTACCGACATTGTCGGGCAAATATACACTGGGCTTTGCCACCGACGACGGTTGCCGTTTGTATCTGAATGGTGAAAAGCTGATCGATTCGTGGCACAATCGCGGAGTACAGACCGACAGTGTTACGGTAACTCTTGAAAAAGGGAAGAAATACGAATTGGTTGCCGAATATTTCGATGACGGCGGTGAAGCCTCTTCGAAACTCTATTGGCGTGTGCCCAATGTCGAAAAGAGGGCGTTGCTCGATCTCTATGGCGAAGCCGGTAAGGCGATCCGCGAATGTGATGTGACGGTGGCAGTGTTGGGTATCAACAAATCTATCGAACGCGAAGGTCAGGATCGTTATACGATCGAGCTGCCGGTCGATCAGCAGATGTTTATCAAAGAGGCTTACAAGGCAAATCCCAATACGGTAGTCGTATTGGTTGCCGGTAGTTCGTTGGCTATCAACTGGATTGACGAACATGTACCTGCCATATTGAACGCATGGTATCCCGGCGAACAGGGTGGAACGGCTGTCGCAGAAGCCCTATTCGGAGACTATAACCCAGCCGGACGTCTTCCGATCACTTATTATAAGAGCCTTAACGATCTTCCCGATTTCGACGATTATGACATTCAAAAGGGCCGTACTTATATGTATTTCGAGGAAGAACCGTTGTATGCGTTCGGTTACGGATTGAGCTATACCCGTTTCGACTATAAGAACTTGAAGAGCGAAGTGACGGATGATGCCGTGAACCTGACATTCTCGATACGGAATGCAGGTAAACTGGCTGGCGATGAAGTGGCACAGGTTTATGTAACATTCCCCGAGACCGGTATAAAAGTGCCGTTGAAACAATTGAAAGGTTTCGACCGTGTACATATCGAGAAAGGGAAGACGGCTCGTGTCACCATATCGGTTCCGAAAAAGGAATTGCGCCTGTGGGACGATGCGAAAGGTGAATTCTATACGCCGACCGGAAATTACATTTTTATGGTTGGTGCGGCATCGGACGACATTCGTCTGCAAAAGGTAATCAAACTCTAAGAATAAAAAGATGAAACGACTGTTTATTATATCTATGATAATTTGCGGCTTCTGGTGCGGAATTTCCGCCCAGATCGCCGGCAATTATTTCCCCAAGATGAAACCGGTAGAGACCGCTGTGTTCCTTTCGGTTGGCGGAGCAACGGAAAGTGCGGAAGCATTGCATTCATGCCGGATATTCCAAGGTATCATCAACCGGGATTCGGCGGAATTGTTTCTGACTACCGGCGATAAGGAAATGGATTGGTGGCGGTATTTGAATCCCAAATTCAAACGTCCTGCCAATGGTGTCATTGTAACCGGCGAGAATAGAGGTCTGCGTACGTTATTCAAATCTTACAAAGACCGTTTGGACAAACTGGTGGTCTGTAACTTTGCCGATAATGATTATACGTTCAACATGGCTGTGCTGATGGCTTGTGCCGAAAATGCGTTGCCGGTATCGGAAAAACTGAAAGATGAACTGATCGCCGAATTCGGATGGGACAAAGAGGTGGTGGACATCCGTAACCAATGGGCTACAATCACACAGGCTTACAATTGGGCTTTGGAAGAGATTATGCCCAAGCTCAACAAACAGTTGGTATTCAGTGCCGGTCTGCGGGACGATTGGCGAAACGGAGGATGGCGTATTTATGATTATGCCGTAGCTTCGCGATCTTTCGTATTCTGGGTAGATGACGAAACGACGACCGGAAAAAATATTATCAAAAAGATTCTGAATACTCCCGGTTATCCCAAGAATGCGGTGGTGATGGGATATGGTATGCATGGAGACGATCTGAACCTTCGTACCAATCCCGAAGGCTTCGGTTTCATGGTGAGCGACTTTTTCCCGAACGGCAGTTTCTATTCGTCATTCCCGACCGAGACGTTCGAAGGGTATCAGCCGGAAGGTGTAGCCCGTGAAGCGGAGACGAATAAAGTATATGTAGCCTTGCATTGGAGCGATGGTGACAACATTATGTTCAATCACAATGCCACGCTCAACATTTGGAACCAAAAGGAAAGAGGTCAGGTGCCGGTATCGATGACGTTGTCTCCTGCATCGACGGAGATCGCGCCGTTTATCCTGCGGTATTACTACGAGACGATGACCGAAAACGATGAATTTATCGGAGGTCCGTCGGGTGCACAGTATATTCAAGAGCCTTATTACAAACCCGAAGATTACGAATCGTGGTGCGTAATGAATGGCGAATATCTGAAAGCCGCCGGTTTTTACAGCACTGCTTCTTCTTTGCGTTGGCCTGCACAGCCGTTCTACAACAATGGTTTCGTCAAATGCGGCGTTACCGGGACATTGGCTTGGACGAGTGGTGCATATCACGATGCTTACAATTGGTGCGGTATGCCGGTTGTTGCAGTCGGTGGTGTTTGCGGTGAAGAAAATGGTATCTACAACTATTTGAAGGGGGTAGACAGCCGGTCTGAATTTCCTGTGTTCACCGGTGTGTACTTGGTACAAGCCGGAATGGGTGGCCCCGGATACGCGGCAATAAACCGTGTAGTCGAGCGGTTGCAAAGCGAATACCCCAATAAATATGTATTCTTGAAAGCAAGCGATCTGTTGGCTACCGCCAAAAAATATTTTACCGAACGTCAGAAACCGTTCAAAGCTCTTTCGATTCCCGGACGTATCGAAGCGGAGGATTTCGATTTGGGTGGTCAGGGAGCCGGATTCTACGATACCGCCAGAAGGAACGAAGGCGGTGCGTACCGTACCGAACCGGATGATTTTGTCGGTGTGGGAGTCGGTGGAAGCGGTTATCATATCGGTTGGACTGATGCCGGTGAATGGTTGAATTATACCGTCGATGTGAATCGTTCTGCAACTTACAAACTGACCTTGCGATATGCGACACCAGCCGGAGCGAACAAAGGTGTTTGCGTGATGCTGGACGACACGGTCCTTTCGACTGTGGAGCTGAAAGCTACATCGGGAGTAAACGATTATGCCGATCATGCCGTATATGTGACAATACCGGAAGGAAAGCATAATCTTCGGGTACAGATAATCTCCGGAGGTATGAATCTCGACTATTACGACTTTGAGGAAGTTGCGGAATCCATTCCGGAAATAGGTCGGGATAAAGGCTATAAAATCACAGCTGTACATAGCGGCAAGGCATTGGCATTGGTCGCAAACAACACGACTAACGGAACGAAAATCATACAGAAAGAGTACACGGGCGATAAAACGGAAATCTGGAAGCTGAATGTGGCGGGAGATGCCTGTTTCAGTTTGCAGAACGTTGCATCGGGTTTGAGTATCGTTTTACGAGGCACAAATACGTTGGGACAATTCCCGTTCGATTGCACGGTCAATAACGGGAAATGGAATCTGTACTATCAAGGTGACGGCTGTTTTACGATAGCGCAAAAAGGCGCACTTAAAAATTTGGAGATACAGAATGCTTCGATCGAAGACAATGCCGAATTGACGATCGGCGATCCGACCGGAAATGCCAATCAGTTGTTCCGCCTCGAAGAAGTGGCGAATTATGCGGCAATCGAATCGGTAGTTTCTACCGGAAATGTAGGGGCGGCTTATCCGAATCCGTTTACGGACAATCTTTATATCCCTGTGTTCGTACAGCAAGCGCAACCGGCAGAAATTTCCCTGTTCGATCTTTCCGGGCGTTGCGTCTACCGACGTACGGTGTATCTCACCGATGGACAATCGGATATCTCGCTTTGCGGTGATATGCTGTCGGGAGGAATCTATGTATGGCAATTGGCTGGCGACAGTATCCGGGCTTGCGGGCGTGTAATGAAGAAATAAGAACGTTTTCGATAGCCGAGAGCAGAGCCGAATTTATTCGGGCTATGCCGAGGCAAGAAAAGGTGCAT